>ERZ842401.4879-NODE-4879-length-15238-cov-18.700981_pt1 | contig 15238 bp, 10 predicted proteins | sample MGYA00521270_ERZ842401 | MGnify/ENA primary metagenome ERZ842401 (study PRJEB31892, sample SAMEA3878208) | bioreactor metagenome | biome: Moose rumen | place: Sweden | collected 2011-10 | study: EMG produced TPA metagenomics assembly of the PRJEB12797 data set...
CCGCTTCCTCGACAGCATCTGCCTCTTCGACTGCTTCCGCTTCCTCGACTGGCTCTGCTTCCTCTACAGGCTCAGCCTCTTCAACAGTTTCCGCTTTCTCAACCGGCTCTGCTTCTTCGACAGACTCAACTTCCTCGACAGGCGCAGCTTCTTCTACAGCCTCCGCTTTCTCAACGGACCCAACTTCCTCGACCAGCTCTACGTCTTCTACAGTTTCCGCTTCCTCGACAGCATCTGCCTCTTCGACAGCTTCCGCTTCCTCAACGGTCTCTGTTTCTTCGACAGACTCAACTTCCTCTACAGGCTCAACGTCCTCGACTGTCGCAGCTTCTTCAACCGGCTCTGCTTCTTCTACTGTTTCCGCTTCCTCGACAGCATCTGCCTCTTCGACTGCTTCCGCTTCCTCGACTGGCTCAACTTCTTCTACAGGCTCAACGTCCTCGACTGGCTCTGCTTCCTCGACTGGCTCTGCCTCTTCGACAGACTCAACTTCCTCTACAGGCTCAACGTCCTCGACTGCCGCAGCTTCCTCTACCGCCTCAGCTTCTTCAACCGGCTCTGCCTCTTCAACAGTTTCCGCTTCCTCGACAGCATCTGCCTCTTCGACTGGCTCAACTTCCTCTACAGGCTCAACGTCCTCAACTGCCGCAGCTTCCTCGACCGCCTCTGCTTCCTCTACAGCCTCAACTTCCTCAACCGGCTCTGCTTCCTCAACCGACTCCGCTTCCTTGACTGGCTCGGCTTTCTCAACTTCCTCGGCAGGCTCAGATTTCCTTGTCTGCTCAATTTTTTCAGAAGGCTCGGTATTCTTTACAAATTCGGACTTTTCAGGCTGGAGAGGGGGATTGACGGTCGCGTTTATCTGGAGTTTTCCGCTGCCGAGCACTTCCTCAAGCACGCGGCGAAGCTCATCGGAATCCACTGCGGCGGAAACCTTTCCGTCAGGGCGCAGACCGAGCGCGGAGAAAATGTCGCTCCAGCTCGAATCCAAAAGCTCGTCTATCTGAGCTGAATACTTTCTTCCGCGGCGGCCGAGGCTCCTCTTTATCTCTTCGTTTATCTCTTTCTTTCTGGACTCGAAATCAAGGCGCTTTCCGCCCTTCTCGTCGAGGCTTTCAAGGGACTCGGTGACGAACGCCAGCTGGAACTGCTTTATGCGCCTGCGGATGACCAGCATGTCGTCGTGGCGGAGGTTGAACACGAGATACACAATAAGGAAAAGAGTGACGAACGTGAGGACAAGCAGGAGAATCCGCACCGTCTGGGAGAAATACATGATGTCCTTGTCGTAAATCCACGAAATGAACCCCAAATCATCGCGGAAGCTCCTCTTCGACAAAAGCACTTTCACGTCATTGTACTTCTCGAAATCCTTGGACGCAGACGCATTTTTTCCGGCTAGCTTTGCCGGCTCGGCGGAGGCACTTTCGGAAGACTCCCCTGCATCCGCGACGTCCAACATGTCCAGTTCCTCGGAGAGGTTCTTCCCGTCGAGAATGCCGGACTCCACCATGCGCTCGCTTATTTCCGGGACGACGTAGCGGACTGAAGGCTTCGACGACTTCACGTCGGAGTTGGAGGTGGAATCGCTGTTCCACTGTTCGAGTATCAAATTTTTGAGGGAAGTGCGCCCGACATTCGACAATCCGAAAACGAAACCGCCGAAGCCGTCGAAATCAGTCATCAAGAATCCGTATCCCGTGATGTCGATGAGGTTCTCCTCAAAAAGGAACCTGCTCAAATCGCTGGGGTCGCAGTAGAAAGCGATTGTTCCCGCATACCTGTCGGACGAATCGTGGAACGGCATGGAGAATACGACCCTGTTCCTCTCCTCGTCAAGGAAAATGCGGTTGCGCTTTATCGAATTCAAATTGGAGACGCGGACATCGGAAACCTTTATGTCCACATATTCAAGTTCGGGCGAGAGTTTTGAAGAGACCAAATCCGAGTATTTCCTGTATGTCGTCGACCCCGCGGAGCGGCTCATGACATCGGACGAGAAGGAGCTGTAGAGAATGTTTATGCCGGACGAATCGATGATTCTGATTCCGACCAACGCCCTCGTGTCCATCATCAAATTCACGCGGAGCTTCTCCCTCTTCTGCACATCGGAATCGTTCGGGCGCGCGTCGGCATAGGTCCTCACAGACTCGTCCAAAACGAACGAGCCGAACCTTTTGAAGAGACTCTCAACATATCTTTCCTGCGCGTCTGAAATCTTGACCAATCGGCTCTCGATTCCGTCCACGACCATTGGCTGATAGAATTTCGCCTCTACAAATTCGAAAAGACCAGCGAACGCCAAAACCGTGAAAACGGCGAAGAGAACGACGGAAATCAAAAGACTCGCGGCAACTTTTTGTCCTGAAGTCAAAATCGCTCCGAAATTTCCCGACAGTTTTACTTTTTATTCTCGGTAGAATTTCCCAGGCTTTATATCAAATTCTGAAATTCTGCTAATATGGATTCAGGGAAATTCAGAACGTTTGAGGAAGAATCCCAAAGGAACAACATGATAGATTTGGAAGCAGAGAAAAACAAAAAAGTGACAGCGCTCCTGATAGGAGAGCCGGGCGTCGACCTCGGAGAACTCAAGGGACTGGTGGACACGCTGGGGCTTGAGACCGTCAGGGCGGTGTCGCTGACAAGAAGGGAAATCACACCCGCATACGGAATGGGAAAAGGAAAAGCGGAGGAACTTTCGGCTCTGGCGGAGGAGCTTTCGGCGGACGTAATCATCTTCGACTTCGAAATCGACCCCAGAAAGCAGCGGAACTGGGAGAAGCTTTCGAAAAGGCCGGTCTTCGACAGGCAGGAAGTGATTCTCCGAATATTCGCGGACAGGGCGCAGACGAAGGAGGCGACGCTGCAGGTGCAGCTGGCGAGGCTTGAATACTCGCTTCCGCGTCTCGCTCACAGCTACGGCGACATGGCCAGGCAGAGGGGCGGAAACTTCGGCTCTAAAGGCTCAGGCGAAACGCAGCTCGAACTCGACATGCGCGAAATCAGGGAGAAAATCAGGCTCGTAAAGAAGGAGCTAAAGCAGGTCGTGAAGGACAGGGAGACGCAGAGGAAAAGGCGAGAGAGCGTCCCGATACCCACATGCGCACTCGTCGGCTACACGAACGCGGGAAAGTCGTCGCTGCTGAACGCGCTCACGGGCGCCGACGTCTTCATCGAAGACAAGCTCTTCGCCACGCTCGACCCGACAACAAGGAAAATGCAGCTGCAGAACGGAGCGAACATCCTCCTCACGGACACGGTAGGATTCATCTCGAACCTCCCCCACTCGCTCGTGAACGCTTTCAAGTCCACTCTCGAAGAAGCTGAGCGCGCCGATCTCATGCTTCTCGTGCTCGACTCCAGCGACGAGAAAATCGAATTCCAGTATTCGACGGTCACGCGCGTCCTCGAAGAGATAAACGCGGACAAGTCCCCAAGAATCATCGTACTCAACAAAATCGACAAGCTTCTTGAGCGCGGCGACGGAGAAATCGTCCTCGCGAAGCTCAACTCGCTCTTTCCCGGAAACGTGAAGGTCAGCGCGAAGACGAGGGAGGGATTCGGCACGCTCACCGAAAAGATAAGCGAGACGCTCATGGGCAGGGAGAAGGACTACATAATCCCCACGGACAAGGCGGGAATACTCTCGGAGGCGAGGAAAACCGAATTCATAATAGAAGAGAACTGGCTCGACGACGGAGTGCACGTCAAGATGAAATCAGGAGGACTTTCATCGAACGCGAGACTTGAAGCCCTCATCGCAGAATACGAGAATGGAAGCGGCGGAGGCGAAAATGGGTAGTCGATTCAACAAATTCCTAGGCGCAATCATCTTTCTTTTGATTGTAGGAATCATAGCGTTCACGGCTATAGCGGTCGTCAAGAACCACGCAGTTCCGGGAGAGGGGCTGGAGAGGAAATTCGAGCGGCCGCCGGACGCTTCCAAAGGGAAATTCGGCAAGGACGTGCAGTACAACCTAATCGGCAAAATGTGGATTCAACTGAAAGAGGAAAAAGGAAAGAAAAAATCCACGCTGATAGTCTCCCCGTGGCTCGAATACAAGGAGGACAGGACGTTCTACGAGGAGATGGACAGGAAGCACTCGGAAATCAAGTCGATAATATCGGACTTCTTCTCCGAAAGGACGATGGAGGAGCTGCAAACCATGAACGAGGAAGCGATGAAGAGGGAGCTTTCCGGAAAGATAAACGAGATTCTCATAATGGGAAAAATCGACAGGATACTGTTCAACGACTTCCAATTCCTTGTCGAATAAAAAGATAGGTCGAATGTCGAGTTTTCACAGTGCAATGGCAGAAACGAGCGGAAGCGGGGTTCCATAGCCGAATGCACTCAGCCACCGCGAAGCGGTACTGCCGCATTCGGCTGTGGGTTCCCGCTGGGAGCGCGTTTCGGCAACTACGGTATGCATAAACTCGACATTCGCCCTAAAAAAGAACGCAACAAAAGACGAAAAGCGGTGTCTAAAAAAGAGAGGTAACAAAGAATGTCAAATCCAACATCGATTCTGCTTTCATTGATTCCGATAGTGGGAATCAGCATTGGAGGAATCATCATCTTCTTCGCGCTTCTCTGGCACCACACGGAGACGAAGCTCCGAATCCAGACCGGCAACTACACGAAGATGAAGTTCGACATGAAGACGTATTCCCTTCTGTTCGGGCTGCTTTTGACAGGACTCGGCTGCATACTGACCATCTTCTTCACGCTTTTCGTCTTTTTTTTCAACGGACCTTTTCCTTCGCTTCTCGGCGGATTCATCCCCCTTTCACTGGGAATCTGCCTGCTGATTTTCCACAAAGTCAACTACAAAAGCGGGAAGGAAGAAAATGACGAAAAGTAGCAGAAAGTGAATTTTGAAAGTTTTGAAAGAATAGAGCAGACAATAGCCAACACAAGGGACAAGCTTCTCGTCAAGTCGGTATTGGGTGGGGACGACAGGTCTTTCGCCATTCTGTCGTCGTTCTACAGGAAACGGATAGCGGCGATGGGGATGAGTTTTCTGAAAAACGAGGAGGACACGGCGGATTTCGTCCAAAACGTGTTCATCAAGGCGTACAACAACCTTCCGCAGTTCAAGTGGGAATCGAGTTTTTCGACTTGGCTCACAAGAATCGCGTACAACACGGCCATAAACGAAACGACAAGGAGGAAGGTTTACGAACCGATAGCGAACGAGGACTCGCTTCCATCGCAAGGAATGACACCGGAGGAAGCGCAGATAAGAGAAGCGACAAAGGCGGCGGTGAGAGAGGCTGTGAAGGAGCTTCCAGAGAAATACGCGGTCTGCATCGAGCTGTATTTTTTCTACGACAACTCATACGAAGAGATATGCGCGATAACTGGACTGAACATGAACACCGTGAAGTCGCACATATTCAGGGCGAAGAAAATATTGAGGGAAAGACTCAGAGGATTTTATGGAAAATAGCAAGGAAATCGGCACAACGAAAAACATAAAAATCGAGCGGAAATGCGAGAAAATCATGGAGACATACCTTCTCCTCGACAAGAACGAAGTCGTTCCCCTTTCGGTGACGCTCCATCTCCTGCTCTGCAAATCGTGCAGGACCGAAGTCCACTATCTGTCGCTGGCGGAAAGGACGGCCGCGAAAACGCTCAAGGAAAAACTCTCGGAATGCAACGCGGCCAAAAAGATGGAAGCCCCCAAGAACCCAATCTCCATGACGAAGTGGATTGTTGGAGGCGCAACGATGATTATCTTCCTGCTCTTCTTCGGAGTCACGGCAAAAAGCGCGACACCGGAATTGCAGCTGCTTTTCTACATATTCTTCGCGGCGGCGATTTGCGCGTACTGCGCAGTTTTCATAGCCACGAACCTGGACTTCTTCATAAAGAAGATAGACACGCTCTCGTCCATGAACCTGCGCGACAAGGAAATCGCCGAGCAGGCCTATTAGTTTATCGAGAAGAATCTTGACCGCTAATACCAAAGCGACGCTGGATTCACAAGCGCGCCGTTCTTGTTGTACACGGTGAAGTGGAGATGCGGACCGGTGCTCAATCCAGTGCTTCCGACGCGCCCGATTCTCGTGTTCTGGTCGACGAGCTGCCCTGTGACGCACAAAATCGCACTCAAGTGCCCGTAGAGAGTCCTGTAGCCGGAAGGATGCTTGATGATGACGTAGTTTCCGTATGTCGGGCTGTACGCAGTGGACGTGACTTTGCCCGGAAGAGCCGCGAAGACTGACGTTCCTGTCGGGCACGCCATGTCGATGCCAGTGTGGCGGGAGCGCGCGCCGGAGAACGGGCTAGACCTCCAGCCGAACGAAGACGAAATCCTGAACGCGGCATGGATCGGCTTCTTGAACAAGTCTCCGTTTATCTCCTGCCTTGTCGCCCAATCCATCTCCGCGTCCGTGACGAAAAGCGTCAATCCCGATGGAAGAGACGCGTTCAGCGAGAGGTGGTTCGCGGAAGCGACCTTTGCCGCATCGACCTTGTATTTTTCAGCGATGCCGGCGACAGTCTCGGAAGACTTCTCCGTCGTGTAAAGTATTCCAGACATCGTTGGAATCTTCAGATACTGGTTGATTTGAAGTCCCCTGGCGTTCGCGATTCTGTTCAGGCTCAATATCGAGTCCGTCGTGACCCCGAACTTTTCGGCGATTGTACCGGGAATGTCTCCTTTTTTTACTTTGTATGTGAAATATGAAAGATTGTATTCGCTTGAATCCGATTGAATTGATGATGAAGCTTGAACGGAAGCGGAAGAATCAGAGAGTTTTTTTGAAGCCCTGCCGCCCGCGGAATCGGCGGGAGTCTCCACAAGGACGGAATTCGAAGAGGCGGCCAAATCCTCAATCAACTCTTTATCGACGACACCTTTCAGGCTTGCGGAATCAAGACCGCCCTGCCCGTCCTCCCCAACAGGCCAATTGACGACGACGACAGTGCCGAGCACCACGGCGGCACAAGCGGCAGCGGTCAAAGACGCGCACTTGACAGCCGTCTTCGTTGAAATCTTTTCGATAAGCTTCATTTTTTTGGACATCCTTTATTTCTTTTTTATTCCAATCAAGTATGTCTCAAAAGACTCGGACCTGCACGCGACCGGCTTGAAGCCTTTAGCCGTCGTGAAAATCTCCCGCATCATCTTGAGAAGGGCCTGCTGGTCGCCATTCTGGAAAATCTTCACGGCGAAGTTTCCTCCTGTCTTCAGCATGACCTGAGCATACCATATAGCCATCTTCACAAGCCCCTGAGACCTGGCTGTGTCGACGACCCTGTTACCCGTCGTAAGCGGCGCAGCATCGCAAACGACCAAATCGAAAGGGCCTTCGCCGCGAATCCGGTCGACTATCGCTTTTTCGTTCAAGTCGCCCTGGATGAAAACCAGATTCTCCGCCCTCACATCCTTCGCAAGAGGATTCAAGTCGCAGGAGACGACCTTTCCGAGATTCGGTGACTCGGAACTGCCGGACGAGCCGAGAGTCTTGAGCGTACGCAAAAGGAAAGTCGTCCAACTTCCCGGAGCCGCGCCCAAGTCAAGGACGGAATAACCTTTTTTGATCATTCCGAATTTTTCGTCAATCTCCTTGAGTTTGTACACGCTCCTGGCTGGATAACCTTCAGAGAACGCTTTTCTCGACCAATAATCTGGCTTCTCGTAACTATTTCCCATATCAATAATTTCGGTACAAGTTGATGAAATTTTGAATTTAGTTAATCAAATTTTCTTCGTTTTGTATAGTAAAAGTCAAAAATCGCTGGCCGATAATCAAAGGTAGACCCCACCAAATAAAATCAGGGAGGAATTTATGAAAAAAAGCATAAAACTCGTAGCGGGAGCACTATTCGGACTGATACTGTTTTCAAGCCAAATTTCAGCCCAGACGCAAAATTCAGCGAGCGCGGCGAATACGGAAAAGAAGCTTCTCCAGTTCAAATACAAGAAAGGCGACAGGCTCGCCCTCGTCTCAAGAGTCGAAGAGGACGTGAGCATAAACGGCCACAGGCAGCCGCACATGACAATCCTGAACAGGGTCTCCATGTTGATAAAGAACACGGACGAAAACGGCAGGGGGTTCTACGAAGCGACATTCAAGACGACGGAAAGCTTTTCTGAATTCGGCTTCGCGCGCTCCGTGGACTGGGAGGAATTCGAGAGCGAAAGCATGTACTGGAGGGACAGGAACGGAAAATTCGACATATCGAAAATCTATTTCATGCCGATAGTCCGCGACATGCCGATATTCCCAGACACACCGGTCGGAATCGGGGACAAATGGGAGGCGGAAGGATACGAGGCGGAGGATTTCAGGCAAAATTTCAAGATTCAGGAGCCTGTGAAAGTTCCGTTCACTGCAAATTACGAATACGTCAGGGACGAGAAAATCCCGGACGAAGACGGAAAAGAAACGACATACCAAATCATAAAGGTGAAATACAGCCTCATGCACACGTCGGATGTCAGCGACTTCAGCATAATAGCGACGAATCCGCCCGTCTCGACGATGGGAATTTCGGACAGGACGATATGGTGGGACAATGAGAAAGGACAGATAGCGAAATCGATAGAGAATTTCAGAATCACCATCGAATCCTACAGGGGAGACATATACATATTCAGGGGGACGACGACATCGGAGCTGACGGAATTCCAGAGGACAGCCACAGACGACAACGTGAAGAGCGTGCAGGTCAAGGTCGACGAACTTGGACTTGAGAACGTGTCGGTGGCGAAAACGGACAGGGGACTACAGATTTCGCTCGAAAACATACAATTCGAGCCAGACTCGGCGATTCTAAGGTACACGGAGCAGAAGAAACTCAGGGAACTCGCGAAAATCCTGAAGTCCTACCCGAACGACATCCTCGTGACAGGACACACGGCCCGCGTAGACGACGACGAGGAAGCGTGCCAGGTGCTCAGCGAGGAAAGGGCTGATTCTGTCGCGAATTTCCTCATGAAGATACGTTTTCGCACGAAGGACCACATCTTCACCGAAGGATTCGGCTCGAAACGCCCGATAGGAGACAACGCTACGGAGGAAGGCCGCAAGAAAAACAGGCGCGTGGAAATCACGATTTTGGACAAATAGCGCGTTTTCTGCTAGAATGGGAAAACTATGGACAAAGAAAGTACAGAATTCAAAGTAAACCAGAGAGTCGTATATCCAAGCCAGGGTGTCGGCGTTATAAACGAAATCGTCGACAAGAAATATCTTGGAAACGGCGAACTTGCCGGTAAAATCGTAAAGCACTACAGAATATATCTTGAAGTTTCCGACATGGTTGTGACGGTTCCTGTCACAAGCGCGGAAAAGTTGGGAATCAGGGCCATCGTCACGGCGGAAGCCGCCCAGAAGGCCCTCGACTCGCTCTCAATCGACAACGGACCTGTGACATCCGACTGGAAACTCCGCTTCCAGCAAAACATGGAGCTTCTCAAGAAGGGAAGCGTCGACGACATCGCGAACATCGTCCGCTGCCTCTACCAGCGTTCAAAGGTCAAGGAGCTTCCAATTCAGGAGAGGAAACTCTACGACAGCGCGAAGAAGCTTCTCATAGACGAAATTTCGTTCGCGCTCGGAAAGGAAGCGTCTCTCGTGGAGGCGATGATCCACGCGAAACTTGAGCCGCTCGGAGCCTCGGTCGCGAAGAAGTCCATACAGAACAATTTCGACGACGAGGACGATGACGACGACTTCTCATCGGACGGCGAGAATTCGAACGATTCTGACGACTCGGACGATTCTGACGACGACTCGGATTCAGACGACAGTTCCGACTCGAACGACGAAGATGACGAAGACGACGAGGACTGATTCCACGGCGGAACTTGCGCTCGTGATTGTGGCGGCAGGTTCGTCGACAAGGTTCAATGCGGGAGGGAAAGAGCGAATCAAGAAGGAATACCTCCCGCTTGACACAGAAGAAACAGCAGACGGAACGAAAGGCGGCACGGTGCTTTCCGCGGCCGCCAAGATTTTTTTGCGCGCAAAGGACTTTTCAATACTCGCAATCGCCTACCCTTCTTCCCCGGACAAGGAACAACAGCAAGAGAACGAGAAAGCGGCGCGCGAAGCGTTGTTCTCCGACGACTTTTTCTCATCCCCAACAGCACAGAAGACAGAAACGATTTTCGTCCCCGGCGGAGAGACTCGGCAGAAGTCGGTCAAGAACGCCCTCGAAGAAATATCAAGGAGAACGGCGGGAACAGGAAGAGAGAGAATCGTTTTCATACACGACGGAGCGCGCCCTTTTTTGAAAGCTCAGACGATAGAGGACACGCTTGAAGCCGCATTGGAGTACGGAGCCGCAGTTCCGGGACTCCAGCCGACAGACACGCAGAAGGAAAGGGACGAAGACGGATTCATACGGAAGCATCTCGTACGGTCGGCATTGAGTGCGGTGCAGACGCCGCAGGTCTTCCATCTGGACGAAATCCTTGAGGGGCACAGAAGAGCCGAGGAAAGCGGAGCCGAATGCACCGACGACACGGAGATATGGGACAGGTTCGTAGTCCCATTCTCAAATGGAAAATTCAGGACCGTGAAAATCGTGGAAGGCGACCCGGACAACATAAAAATCACATACAAGTCAGATTTGGCACCAACGGCCGCGGAGAGAAAGATGATCAGGATTGGAATCGGATACGACAAGCACATATTGGTGGACAGCGCGCAGACTGGAAGAAAGCTTTGGCTCGGAGGAGTCGAGATTCCATCAGACAAAGGCGAGGACGGGCACTCCGACGGAGACGCGCTTTTGCACGCCATAACGGACGCCCTTCTCGGCGCGAGCGCGCTGGGCGACATAGGCTCGTACTTTCCGCCGAGCGACATGAAGTGGAAGGGCGCGGACTCGAAAGTCCTCCTTGAGACGTGCTGGAACGACGTGAAAAAAGAGGGGTGGAAGCTCGGCAACATCGACTGCGTGATAGCCTTGGAAAAGCCGAAATTTCTTCCGCACCGCGATGAAGTGCGCGCTTCGATAGCGAAAATACTCGGATGCGGCATTGAAAGGGTATTCGTGAAGGCGAAGACAGGAGAGAAGACAGGAGACGTCGGCCAGCGGAAAGTCGTGGAAGTCTGGTGCACTTGCCTTCTGGAAAGATAGAAATAGGTAGAAATAGAACAGATGACACAAAAAAGCCTTCCGGATGCGCTTCAAAAACGCACATCCAGAAGGCTTTTTTCATGTCCAGAGGAACGGCGGCTCTGCCCTACTCCTCATCGTCGAGTCCGAGCCCCATCTCAAGGATTATCTCGATTTCGCTCATGCTGCGCTTCATGCTTCTGGCGATTTCTTCGATAGTCCACCCCTTTCGCTTGAGGCTCACAATCTGCTCGCGGTCCTTCGGCGACAAATCGTTCTCAGGAACCTCGATAGGATGGTTCAGAGGAGCGTCCATGTCGGCCTCTATTCCGTTGTACTTGGCGAGGCTGTGGATTCTCTCGTCCACTTCGCGCGCCATGTTCTCAAGCCTGGTCTCCTGTCGGCCGAGTCCCTCGCGTGTGCTCTGGAGCTTCTCAGCCTTCTCTTCCGCGTCCTTGAGAATCGTCTTTATCTCGCTCACCTTGTCCAAGGCATCAGTTATGCTGTCCTTGTTCTCGGTGAGGAAAGCGACCTGGCTCTCGATTTCGGAAAGCTGTCCCGGAAGACTCTCTGCCTTGTCGGAAACAGCCTGGACTCTGCCCTCGATTTCCTTCAAGTTGTCGAAAGTCTTGTCGACATTCTGCGAGACGGCCTCAATCATGTCGGCCTTTTTCTGCAGCCTGTCGTATTTGTCAGACATCTCGCCGAGAGAGTTTTGGAACGCGCGGACCTCAAGCTGCATGTTCTGCAAATCGTCGCTCGTGGAATGGAGAGAGTTGATTTTGTCGTCCATCGAATCGCTCAAGTTGACGAGTTTCTCGAACTTCTGGTTGAGAGTCTCGATTTTGCTCTTCTCTGCATCGAACCTCCTGATTTTTCCTTCCACCTCGTCGTTGATTTTCTCGATGCTCCTGAAGTGGCCTTCGAGGGAATTCATCTTGCCCTGGTACATGTCGATTTTGAGGATGTCCTTCTGCAAGTCTGAAACCTGGCTGTCGAGCTGGCTTCTAAGCTCGTCGGCCTTCTGGTACACGCCGATGTTCTCCTCGTACTTGTCGACTTCCTTGCCGATTTCGTCCATTCTCGCGCGGAGAGCGGCGGCGTCATCCTGCATCTGGGAGACGAGGTTCCGGTTCTTCTCGGAATTCTCCTCGTAGAACTTGCGGATTTCTTCCTTCATTTGTGAAATCTTCTCGGCGGATTCCTTGTCGGACACGGAAAGCCTCTCCTCGATGGCGGAAATAAGCCCGTCGTAGGCGTTCTTCTGCTCCGAAAGGACGCGCTCCGTGTTCTTTTCGTAGTCGGAGACGACTTCCGCCGACTGCCTCTTCAAAGACTCGATTCCGTTCTGGATTTCGATTTTCTGCTTGTCAGCGTCGTTCTTGAGGTTGTCCATGCTGAAGGCGAAACTCGTCTGCATCTCGGCAATCTTCTGCTTCGTCGAGGACTCCATGTTGCTTATCTGCGTATCGTAGATAGATTTCGTCTGCTCGAACTGCTGCCTGATTTTCTCGCGCCAGCTGTCGAAGTCGCCCTTTATCGAATTAATAGAAGAAAGGCTCTCGGTTCGCTTTTCGCCGACCTTCTTCTCGAATTCCGAAAGTTTCGTCTCGGTATCCTGGATTGAAGCGGCGATTGCGGAGTTGATTTTTGAGTTGTACGCGTCGAGCGTGTCCCGAACGTCCAAATCGGACTTTTCGGCGGCTTTCCTGACATCCGCTTCGAGTTTGCTGATTTTCTCGTTCAACTCGTCCTGTGTCTTGGAGATTATGCGCTCGAATTTCTCGGAATGCTCGTTCGACTTCTCCTGGAGGGAATTCAACCTCTTCTGGAGGTCGTCGTTGTACTTGGACTCAAGCATCCGCCTGTCTGCCTCGGACTTGCTCGCGAACGAAGCGATTTTCGACTCGCACTCGGACTTGATTTTCTTGCCCTCGTTGTCGAACGAGCGGGAAAGCTCCTCAAGTTTGCCCTGGAAGAATTCCTTCCAGACAGAGAGATCCTTGTCGATTTCGTTGCCCTTCGCGTCGAGGTCGGATGAAATCTTCGACTCCATGGCGCGCTGCTTGTCGGCGTAGCTTTCCGTGAATTCCGCGATTTTCTCGTCGAACTCGTCCTTCCACTTCGAAAGCGTGTCGCGGAGGGATTCGGTCCTCTGCTGAAGCTCGGAAGAGACGTTCTTGTCGAGGACATCGTATGCGCCCCTGTACTTTTCGATGAATTCGCCGAGCTTCGAGTCGAATTCGCTCTTCCAGCCGGCGAGGCGGCTTTCGGCGGAAGCAGTCTCGTCCGTTATGGCCTTGTCGACTCTTCCGGCAATCTCCTTCTGCACGCCGTCGTACTTGTCGGAGAATTCCTTGATTTTTCCGTCGAACGTGTCCTTCCAGTCCGAGATTGCCTTTTCGAGCATCGAACTTTTTTCCTGAATGCTTTCGAGGTACGATTTCTCCATTATCTTCTGGGAAGTGTCGAACGTCGTCGTGAATTTTTCGAGTTTCTCGTTGAAATCCTTCTGCCAGTTCTTGAGAGACTCGTCGATTGTGTCGCTCCGCTGTCTGAGGTCGTCCGTGAAAGATTTCTCGAAATCGCGCAGATGCTCGCTCAAACGGTCGGAAGAAGCGTCCTTCACGATGTCCAAGTCATGCTTGAGACTTGAGATTTTTCCCTCGATGGCCTCGGACTGCTTTTCAATCTCGTCCTTGAAGTCCGCGTTTCGTTTGCTCTGCGAAGATGCGAACGACGCGAATTCGTCGAGAACCTGCTTCTGCGTGTTCTCGATTGCCTGGTGGAGCGCGATGTTGAGTTCGTCCACATCGTCGCCAGTCTTTTCGAGGTTCTTGAAGCGGTATTCCAGATTCTGCCTGTAGTTCTCAAGCTGCGCGTCGAGTTTCTCAAGGAGGTCTGTCTGCCTCTCGTCGTATGAATTCGAAAGAGTCCTCATCATCTCCGAAATCTGTGCGTTTATGGACTCCATCTTGGAATCGCTTTCCATCTTGAATTCGTCGAGTTTATCGGCCGCCGTCTGGATTCTCTCGCGGATTTGCGCGGAAGTCTCATCGGCTTTCATCGCAGAATCTGTGAATTCCGCTCCGATTTTCTCCATTTTTTCGTTGACGGCATCTCCCATCGACTGGATTCTCTCGTTGAGTTCACCCTCGGCAGACTCGGCGTTTTCCGTGACAGTCCTGATTTTCTCGTCGATTTCGGATACAGCGAGCTGCAGACTGTTCTGGAGTTCGTCCACGGTGGAGTTGATGCTCTCCCTGAGCCTGCCTGCGATTGATTCCGCGCCAGATGTCGCGCTCTCCATGTCCTGCTGCAGCGTTCCGACAGTCTCGTCGAACTGCCGCTTGAGCGCGGAGAGCCGCTCGTCGACGTTCTCCTCAAGCGCGGTGACCCTGCCGTCCACGTCGCCCGATACTGTTTCGATTCTGTTTTTGGCATCGCTCTCGACGATTGTTATGCGCTCGGAAAGCTCATTCTGCATCGAAGAGATTCTGTCGCTGATTTCGCTCTTCGCGCTTTCGGCTATCGAATCCGACTCCGCGAGCGCATCGTCCAGCGTCTGTTTTATCGTCTTGACGTTGACTGCGAGAGTGTCCTGCGCCGAGTTGATTTTGTCCTCAAGCTCGTCCTGGATGCTCTGTATCCGCTCCCCGAAGATGTTCTTGAGGCTCTCCGCGATTGCAGACGTGTCGACTGTCTTCTCGTTGATTTCATCGGCAATCTTGTTGAATTTGTCGTCGAGTCTTCCCTGGAGTTCGGCAGCTTTGTCGTCCGACTCGTATTCGATGTTTCTGAGTCTCTCGGATATGTCGTTTTCGAGCATTCCGATTTTGTCTTCGTATTCTTTGCGGGCGTTCTTCACAGTTTCGTCCGCTTCGAAAATGGCGTTGTCCAAGTCCGCTCTCATCGAAGCGGCCTTGCCTCCCAGTTCGCTCTCCAACTCCGACATGCTCGAAGCGAGCGTCTTGCGCACTTCCTCGATTCTCGCTTCGATTCCGCTCTGCGCCGTTCCTGCGTTGTCCGCCGCGCTTCTGAGCGACTCCGACAGTTCCTCGCGCACCTTCCCAATTTCCGCTGACAGCTCTCCGCTCACGCCGCTGATTCTCTCGTCGAATTCCGCGCGCATCGTTTCGAGTCTCGTTC
>ERZ842401.4880-NODE-4880-length-15238-cov-3.602714_pt1 | contig 15238 bp, 11 predicted proteins | sample MGYA00521270_ERZ842401 | MGnify/ENA primary metagenome ERZ842401 (study PRJEB31892, sample SAMEA3878208) | bioreactor metagenome | biome: Moose rumen | place: Sweden | collected 2011-10 | study: EMG produced TPA metagenomics assembly of the PRJEB12797 data set...
ACAGTATGCTTGTAGTCGTAACTAGCTAGCGTAAAATTTAGACAAACTAGAATTTTTAGTATGCAACACCCTGTGCAATCATAGCTTCTGCTACTTTTTCGAAGCCTGCAATGTTGGCACCAGCAACGAAGTTGCCTTCCATGCCATACTTCTTTGAAGCGTCGTCACATGCGTGGAAGATACCTTCCATGATGCCCTTAAGCTTAGAATCAACCTCTTCGAATGTCCAGTGAAGTCTTTCAGAGTTCTGTGACATCTCAAGAGCTGATGTAGCAACACCACCCGCATTTGCAGCCTTTGCTGGTCCAAATAATACGCCAGCCTTCTGGAATGCTGCAACAGCTTCTGGAGTTGAAGGCATGTTAGCACCTTCTGAAACTGCAATAACACCATTTGCAATAAGCATCTTAGCATCTTCTTCGTTAAGCTCGTTTTGTGTAGCACATGGAAGCGCGATATCTACCTTGTACTGCCATACGCCGTGCTCTCCGTTCTTTTTCTCATGATATTCAGCTGAAGGACGCTTTGCTGCATATTCTGTAAGACGAGCACGCTTTACTTCCTTAACCTCGCGGAGTAACTCTACGTCGATACCCTCTGGATCATAAATCCAGCCTGTAGAATCTGAGCATGTAACTGGCTTTGCACCAAGCTGATATGCCTTTTGAATAGCATAGATAGCAACATTACCTGCACCTGAAACTGCTACTGTCTTGCCTTCGAATGATGTGTTCTTTGCGCATTTGAGCATTTCCTGTGTGAAATAGCAAACACCATAGCCTGTAGCCTCTGTACGAGCTAAAGAACCACCGTATGTAAGACCCTTACCTGTAAGTACGCCTGTAAACTCATTGCGAAGTCTCTTGTACTGGCCATACATATAACCAATCTCACGTCCGCCAACACCGATATCACCAGCAGGTACATCAGTATCAGCTCCGATGTGCTTTGAAAGCTCTGTCATGAATGACTGGCAGAAACGCATGATTTCCATGTCTGATTTGCCCTTTGGGTCAAAATCAGAGCCACCCTTACCACCACCGATAGGAAGTGTTGTAAGTGAGTTCTTGAAAATCTGCTCGAAGCCTAAGAATTTGATAACTGAAAGATTTACTGAAGGATGTAATCTAAGGCCACCCTTGTAAGGTCCAATGGCAGAGTTGAACTGAACTCTGTATCCACGGTTGACCTGAACCTTGCCATTATCATCAACCCAAGATACTCTAAACTGGATAATACGCTCTGGCTCAACGATACGCTCAATAACGCCAAGCTCCTCAAGCTTTGGATTAGCCTCAACAACTGGCTCTAATGATTCAAGTACCTCTGCAACTGCCTGAAGGAATTCCTTCTGTTCTGCGTTTCTAGACTCTAGACCGTCATAAACGCGCTGTAAATAACTACTTTTGAAATTCATTTATTAATTCTCCTTCCAGATATAGAATGTTCAGATTATATCGACTCTTGCCATGCGACACAACCTAGAGTGAATTTTACATCATTCATCACTTTAATGCAATAAAGAATTTACAACTATTATTATTCTCCTTCGGAATTATCCTCATCAGTCTTGCCCTTGTTTAATATTGCGCTTGTAATTTCTTCGCGAAGCGTGGACATTGAGCTTCTGCTGCAAAGGCCAACCGTTTTACCATCCACATCTACCACACAAGAATCTCCATCATACTGATAAAGGGTTACTCTAATGGAAGTTGCGTCTTCATCATTAAGCGTTATGGCAAAGGTCAGCTCCTCATCAGAGGCATCGTAATCCTCTCCCACTTCTGTCAAAGTCAAGCTATCTATTTTGGATGTAACTGTCACAAAGTCAACCTCTTCACCGTCTATGGTATATTTGTTTCCGTCACCGCTTGCATCCACATCAATGACAGTCTTTTTACCATCTATAGTCACAGACATCTGAGATACATTAGTCCAGTCTATTGAAACCACCTCTTCAGGTCTTAGTGTGGCGTAGCTAACCTCAGCTAGCTCATTGTATTCGTCAGAGGTTATCGCATATACGATAGCAGAGCCATCAAAATATACGTAGGCCAAATCTTCGTCTTCATCCAAAGTAAAATAGATGGTCTGAGTTTTGGATTCTACTGCCCCATCCTCAGCATCTTCATCATCAGATGGTACCTCTCCTGTCACTTCCACAGTAAGAGTAGGATTGTTTAGGCCATAGTCAGCAAGAATGCTATCGTTTACTGTATAGCTTACATATTGAGTCAGGTCCATAGATGACAAGCTAGAGATGAATGACGTAATGGCATCCTCAGAAACTGGCTGATAATCGCTGCCCTCCACATAATAATAATCGTAGTCATCTGTATAGGTGTAGCTTCCATCTGGGTCATATACAACATTAGCTTCTCCGTCGCCAGTCACCTTTAAGGAGGTTATCTGAGAGTAATCATATACCTCATCCCTGTCCAAATATTCATCAATGTCTGAGGTGACATACTCTAATATGTCCTCGTCAATCAGGTAGACGTTTCCCCCATCTACACAGATGTAGCGTTTTTCATCCATTGTTGAGAAGGAACCAAAGCTAATCTCTTTATCCCCATCAGAGGTTGTAAATGTGAGTGTAGCTTCTGGTGAAGACAAACCATACTGGCCATAGTCCTCTACATCTTCAATAATAAAGCTGGCATGAACTGATTCAAAATGAGCTATCAAATCTGACATGTAATCCTGGTCAATTGGAAAATCGGTATTGTCGTCATAAGTCCATGTGTCATCGCTATAGCTAAAGGTTAGTGTCTTGTTGTTATACTCAATTGTAACCTGGCTTAAATCGTCGGCGTCAATCGCGAATACTTCCTCGTCTATTGTGTTGATAGTGTCAATATGACGGTTTATAGCCTTCTCTATGAAAATAGCAGCAATAGCCACCAAAAGTAAAATTAACAGTATTATTAGTGTTTTCTTTCTTTTCATTTGGCACTCCCTATTATTCAAGGCTAAGCTTTCTTCTTCTTAAAACCTCGTCAATTCCGTATAAGAGGTATCCAATAGGAACCACTCCGATAAGAATTATCTTTATCATGGTAGCAGCTGATGCGCTGATGGTCAGATAGTTATAGTCTAGCGACTTTGATCTGATTGAAAGAGACTGGGAATCTGTCATCTTCCAAGACAAGGCATTCATAAAGAAGTCAGAGTTGGCACCTGATGAATATGAATTGTATTGGTCATCTAATAGATAATCAGTTCCTATCCATACAAGGGAGCCGCCGGCGGTATTTTCTGCTGAAATCGCAAGAGAAAATGGTCCGTCGATATCTTCGTCTTCCTTTTCATATGTACTGAGTGAATATCCTGCAACCTTTGAATAAGCCTCGCTAGATGTATCTAACAAAGATGTAACAGTATATGAGCCAGCGGAATTTGTAATGGTGAGTCCTGATGAAATAGGCATGATTATCTTGCTGTTTGCATCGATTAGGGCATCTGTAATGTCAGAGGATTCGATAGTAGGCAACAGAAAATAAGGATATTCAAAGGCGTAATTGTCCCTATTTGTATCAATCACAATTCCTTCTGTTCTTGCCACACCTACGTAGTTTAAAAGGGCGTCAAAATTGGTGAGTGTCTCGTCCTGACTAGGGCCTGACAGCACCACAATATGACCACCTTCATCTATATAATCCTCAAGGATAGTCACCTCTTCCTCTGATAAATCACTGGTAGGTGAATTGATTAAAATCAAATCAGCGTCTTCTGGTATAGAGTCTTCGTTCAAAAGTGAAAACTCTGTTGTCTCCATGTTGGCCTTTTCCAGAGCAGAAGTCATGGTTGTGGTCATATCTGCTTCGCCATGTCCTGTCAGCACGTATACCTGAGGTAGTTCGTCTGAAACCACATAGTTGATTGCAGAAGTGATAAGACTTTCGCCATCAAAGGACTGTGAAATGGAACCAGTTGTGTAATATGAGCTGCTATCGATGTCATACATAGATTCGTAGCTTATATATCTGCTCTTATCACCTGAAACGATTATCAAAGAATTGTTTGTAACATTTTCAGAGGTGTATTCTGCTGCAAAGGTTGGATAGGTGTCTGGATCCTTCTTTTCAACAGTGACGTGGTCTGAAAGTGAAGCATACACATCCAAAAGCTTTTCTATCACGGTAGACTCCTGACCTGCCTGACAAATCCAGTAGATAGTCACGTCGTCCTCTAGGTTGCTAACTACTACCTTACTGTCTGATGTAAGGGAATATAGTTTGGCAGCTGACATATCAAACTGGGTAAGAGTGGTTGGAAGGGATGATGCAAAAATGTTTACCGCAATAACGATAGCAAGCACAATCACTCCCATCACAAAGCTGTATCCGCCTATACGGGCTGTCTTGGTATTAAGCGAATCTCTATTTTTTTGCATAAAGGTCTTAAAAACCGATTTATTGATTTTCATTATCCGTTATACCTCCTCTTTTCTAATGACTGAACGCTCAAGAATAAGAAGAACGCAATAATGCTTATGTAATAAATTATTGCAGTCAAATCAAACACTCCATTGTAAAACATGCTAAACCTTTCAAATAACGAAATCTGATTCATTACCTGTGGCAACAAATCCTCCAAAATCTCTGATTTGACCAAGAATACAATGATTGCCGCAAGGCTTGTGATAAATGAAAAACCAAAGCCTAGCATGTCTGATTTAGTTAAATATCTTATGATAAGCCCCAATGCAACCATAAGAACGATTATCGTAATTACGGAACCAAGGGCTGATGAAGATACTGCATCGGCCAAGGTGGTGCAATAGTAATTAAACAGCATAGCCACTACGCAAATACCAGCAGCCATTCCCTGAGACTCAGTCAAGGAAGAAATAAACATTCCAATGCTAATGAGTGCAAGTCCCAAGAAAACAAAGGCAAAAATACTGCCGTAGCTGGTAGGCAGATAAACCTCACCATACATGGCAAATATAAGGGGATACATGCAAATGAAAATCATTGGCACTATGAATACGACTAAAAGCGCAAAAAATTTTCCCACGACTATATCCGTGGTGCTGATAGGAAGTGAATACAAAAGCTGGTCTGTCTTTTGTTTCTTCTCGTCAGCAATGATTCGCATAGTCAAAATCGGAACTATGATTATAAAGACAATCTGAATAAAGCTTAGGACATATTCAAAGTTTGCCACTGAAGCATTGATGTTATAAATTAGGGCTCCTATACCTGTGAAGGCCAATAGAAATGCTCCAAACACATAGCCAGTGAGACTGTGATAATAAAGAGCTAATTCATGTTTTAATACAGCTAGCATTTTAGTTTGCCTCCTTTATGATTTCTTCAGATTCAGCATTTGATTCTTCAATTAAGTTTGGGGCAAAATCTGCCTCGGCCAAATCCTCTTCATCCGACGTAAGCTCTATAAAGATGTCCTCTAGAGTTGTCTGAATGAGATTTAGTTTTACGAGTGTCATGCCGCTATAGGCGAAGCTCTTAAACAACTCCTGGCAAATTTCATAGGGTTTGTCATTATTTGATGAAATTATAAATGAAGAGAATCCTTCCACTTGCCCCTTGAACTGGTAGCTTTCTATTGAATCGATATTTTCGATTAGCTTGGAAGCATCATCAGCATTAGCATCTGTCATAATTTCGATCTCACTGCCAGAATGCATGGTCTTGCTGAGATTTTCAATATCATCAAAGGCCACTAATTTGCCCTTATAGATAATCAAAACCTTTTCGCAAATAGCCTGTATTTCTGTCAAAATATGTGAGCTGAGAATTACAGTATGCTTCTTGCCAAGCTCAGCTATCAAATCTCTAATTTCTATTATTTGCATTGGGTCCAAGCCGACAGTTGGCTCGTCTAAAATGATTACAGAGGGATTGCCTAAAAGAGCCTGGGCTATGCCTACCCTTTGTCTGAATCCCTTAGATAAATGCTTAATCAAACGATTTTGCATTTCTTCAATATGAGTTTCTGTCACTACCCTGTCTATTTCTGAATCTATACTAGCCTTTTGAATACCCTTGGCCTCTGCCACAAATTTAAGGTATTCTCTAGGAGTCTGCTCCACATAAAGAGGTGGTATTTCTGGCAAATAACCTATCAGCTTTTTTGCCTCTTTTTCATCTTCGTAGATGTCATGACCATCAATGGTAATTTCTCCACTGGTGGCAGCTAAACATCCTGTCATGATATTTAAGGTGGTAGATTTTCCAGCACCATTCGGTCCTAAGAAGCCATAGATATGACCATCTTCTATTTCAAAAGACAAATCATCTACAGCCAAGAAATCGCCATATTTCTTTGATAAATGTTTTACAGAAATCATGTCATTATTTCTCCTTTAATTTAATCCAATATAGGGTAAACTAAGAATCTTATGATTAGCTGAAAACAATATGACGGTTATGTGAAGATATGAATGAAGATAATAAAAGCCCTAAAGATTTGATGTAAACCATCAAATTCCAGGGCTTATGTTTTTAACAATTGATTTGTGCCTTAACTCCAAGTATGTCCTTATTTTCCTCTAGGATAGGATTTATAACATCTCTAAGGTAAACCTCTACCTGGCGTGGGCTACGTCCCACATAGCGGCTAGGCTCCATTGTAGCTTCTAGTTCCTCAAGTCCCATTGGGAATTCATCATCAGCTGCAATAAGCTCTAGGAGGTTATTATCCTTGCCCTCTACTTTTACGTTTTTGCCTGCTTCCATAGAAAGAGTTCTGATTTTCTCGTGAAGCTCCTGACGGTTGCCGCCTAATTTAACAGCATCCATCATGATGTTTTCAGTAGCCATAAATGGGAGCTCAGACATGAGGCGCTTTGTAATAACCTTGTCGTAGACTACAAGTCCATCAACTACATTCAAACAAAGGTCTAAAACACCATCTGTGGCAAGGAAGCCTTCTGCAATGGAAAGGCGCTTGTTGGCAGAATCATCAAGAGTTCTTTCAAACCACTGGGTGGCTGATGTGATGGCTGGATTAAGTGCGTCTATCATCACATATCTGCTTAAGGATGCTATCCTTTCAGAGCGCATAGGATTGCGCTTGTAGGCCATGGCAGATGAACCTATCTGACTCTTTTCAAATGGCTCCTCTACTTCTTTTAGGTGTTGCAAGAGCCTGATGTCATTTGACATTTTGTGAGCTGATGCAGCTATGCCTGCTAAAATGTTGCAAACTCTAGTATCCACCTTTCTAGAATAGGTCTGTCCAGACACTGGGTAGCATGATTTAAAGCCCATCTTCTCTGCTATCATTGGATCAATCTTATCGATTGTGTCGTTATCTCCATTGAAAAGCTCTAGGAAGCTTGCCTGGGTGCCTGTAGTACCCTTAGAGCCCAACAGCTTAAGAGTAGAAAGTACATAATCTAAATCCTCTAAATCCATGACAAATTCATTGAGCCACAGTGTGGCACGCTTTCCTACAGTAGTAGGCTGTGCTGGCTGAAAATGTGTAAAGGCAAGAGGAGGCTGATTTTTATATTTATCTGCAAAGCTTGCTAGCTTGGCAATAACGTTTACCAGCTTCTTTCTGATAAGAAGGAGGGCGTCACGCATGATGATAATATCTGTGTTGTCGCCTACATAGCAGCTGGTGGCACCCAAATGGATAATGCCGGCTGCCTTAGGGCACTGCTTGCCATATGCATACACGTGGCTCATTACGTCATGTCTTACCTCAGCCTCTCTAGCTTTGGCTACATCATAGTTAATGTCCTCAATATGCTCCTTCATCTCATCTATCATATCCTGAGTGATGACTGGCTTGCCATCCTGAGATAAGCCTAGTTCCATCTCTGTCTCGGCAAGGGCAATCCAAAGCCTTCTCCAAGTAGAAAACTTTTTATCCTGTGAGAAAATGTACTGCATCTCCTTGCTTGCATATCTCTCACTCAAAGGGCTTGTGTATCTATCTGTACTCATAACTAAAATCCTCTCTATCTGCAGGTTTATGGCTCGCTCGTTACGTTAACAAGCCTACTATTTCTACGCTCATCTAGGCACGATTCGCTTAAGAAACAGTAGTCTTGTTAACTACGAGCTATTATTAAACTATGCGGCTACATAAACTTGGTAAGCGCGAGCAGGCCAAGATTAAGTGGCTGCTACTCAGTCTAGCCAAGTGTAGCTATCAAGCTCTGAGTGTTGCCGCACGAGACGTTAAATTGTCGAGTAAGGCAATATCTCAGGCTTGAGAGTGTAACACTTGGCGACCTGTTAGTGTTAGTGTTCGTAGTCACCACGTATATCGTGGATGGGTGGGTCCATAGGGTATTTGCCATCGAAGCAGCCGTGACAGATTTCTATGCCATCTACCATCTGCGACAGGCGCTCATATCCTAAATAGGCCAGTGAATCAGCCCCTATGATATCCTTGATTTCCTCTACGGAATGATTGTATGCAATAAGCTGCTCACGACAAGGTACATCCGTTCCAAAATAGCATGGCCACAGAAAAGGTGGTGATGATATTCTAACGTGTACCTCTGTTGCACCTGCGTCTCGCAGCATTTTTACAATTCTATCTGATGTGGTGCCGCGCACTATGGAATCGTCTATCATAATGATGCGTTTGCCTGCAACCACTTCGCGCAAAGCATTGAGTTTTACCTGGACGGAAGATTCTCTGCTAGCTTGCTTTGGCTTGATAAAGGTACGTCCAACGTAACTGTTTTTTATGAATGCTGTTCCATATGGTATGCCAGATTCTAGGGAGTAGCCCTGGGCTGCTGCGTTTCCTGATTCGGGCACGCCCACAACCAAATCTGCATCCACAGGAGAATCCATGGCCAAAAATCTACCTGCTTTAATCCTGGCTTCATATACAGATTTGCCATCAATATTACTGTCAGGTCTAGCAAAATAAATATATTCAAAAATACAGCGAGCATGCTCTTTTGTATCCTTGCACCTGCTTTTGTCGGATTTGATTCCGAAATCAGGTGAAATTGTAATGATTTCTCCTGGCTCAACATCTCTAATAAATGTAGCACCAATTGTATCTAAGGCGCAGCTTTCTGATGCGATCACATAGGCGTTATCTCTCTTTCCTATGCAAAGAGGTCTAAACCCTTGAGGGTCTCTGGCTGCAATCAGCTTTCTAGGGGACATGACAACCAATGAATATGCACCCTTTATCCTGTCACATGCACGAGCCACTGCCTCCTCAACCGTAGCGCTATTCAAACGCTCCCTGGCAATGATATATGCGATGGTTTCTGAGTCTATAGTGGTTTGAAAAATCGCGCCTGTTCTAGAAAGCTCATCTCTAAGTTCCTCAGCATTTATAAGGTTGCCGTTGTGGGCCATTCCTAGTATGCCCTTTATATAGCTAAGCACTAGAGGCTGAGCATTTTCTCTGGTGGATGAACCAGCTGTAGAATATCTAGTATGGCCTACACCTATATCCCCGTGCATGCCTTCTAATATTTCCTGGTCAAACACTTCATTTACAAGTCCCATGTCCTTGTGCAAAGCGTAGTTTCTCTTGGGACCATTAGTATCAGATACTGCAATACCGCAGCTCTCCTGACCTCGATGCTGCAAGGCAAAAAGGCCATAATAAATAGAGGAGGCAACGTCCCCGCCATCAAAATCATACATCGCAAAGACGCCGCACTCCTCATGCAAATCGTCCCATGGAGTATCCTTTACTCTCAAATCTGTCATTAAAAATCTCCTAATACAATCTTTGTCAATATGACTCTAAACATCTAATTCCTTGCCAGTTAAAAGCTTGTAGGCCTCAAGATATTTATCAATAGTCTTATCGATGACATCCTGTGGCAATAAATAGTCAGAATCTGGATTTGCCTTTAGCCAATCGCGAACGAACTGCTTGTCAAAGGAAGGCTGACCGTGACCTGCCTCATAGCCTTCAAGTGGCCAAAACCTAGAACTATCAGGTGTGAGCATTTCGTCAGCGAGCACCATGTTGCCATCCTCATCAAGTCCAAATTCAAACTTGGTATCTGCAATGATTATCCCCTTACTAAGAGCATAATCAGCGCATTTTTTATAGAGTGCAATTGTATTGTCTCGAAGAGCTTTTGCATATTCCTCTCCGTGACCTGGAAATTCTTTTTCAAGAACCTCTATAGAACGCTCGAAAGAGATATTTTCATCATGATCACCAATTTCTGCCTTGGTAGAAGGAGTGTAAATAGGCTCAGGTAATTTGTCTGATTCCTTGAGACCTTCGGGAAGCTTGATGCCGCAGACAAGCCCTGTGTCCTTGTAGCTGGCCCATCCAGACCCTGTGATATAGCCTCGCACGATGCACTCTATAGGAAGCATTGTAAGCTTCTTACACATCATGGCCTTGCCCTTATATTCATCCGAGTGGAAAAACTCAGGCATATCGGCTGTATCAGTTGAAAGCATGTGATTTGGAACAATGTCACTAGTTAAATCAAACCAGAATTTTGACATCTGGGTAAGCACTGCACCCTTGTTAACAATCTTGTTTTTTAGAATAACGTCGAATGCAGAAATACGATCAGTGGCCACCATTATGATGCTATCGCCATTATCGTAAACTTCTCTTACTTTTCCTTCTTTAATTGGTTTCATAATCAAATCCTCTCTCATTTATTATTTAGTTTTTAACAGCAATGCTGTTGGTAACTATTTCTTGATGAGAAGTGACTTGCCGGTCATCTCCTTTGGCTGCTCAAGACCCATGATCTCAATAAGTGTAGGAGCGATATCGCAAAGTGCGCCTCCCTCGCGGAGTGTGTAGTCACTGTCATAGTTAACCAAGATAAATGGAACAGGATTTGTTGTGTGAGCTGTGTGTGGCTCTCCTGTCTCATAATCAATCATCTTCTCTGCATTTCCGTGGTCAGCACAGATGAATAATGCTCCATCCATCTCCTTGACTGCCTCTACAGCATCTCCTACAAGTGAGTCAACACGCTCTACAGCTTTAACAGCTGCTTCTATGACGCCAGTATGACCAACCATATCTGGATTAGCAAAGTTGATAACTATTACATCATATTTATCAGACTTAATAGCATCAACTAGCTTTGCTCCAACCTCTGGAGCACTCATTTCAGGCTTAAGGTCATATGTTGCAACTTCCTTTGGTGAATTAACAAGGATTCTTTCTTCGTCCTTGTTAGGCTCTTCAACACCACCGTTAAAGAAGAATGTAACGTGTGCGTATTTTTCTGTTTCTGCAAGTCTTAGCTGCTTCTTGCCATTGTTTGCTAAGAACTCGCCAAATGTATTTGTAATGCTTTCCTTTTCAAAAGCTATGTGCTTGTTAGGAATTGTCTCATCATAATCCTTGAAGCAAGCATAATATAGATTGAGGAACTGTCTATCAAAGCCTGTGAATTTATCATCACAGAAGGCTCTGGTAATTTCTCTAGCTCTGTCTGGACGGAAGTTAAAGAATACAACTGAATCTCCATCCTTTACAAGAGAAAGTGGCTTGCCTGCATCGTCAGTAATGACTGTTGGAAGAACGAACTCATCTGTAACTCCATCGTCATAAGACTTCTGCATAGCATCTGGAACTGATGTAGATAAGACACCCTCGCCCTTAACTAAAGAATCATAAGCCTTTTCAACACGGTCCCAGTTGTTATCTCTGTCCATTGCATAGTAACGACCAGATATAGATGCGATAGCACCAACGCCGATTTCATCCATCTTGGACTGAAGCTGTGCCAAGAAATCCTTACCAGAAGCTGGTGGTGTATCTCTACCATCTAAGAATGCATGTACATAAACATTTGAAAGACCATTTTTCTTGCACATCTCTAAGAGGCCATATAGATGCTCAATGTGGCTGTGAACACCACCATCTGAAAGAAGACCCCACAGATGTAAATCTGAATTGTTTTGCTTGCAATTGTTGATTGCTTCTAACAATACCTTGTTATCAAAGAAATCGCCATCATTGATGGCCTTTGTGATTCTGGTTAAATCCTGATAAATGATGCGGCCAGCACCGATATTCATATGGCCAACCTCTGAATTTCCCATCTGTCCATCTGGAAGTCCTACAAACATGCCTGATGCCTGTCCTTGAACAAATGGACATTCAGCCATAAGCTTGTCCATAACCGGGGTGTTTGCCATTGCGATTGCATTTCCTTTTGGATTGTCATTGAGACCATATCCATCGAGAACCATAAGTACTACTGGTTTCTTACTCATAGTAAATCCTCCTTAAACTCATCTAGCAAAGCTAGAAAACTATTTAATTATTTTTTGAAATAAGTCCATCATTATCAATTCGTGCTGAATTAGATAATGTATTTAGGCTATCTATGATATTGCTGTAAGCATTATCTTCTGAATCTAGCAGGCTGGTAACACCTGCACTAAAACGACATGGAATAAAGTATGTCTCTATGCTGCCATCAGCCTTAATGCGAACCTGGGCAAGGCCAGTATCGTAATCAGCAGGCATGTTTCCTGTGGTCGCAAACCAATAATTTCCAAGACTGTAATATATAGGAACATCATCCATATATTCTATTGTCTGAAGGCAATGGGTGTGTCCACCTATGATAACATCCGCTCCAGCCTCCACAAAGGACCTGGCCAGTGAAACCTGGTCCGCACCATAATTAGCATTCCCCTCTGTTCCCCAATGAGGAACTACGATAACGTAGTCGGAATTGGCTTTTGCTTCTTTTATGGTCTCACAGGTGATTTCTGGATGTAGACATTTCAAAACGCCTGGAGAAATTTCTGTAGCTTCTCTGGTATAGTTAAGAGTTCTTTCTATTTGGGTGGCAGCTACAATGGCTATTTTCTTGCCATTTATAATAAAATAAACTGGCTTTCTTGCCTCTGATAAATTGACACCTGCGCCTACATAAGGCATACCATCTAATGAAAGTGTATTTAGGGTGTCTAAAAAGCCAATTTCGTCATAGTCAAAGACGTGATTGTTGGCGACGCCAGCTACATCCACGCCAAGCTCATCTAACAAGGTCACGCGACTAGGATTGGCCCTAAAGGTGTATGCCTTTCCCGCCAGCGGTGTGCCTCTATCTGAATATGTAAATTCGTTATTAACAAATAATATATCAGCAGATTGCATCTCCTCCATCAAATCTGGGGAAAAACAATCATAAATGCCGTTTAATTGGCTATCCATATATACTGTGGTGGCTATACCTTCGGCAAAGGATAAATCCCCAGTGAAATCCATGACAACCTCTCCGTCATCAGAATCGGTTAAAACATAGGTCTTATCAAAGGAATAAGACTGGAGACCTGTGGCCATGCAGTAATCATACCAAAGCACATGGATGCTTTTGCCTGTAAGCTCATACCAAATATCTGCTGTATCGAAATTGGCATAGCTTGCAATTTCTTCTATTGTTTCTTCGCCGTATTCGGCCGTAATCATTGCTAAGAATGATTCGTCTATTGGATGTGAGCCAATAAATGCAAGTGTACTATTATTTAATATAGTCTCCCATGCATCAGACAAATCAACTATTTCGATTCGTTCTGGCTCTTTATCTTCGTAATTTAGTTTGCTAATTTCTGTGTCATTTGTAGAGCATGCCATCAGTGTGGACATAGCCATACTAAGAGCAATAATTAAAGCCTTACAATTCTTCATTAATCTGTGCCTTTACTCGGACAACAGCCTCATTAGCTCCCTCATAACCTGAATCTGCAGCCATTTCATAATAAGCTAAAGCCGTCTCCAAATTCCTCTCAACCCCGTATCCATTTTCATAAAGAAAACCAAGATTAACCTGAGCTATTGCATATCCCTGCAGGGCTGCAAGCTTTTGGTAATACACTGCTGATGCAAAGTCCACATCAACACCATATCCGTTGTAATACATATATCCTATTTGATTAAGAGCTGGCGCAAAATCCTCCTCCGCTGCAAGAAGATAATACTCCATTGCTTGCTCGTAATCTCTATCAACGTCTAGGCCGTTTTCATATATCTGACCCAAGTAGTAATTGGCTTTGGCATAGCCATTGCCCGCAGCCGCCGTAAAGCTATCTATAGCTTTTTCAGTATCTGCTGTAACTCCCAAGCCCTTCATATACATAAGACCAATAGAAGTGTAAGCCTGATTTATGGCATATTGGTCGGCTAAATCTGTGCTGTCCGATTTGGTCACCCTAGAGTAATAGTCGAATGCTTTTTTATAATCCTGGTTGGTTCCGATGCCTTTATCGTAGCAAAAGCCTAGATAATAGCAGCCGTCAATATCACCAGAAATCTGAGCTTTGTAGAAAAGATCATATATTTCATCAGCAGTCTCCTGATCTGTCTCGGAAAGCCTGGCTGAATCTTCTGCATCATAGGAAATATCCTGGTCTTCGTCAGAGGAATCAACAAACTCTGAAGGCAATGATTCAAGTAGCACTCTGGCCTTGCCCACATTAGCATTGACCGAGCCGCCCTCAATAGCCTGTTCAAACAATGAAAGAGCTTTGTCTAAATCCTGTTCAACCCCTGTGCCTGTAAGATAAAAATAACCTAAGGCACAAGTACCATCAACATTTCCCGAATCTGAAGCCATCTGATACCAAGATATGGCCTCTGTAAAATCCTGTTTGACATCCTCTGTGCCGTATTCAAGCATACGTCCCAACATGACCTGAGCTTCGGTATCATCCTCGTAAGCAAGTACCTCCAGCTCGCTATAATTAAGAACTGTGTAGTCCTCTACCTCTACATCATCAAATGCGACCTGTTCTGTAGTGTCGTCAGTAAGAACCTCTTCTTCTGTTTCTTCCTTTGCACAGGCGGCCAAAAGTAAGCCGGCGCAAAGTGTTATTGAAAATAAACGAAATATCCGTTTCATGTGTATCTCCTTCATGGCCATTTGAATGTCCATCAGCCGAAATTATATCATAAAACGGCATCATTTAAAACAAAAATAGCGCACCAGAAACTGGTGCGCATGTAAAACTTTAGGAGTTTTTACTTGTTATAATTGACAATTTTACCAAAGTCAGCCTTGAGTGAAGCTCCACCAATAAGACCGCCATCGATGTTTGGCTTGCCAAGAAGCTCTGCAGCATTACCAGCATTCATAGAACCGCCATACTGGATACGAACTGCATCAGCAGTAGCCCCGTCATAAAGCTTTGCAATAAGCTCACGGATGAATGCACAAACTTCTTCAGCCTGATCAGCTGTAGCTGTTTCGCCTGTACCAATAGCCCAGATTGGCTCATAAGCGATAACGAGCTCTTTAACCTGGTCAGCTGTAACGCCTGAAAGGTCCCAT
>ERZ842401.4881-NODE-4881-length-15233-cov-4.171696_pt1 | contig 15233 bp, 3 predicted proteins | sample MGYA00521270_ERZ842401 | MGnify/ENA primary metagenome ERZ842401 (study PRJEB31892, sample SAMEA3878208) | bioreactor metagenome | biome: Moose rumen | place: Sweden | collected 2011-10 | study: EMG produced TPA metagenomics assembly of the PRJEB12797 data set...
TCATTCTATTATCTGTACTTATCGTTCGCCTATCGGAACCCATCCGCTTCTCAGCATCATTCTAACCTTCTGATTCTCAACTAAATCTCACCATCTCTCCATTTTTTGTTCTCTTATTAAGTTCCCAGCGTGGGAATGTTTTATTCCCAGTGTGGGAATATTTTTTTCCCAGTGTGGGAATAAAAAGTGTCGTGTCATTGTCTTATTGGTCATATCTTCTGTTATCTTCATTCGTTCAATTCGTTTGATTCGTGGTCTCTTGTTATATTTTGTTAATTCCTTGCGGTTTTATTTGGTTCGTATCGAATAATTGCCTACATTTGCAGTGTTGAATCCCACCGTGTCCCTGACGAAAGCCAAACCGGTGGGTATTGTTTTTATATGGGTTTAAGCCTGTCTATCTTTTGGCATATCTTCTGAAGATGGTCAAGACCGTATAACATTGACCGACTATCAATACCCATCCATTGAAATAGGATTTGTATCTTGTTATATTCATTAAGTATAAAACCAGTGTCTATTACTGGTTGCTCAAACAAGAAACATATTGGCTCATGATGAGCAATTCGGTTACGCAAAGTATTTACTTTATCCAATTCATTAAAAATATATGAATGATTATACTGCTTTTGTGGTGTTGAACGTGTCTTATTAGGGAAGATCCGCAAAAGGACACGCCCTGTAGCATTGAATTGTGCAGGGGAGAACATATACTTCCAAATCCCGAAATCCAAACCTGAAAGTAACTTAGTATGGCTGTATTTCCCCTCAGCAACTAATTTGTCATAAGTATGCTTTATAATTTCATAAGTTTTTACCGTATTACGCGAAGTTAAAAAACCATTAGGCAAGATAGAGTCCCTCAGCCAACTATCGCCAAAAGAAGGCTTTAATTGATTATCTATTGCATTTCGGAGTGCTACCTCAAAACAGCTAATGATAGTGAACATCTCATGTGAAAGGTGAAGGTTATATCTATATAACGTCATTGCTTTACGAGTATCCCCATGACAGGCATTTAGGTACCTTTGCATCCTGTTAGGTGACAAAATATGCTCAAAAATCCTATATTCCATATTTTTTTTCTTAATTTATTTGGTAGTTTCCGAAAATAATATTACCTTTGCACCGCTGATTCCCGGTAGCCCCTGACATTAGTCAAGCTATCGGGTTTGGTTTTTATACAGGTTTCAATATACTTTTCTGCAATCCACCAGACGTGTCTGCTGAATTGGCCAAACGGTGCTTGGCTTTTTCTATTGCACGCTGAAGCCGGTCTTCAAGAACGGTTTTTTCAGGCAACTTCGTTAAATACTCGGCGACCCGGATGTTGCTCTCTTTCAGATGCATTAGTTCAATGTGCTCCTCGTTTTTGTCTGCACATAGGATGAGGCCAATGGGTTGATTTTCACCTTCCAACATCTCATACTTCTGCAGCCAGTTAAGATATAGTTCCATTTGTCCCTTGTAAGCAGCCTTGAATGCTCCAATTTTCAGGTCAATGGCCACTAGGCAATGTAGCCGGCGGTGGAAAAACAGCAGGTCTATGTAATAGTCTTCATTGTCGATCGTAATACGTTTTTGCCTTGAAAGAAAAGCGAAGTCGGCTCCTAATTCGCAAATGAATTGTTGTAGTTCGGCAATAATGGCATTTTCTAAATCCTTTTCCGAATATGTGTCATGCAGGCCGAGAAAATCCAGAATATATGGGTCATGAAACACCATGTCGGGAGTGAGTTGTTCTTTTTGGAGTAACGATAGTTCTTTCTGTATTGTCTCTTCTGGCTTTTGGCTGATAGCCGTCCGCTCGTAGAGCATGGAGTCAATCTTCTTACGAAGAGTGCGCACACTCCAATGCTCCATCCGACACATTTCGATATAGAAATTACGTTTCAATTCGTCTTCTATGGGAATGAGTGCAATGATATGCGTCCATGTCAATTGTCGTATCAGCGATACGACAATCTCTTTCTCTGGAAACCTGTCTGCAAACTGCATCATCCTCCTAAGATTCTTTTCTGAGAAATTTGTGCCGTATTCCTGCTGCAATTGTCGTGACAGTGATACGACAATCTGCTTGCCATACACTGCCCGTTTGTTGTCAAGGATGTATGAATTGACATAAGCCCCGATCTCCCAGTATAGCAGAGTCATTGCACTATTAACGGTTACTGCCACTTCACACTTGGCAGCTTCAATAAGCGATTTCACTCTCTCTAAAAGAGCTTTGTCTGTTTCTTTTATTGTCGGTAAGTCGTTTGCCCAGGCAGCGGCTGTTACACCGGTCTTTCCAATGCTTCTATGGTTCATGTTGTCCGTCATATCTTGTGTCATTCGTGCCATTGGTTCAATTCGTGGTTCTTGTTATATTTTGTTAATTCCTTGCGGTTTTATTTGGTTCATATCTAATAATTGCTTACCTTTGCAGTTGAGAATTCCCACCGTGTCCCTGACGAAAGTCAAACCGGTGGGTATAGTTTTTATATGGGTTTCAACTTGTCAGTCTCGTTATCGCCTTCTATTTGTTGTCGCCCCTCTTGTTCTATACTCTTAAAATAGTCCTTTGCATTGAGGGAAGTTACGACAGAATGACCGAGTTGGGACTCCAACTGATTTCGGGCCGCCCTTGCCACACGACCGCCACGTCGCGCCACATCTGCATTCTGACCATATCCCTTAGGATTCTCTTGCTTTGATATCTCTGTTGCCGAAGCCTCAGCCAATGAATTCAAAAGCAATTCGACATTCGTCATATTGTCACGCAAGTTCTCTTTGCGCAAGCCTTTCAGATGTTTATACTGTTTAGTGGTGCGTCCACTCCATGCAGAAGTGATAATGTCAGTAAGCGAAGCATATTGTTGCCCCTGTATACCTCCACGCTTCCATTCGTCAGTAAGAAGTTTACGTACTTCGATGCTCTTTAGTCTTTGGTTTATCCAACTTTCGGAGTAGCCTAAGCGCTGATAGTCTGCCACAGCCTGCTCTATTGAGAGTTCCGGGTCCTGCATCTGGTTCAGTCGATCCGCCGCTACCTGTGCCATCCATTGTTTGAAAGGTTCGGCCTTAGAAGAAGGAATCGACTGAATGATACGGAAGAGTTGCTCAGTATTAGCTACATCTGTATTATACCTCTTACCATCTTTTGGAGATACCAATTTCAGTTGGTTACAATTTGTAACCGACTCATTTCCTTCTTTGACCAGTCTGAATTTCAGAACCTTCCAATAGTTCTTCGCACGATCATAATCTGGCTGATCTGTCAGTACGCCACATACGTCAACCACGGAGAAGTACCATTCCTCCCGCTCATCATCCCAAACAACGCGGATGTTTTTATTCTCGAATATCTTAAGTGCTTCTTTTTTGCTCATCTTGCTCCAACCTGATATTTTATTGCCCGATAATTCATTTGGGAGTTTCTGGGTACTCCCCGCTATGTCGTGTCATTGTCTTATTGATCATATCTTGTTTCATCTTCATTCGTTCAATTCGTTTGATTCGTTGTCACTGTTGTATTTTGTTAATTCCTTGCGGGGAAGTTTGGCTTGTATCGAATTATTTCCCTCCATGCCCCCCCAGGGGGCTGGCCACGCTGCTGCGGGGGCGGGATTTTTTCGTGCGGGGCCGATATTTTTTCGTGCGGGGCCGCCGCATGTGGCTCACTTCACCACCAGCTTCTTCTGGTAGCGGCCGTTGTCGGCGCGTACGATGTAGACGCCGTCGGCGTTCATCGGTGTGCGGACGGTCTCGCCGGGCTGTACGGTGAAGGTGGCCACGGTGATGCCTGCCAGGTTGGTGATGCTCACCTCGGCCTCCGTGCGGAGGTTGGAGGTGACGATGACTGCGTGGCGGCGTGCACCGATGGTGAGGCCCTCGTCGAGGTTGCCCTGCTCCTCCACGCCGAACTGGCCGCTGCCCATGCCGAAGACGATGCTGCGGGTCTTCTCGCGGGTGCTGCTGGTGACGACGAAGTATGGGCGGAAGGGCAGCATGGCCGTTGTGGCCGATACTGTCACCTTGTCAAAGCTGCTGCCATCGGCGTTGAGCACAAAGACGTCGGTGCCGATGTCGACAGGATTGTTGAGGTAGGTAGGCACGAAGGCGAAACCGTTGCTCAGGATACGCTGCAGCTCAGTGTCACTCATGCCGATGCTGGCCCCCGTTGCCGAGGCGAAGGTGATGACTTGCGCGTCGTCCAGGACAGTGGGAGCGGGCGTTGCGGTGTTGTCTGGTGTCCACGTGCCGCTGAGGTCGAACTCGTAGTATGTGGGGCCGGGGAAGCCGATGATGTAGGGCGTGGCGGCCTGAGCGTAGGCGTAGTTATCGTAGGTATGCGTCGTGCGGTAGTACGTCTGGTAGGTGTCGGCGTTGGCATCGTGCTGCGCCATGGAGCCATTGTAGTAGTAGTAATCCCAGAGGAAGGTGTTGGTATATTCCTTATCTTGTGGGAGTCCGTCTATGGCGGCGGTAGTGGCGGCGGGGTAGGTCATGTTGGCGGTGACGGTGGCAGAACCATCGTCTACTGTGATACCCTCGAACTGCCGCAACCAGTACTCGTGGCCCTTCGTGCTGCCCTGATAGAAGTGGGTCAGCTCGCCCTTCGTCTGCGTGGTGACGATTTCGGCGGTGAAGGGCAGGCTGACGCCCTCCCAGCCCTTGCTGGTATCGACGAAGTTGTCGGGCGTGCGCTGGTACCCCATGCGCTTCTCGCTGCCCATCTGGTAGGCGATGGGTGCGTTGAAGTCTTCGCGGTCCACGAGCATGTGGTCATTGGGAGCAGTATAGTTACCGCCCGAAAGTTGCACCCAGTGGCCGTGTATGTTGTCGGAGTGGCTGTCCCAGGCGGCCACGGTGCGGTAGTCATCGTCGGTCTCGGCATAAGGCTCATCGTGCAGATAGGTGCTCACCACGCTGTTGGTGGCGTTGGCTGCCGTGGTGCCAGTCTTGGTGTAGGCCAGCAGGTTCTTCGTCAGGTCTGCGTTGAGGAAGCCGGTGAGGCCGCCGTCGTCGAGCAGGGGTGGGTAGAAGGCGGGGCTTCCGACGGCATAACCGTCGGACACAGTGCCGAGGCCCCAGGTGTTGTCGTTGTGGCCACTGAAGTCGATGGCCGTCATGCCGGGATAGACCTCACGGGCAGTAGCACTGGCGGCTATCTGCTCGGCGGTGAGCTTCTCCTTGGCGGCGAAGACGGCGGCGGGGTTGAAGTGGGCCACGCCCATGGTGCTGTTACGGAAGTAGGCGGGGGCGCGATAGACGCGGTTGCCGCTGGCATCGGTCTGGACGAAGTTGCCGGTCTTGTTGATGTGTGAGGGGTTATTCTGATGCGTGCGGCTAGTCACATGTCCGTAGTTCAGGCTCTGGCCGAAGAAGAGGTAGTCGTCGGGCCAGATGGGGGTGTAGTAGGTTGTGGTCGTGGTGGCGCCGCTTTCGGCATCGGTGGTGGTCACGGTGCGCATGCGCATGTCGTTGCTCTCGGGGATGGTGCCGCCGGCATAGCGGTAGTCACCATCGTAGAAGCGGTTCTCCACGTAGCCGAGATATGGCCGCGTCTCGCCCTCCTCCATCTTTACCTGGGGTTGGTAGTAGGCGTAGGCGGCGGGGTAGCTGGCGGTGCTCATCTCTGTGGGCAGGGTGCCGTCATCGTCGGGTTGCAGGTACTTATACTCATAGGTCTCATAGGTCTCATGGACCCCATTGGGCTCATTGTCGTAGAAGCGCTTGGCCAGGTAATATCCGTTCAGGTTGTAGGCCACCTCGCCGTTGTAGAAGGCGCGGGCCGGCATGGCGGTGGCCGTGCCGCGGTCGCCGCCGGCGGGGTAGTAGGGGGTTAATGGGACCTCTGGGGCCTCTGGGTCTGATGAGACTAATGGGGCCTCTGGGTAGTAGCAGTTGACGAGCTGCGTGCCGCTGGTGCGCGTCGGGTTGCCGAAGACGGCCTTGGTGCCTTCGGCGAAGCCGCTGGTAGCACTGGTCTTTATCCAGCAGTTCTCCACGAAGCCGTCACCCGTGTTGGCCACGCCGGCCTCGGTGAACGAGCCGGTGACGCCGAGGTTGTAGACCGAGCCGCAGAGGCTTCCAAACAATGACTTGCTGAGGCCGCTGACGGTGTAGCCGTCGCCGTGGAGGGTGCCCTCAAAGCACTGCGAGGCATTGCCGATGGGGGTCCAGTCGTCGGTATATTTCCTCGGGGCAATGTTGCTGCGCAGTATGAACTCCAGGTTGCTGCCGCCCTTGACGTGGTCGTTCAGCAGGGCGTGGCCCTTGAAGGGGCTGTCCTCTTCGGTACTCTTGATGGTGGTGATGAGGCCATCCTCGTCGGTATTGACGGCAGAACCGCTGAGCACGCTCAGGTCGTAGAAGTCCTTCAGCAGGTCGAGTTCGCTCTTCGTGGCGTCGCTCTCGCAGGAGCGGTTGTCGATGTAGATCTTGCTGGCGCGGTCTACGTCGGGGTGGTCCACGTAGAGGTGGTGCTCCTTGTCCTTCATCACGGCGTCGAGGTCGTGGTAGTTGGCCACCGAGAGGGGCACGGGGTTGGAGTATGACTTACCCAGATAGGTCTTGGAGTAGAAGGCCACGTAGGCTTTCTGGTTCTGATACCAGTAGATGGGTGTCTCGTTGTTGGTGAAGGGTGCGCCGTTGCGGTGGTGGGTAGCGTCGTTGTAGTCATCGAACAGTTCCCATCCGCTGGTGAGCACCTCGTAGAGGCCGGGCTGCACGTCGGGACGCGTCAGACCCACGGCGCTGCCGGGCAGCACGGTGCCCGGCGGGTAGAGCGTACCCACGGTGGGCGCGCCGGTCTCAAGCACCAGACGAATGTTGATGACGTGCAGCTCGTTGGTCTGCTTGATGTTGTCGCCCTCATCCTCGTAGTAGGTGTACTGATAGACCACGGTATAGACGCGGTCGCTCATCACGTCCTTGATGTCGCTCTCGCGGCTCACGTAGAGCGTAGTGGTCTCCGTAGGCTCGCTGCCCTGGATGGTGAAGTACTGCTGGAAGTTCTTCAGGTTGCCAAATTCACTCTCGCTGATGACCGTACCTTTTGTAACATTGGTGGTAGTGCTATTGGTGGTAGTGCTGCTTTCAGTATAGCTATAGTCCTCGTAGCAGTAGTACTGTACGAGGGCCGCGCCGGTGCTGTTGGCAAAGGCATGGCTCTCCACCTTTGAGCTGTAGTTGGGGTCGGTGGCTATATCGGCCGACACCTCCTGTCCCTTGCCGTAGGGCGTACCGTTGTAGTCGAAATTCTCCTTGGCGAAGTAGAGGGTCTCGCCGCTATTAGCCACCGTCACCTTGGTGTAGTGGCGCTTGTCGTTGCGTACGGTCTCGTACTGCGTGTTGGTGATGGAACCGCCGTCGGTCACCGTTCCGCCGTCGTAGTCCACCGATGTTACGCCGTCGGCAGCATGGAACACGGCCTTATACTCTACCTTCACGATGTCGGTATAGGGAGCATGATAGGCTTCCACGGTGACGTCGTGGTGGGGGTTGAGGTGCGTAGAGCCATGACTCGATTGTGTTCCGTCAAGATATGACGGGGCAGCGAGGACATCGAAGGCGTCGTAGTTGTAGTTGAATTTATAGGTGCCATCGCTGTTGAGGCGGTCGCTCTCCGGGTAGAGGCACCAGGTCTCCAGGGCACTGTAGTTAGTACCAGGCGTTTGCTCCTGTCCGCCAAAGCCGCCTGCCGTCGTACAGATGCAGGCTGCCTTCATGGCAGCGGTGATGTCGGAGGCGAGTGTGCTGTAGCTGGACTTCATGGCATCAATCTCGGCCTGCGTCTTCAACTCTCCGTAGAGCAGGTAGTTGGTGTTGTCGAGCTTCACCGTATGTGTGCAGAGGTAGGCCGCAGCAAACTTTGCATAGGCGGCAGGGGCTTGCGTTTCCAGAGCGTCATATTCCGTCTTGGAGATGGCGGTACCGGCATTAACGGTCTTCGACTTTCCGTCGTAGGTGTAGGTGACGGCTTCCGTGGCCACGTAGGCATCCTCCAGCACGGCCTGTGTGCCGGTGCCTGCGGCATTGTTGGTGACAGCCTCCTTCGTCACGATGTCGCCCTCCTCTATCTGGCGCTGGCCATAGACCGCTTTTTTGGTAGCATTAGGTGTGAAGGTGGGGCCTTCTATATAGCCTGATTTGTCAGAAAGGTTGTTGTATTCTGTCTTGGTGATTTGGTCCGTGCTGGTCTTTTGGATGTAGCGGTCGTCCCAGGCCACGGGTGTGTCCATATCGACGGTGAGGAGGTAGCCCGTGTCGTGGCCGATGTTGTTCGACGAGCGGAACAGGTCGTCCAGGTCGGTGATGTCTTCGCCCCCGCTGTCGGTGACGGTATGGTTGGCGCTCTTGAAGGTATCCAGGTCGGTCTTGTCGAGCACATATTCGCCTGCGGCATACTCCTTGCCGTCGATGGTGCAGGCCACGGTGTTGACGTAGGTGTCGGTACGGAAGTAGCTGCGGTCGGTGGGCGACATCTGGTGCCAGTCCCACCAGGTGACGACCTCGTTGAGGGCGTAGCCGTCGTTGTCGTTGTTCACCCATACCTTGTCGTAGGTCTTGTCGCCCACCTTAGTACCTATCTTGATGACGTTGTTATTGTCGTCAACGGTCTTGTAGGCATAGAGGTTGGGCTTCACGTTGAGCAGCTGCAGCTGTCCGTGGGAAGCGGCGGTGATGGTCAGCGGCAGGTGTACGGCACGCGAATAGGCCGAGGCCGAGCCGGTGTAGGCCGTCACCGTCTGCTCGTAGATATAGACGTCGCCCTTCACGTACCAGTAATGGGCAGGCGAGTAGTTGGCCGAGCCGATGACGTAGGCGTTGTTCGTGGGGTAGCAGTCATCGACGATGCGCTTCTTGTAGTGGATGAAGTTGCCGGAGGTCTGGTAGGTCATGGTCTTGTAGGCATTGGCTGCATCGTCACCGCTTATGACGTAGGCTCCATCTGCCTCCGCGCCGGTGGGCAGGTCGGTATCGGTGTAATAGTAGCGTTTGTAGGTGCGGGCCTCAGTACGAATCTCTGTGCCGCCGAAGGTCTTCGTATGGTTGTATTCTGAGAGTATCACGTTCGACTTGTTGGGGAAGTATTTCGGCACGCGGTGCTCATTCTTGGCATAGACGAAGCCTCCGCCCACGTTGTCGCGCTTCACGTTGATGAGGTCCAGCTCCACCACGCCGGTGATGTAGCCGTAGTCCTTCACGTCGTCGGTGCTGTTCTCGGTGGTCAGCTCGAGGAACACGCCCGAGGCCAGGGCCACCTGGTTACGGCTCTGGCCCTTGTTGCGGTCCCTGCTGGTGGGGTCGGTCTTCTTGTGGCTGTAGTAGGTGGTGCCGTCGGTAGCTGTCACGCCGTTTTCGTCAATATAGTCGCCACCGAACTTCACGTCGCTGGTGAGGTTGCCTAGATAGTTCACCAGGCTGTAGATGCCGAAGTAGTTGCCGTGGATGGCATCGTTGGCGTGTACGTCGCCGTTGTCGCTGTCGCCGGCCATCGAACGTTGCTGGTTGAGCGACAGCTCGCCCACGCGGTTGATGGTATAGACGTCGCCCTGGCTGTCGGCCACACGGTCGCGGGCTCCCTGCAGCACCATGCGTGAGCCATAGACACCGCAGAGGTCGGCACGCTGCACGGTGTTCAGCAGGCGTCCGGCATAGATGGAGCAGAAGCCGTAGGGCTCCCAGTTGGCAGCATGGATGGTTTCACTCTCTATGTACTTGAAATAGTCTTCCTCGTTCAGCTTGTCATTGACATTATAGCTTCCTTCTGCCGTGGTGCAGACGTAGTACAGCTGGAAGTAGGCACGCTCACGGCTGGACAGCGCACGGTACTGCTCGAGCGTTATCTGCTGGTCCAGTCCGTAGTAGTCGGTGCCGTAGTTGGTGATGTTCAGCTCGCGGTAGCCGTCCACCAGCGAGAGGTTGCCGCCGCCGTAGAGGCCGCCAATGTGCTCGTAGCCCACGGTGATGAAGTCGCGGTGATAGACGTCATAGAGCGTGGCGGTGGTGTTGCCGAAGACGGTGGTGGCGTTGGCATACTGCGTGTCGCTGTTCGACGACACATTGCCGCCGCCGAACACGGCGTTGTGGATGGTGATGCCACGCTGCACGCCCGTGGTTGTCTCAGTGAAGAGCTTCTGCCAGGCTCCTGTCCACGCACCGTCTTCCTTCTTGGGCAGGGTGTTCAGGTCGTCTGTGGGTATGTAGGAGTAGGGAGCATATTCTTGGCCGTTGACGGTCGTGGCAACTTCCATCACCTGCAGGTAGGGGGCGATGACCACCTTACAGTCCTCCACCAGCATGGGGGTGTTCGCCGTCCAGTGTGCCTGGTCCGAGGACGACATGTTCTCGTATATGCTGGCTTCTATCTCGTCGTTCTCATGGTAGCTGCCGTAGTCTGATGTACACCTGAAGGTGTTATAGTAGTAGTACCAGTGGTTGGGCGAGCCGGTGGAGCCGGTGGGGTTGGCAGTCTTCTCGCTCATGGTCCTGCTGTTGAAGTATCCCTTGCTATATACATAGCCGATGTCGCCGCCGCCGAAGACGTTGCCGTAGCCGTCGGCGACGCCCTCCTCAGTGCCTATCTCTCCGCCATGTATCTGCACCTCGGTCTGTCCGAAGACGTAGCCGTCGGTGTAGAGCGTGCCCTGCTGTCCGTAGCCCCAGATGTTGTAGCCCTTGCCGCCTCCGAAGACGTTGCGCTTCACGTGGCCGTTGTACATGGTGACGGTGGTCTTGCCGGCCTTGTAGATGGCGTTCAGGGTGCGCGTGGCATTTGCCTCGCCGCTCTCCGCTGTGGCACCGCGCCCTATGGTGGCTATCTCGCCGCCGCCATGGAGGCTGTTGCGGATGGTGCCGTTCCATATGGTGACGTTGGAGAAGTCGACGCTGCTGCGCACGTCGTAGCCGCCGCCGAACACGTTGCCGCAGTCGCGCAGACGACCCTCGCCGACACCGTCTTCATGGGTCTCGTCGTTGAGTTTTTCCTCGTAGGTCCCGACGGCAGAACCGTCGGGCACACTGTAGGCGTAGCCGATGTAGCCATTGTTAAGCACCAGGTTGGCCGTGCCGAAGACGGCACCGCCCTCGCCGCCGGCGTAGGCGTTGCGCTGGATGGCGGGCACGCCGCAGGCGAAGCCGTAGTCGTCCTTGGTGGCGGTAGTGCCTTTCACCTTCTGTATCTCTGCCAGCTTGGCGTCATCGGTCTGGTCGGGGCGTATGCCGATGACCACGTGGGTCTCGCCGGGAACATCCTTCGTGATGGTGGTGGTAGTTTCTCCTGTCCCAGCATCTGTCGTCGTAGTCATCTCGGTATAGCCCACGTCGCCCTTCCAGCCGCCGCCATAGACGTTGCGCAGCGTGCCGCCGGCGATGTAGGCGTTGGCACTGGCGGTGAAGTTCCCGGTACTGAAGGCATCGTACACGCCACCGATGGTGCCGGCGGCATAGATGTCCTTCTTCACCTTGCCGCCCAGCAGGGCGATGTAGGTGGAGCCATAGACATCGCCGCTGGTGGGATAGGAGGCACTGCCGAGGCCGCCGCCGTAGCCGTAGTTGTTCACCGTGGCTCCCTGCTTGATGATGACGTTGGTGTTGTACCTATTGGCCCTATAGGTCGTATAGGACTTATAGGGTTCGCGGGTCGCATCGCGGTCGTCCATCTCGGCGGGGCGCACCAGGGTGGTGTTGCCGAGGTTGGTCAGCGTGTTGGCGGCGTAGCCGGTATAGAAAGTGATGGAGTCAGAGTAGGACGCCGGGTCGTAGCCGCCGCCGAGCGTCCAGGCGGCCCGCCATTCTTTATTGGTCTTGCCTGAGGCCTGTATGCTCTTGCCTGTCTCCATATACTTCTGCACACTCTCGGCACAGAGCACGTGGCCCTCCTCGCCGCCGCCATAGACCTCGTAGACCTCGGCCCCGCTGGCCAGGTTCACCTCGGTATATTCGGCCCAGGAGTTCACACCGTAGCCTGCGCCGTAGATGGTGCCGGTGGTCATGCCGTAGTCGTAGTGCTTCATGCGCAGGGGCACGTCGATGTTCACCTTGGCGTAGATGGTGCGCCGCTGGTCGTTGTTGCCGCCGTAGATGGCGCCGAGCATCATCGAGTGGCCGAGGTCGTTGCCGTCGTCATCCTTGTGCTGGCGGTCGTTCACCAGCATGGCGTCGCCGCTGTGATACTCCACGTGGCCCTCGATGACGTCGCAGGGCGACAGCGTCTCCGTGCCGTAGGCCCCGCCGAAGATGCTGCCGATGGCGATGGTGGAGCCTTCGGGCACGTTGACCCACGTGCGGCGCACCACGCCCTCGGTGAGGCTGCCGCCATAGGCCGCGCCTATCTGTCCGCGGGCCAGGTCGATGCAGGCGGAGTAGCTGTCTTTCTGCGTGTCGCTGTAAGCGTTGAAGGTGGTTGGTGTCATCGCAGACCCGTCCACAGCCTTCTGCTCCATGCCAAGTCCGCTCCAGGCGCCGCCACCGAACACCTCGGTATGCTTGAAGTGGTCGTGGGTGTCGTCGTCCATGTCGTCGGGGATGTCGATGAGGATATAGCTGCTGCGCTGCATGATGTCGCGGTCGGCATCGCCGGGATAGCCCTGGCTGCCGCCATAGACGCGGTGGACGTAGTTGTTGGTGTTGGTGGTCTTCAGGGCATCGGTCAGCGTGGGGCGGAAATTCACGAAGGCATTGCCCATGCGGGGCTTGGTGTAGCCGCTCTTGGCCGTGCCTGTTTCATCGAAGTAAGTTCTGTAGTGGCTATCTTTATAGTCGTAAGTGCCATAGTGTCCGCCAAAGATAGCATCGGCGCGGCCCTGTGTGTACTCGACGTAGGCCGAGGCGGTGAGCAGGGCGGTATTGTGTACCTTGCCGTAGGCATCATAGCCGCCGTTGGCGGTGGTGCGCACACGGCCGGTGAAGTTAGCCTCGCCCATGATGCTGCCGCCCAGGTCGTTGCCGCCGTACACCATGTCGCGTATATAGGGGAAGCCCTCTGTGACGGTGCCGTTCTTCACCTGACGGCCGATATAGGTCTCGGTATGTCCCAGGATGTCGGCCATACACGAGCCGGCAAAGGTGTCGAACACGCGGCCCTTGCCCAGGTTGACGGTGGTGTTGCCGCAGATGGGGCCGAGGAAGCCGCCGCCGTAGATGAACTCGGCCTGGGCCATGGCCTCGCTTTGGTCGGCCTGTTTCGACACACCGTCGTTTTCGCCGCAGACGTTCACCGTGCAACTGTACTTCGGGTCATACTTGTAAATTTTGTGGTTGAACTTATAGCTGGCTGCCGTACCGCCAGTTGCTTCATCCGATGAGTTTGGATTCTTGTCGCCTCGCCCGATGACGCCTTCCTCGCTGCCGCCAAAGATTTGGAAGGTGTAGCCGCGCGTCAGGTTGACGGTGGTCGAGCCCCATACCTCGGTGTCCTTACCCTTGCCGCCGCCGAAAACGTTAAGGGTCGTGCCGAGCACATCCATGCCCTGACAGGCTAAGAGCACGCCAGTGTTGCGCTTGGTGATATTAAATGTTTGCTCTTCCTGCGTAAGCTGGCTCTCACCATAGAGGATGTCCTCACCCTCGCTGTCCTGCTCCACCTCGTCGAAGAGCAGACTGCGGTTCACGGTAGACGAGTTCATGTTGATAACCACGTTGCCGTTCACCACGCCGCTGGTGTAGCAGCCGCCGTAGATATGGCCGCCCTCCAGACGGCGGTTCAAATCTTCAGGCTTACTGTTGCTCTTGCCATCGGCATTTGTCTCTGGCAGTGTGGTCGGAGCATCAATGGGATTGCCGTCGCCGTCGACAACGTTCCATACCAGTGCAGTGTTGTCGTCGTTCCACCGCTTCGGAGTAAACTGCACACCGCCATTTGTACCGTCACCGAACTTCAGCACGACGCGGTCCTGGATGTTGCCGCTGTCGTCGATGAAGCTGTAGCCGCTGCCGTTCTGCGTCTGCTCGTCCGTGGTGCCAATGATGCCGCCCTCGTAGCGGGCGTTTAGTTTGATGGTTTGCTCTTCGTCTGCAAACTGTTCCTCGACTAAAGCATTGTTGCAGCCGCCCACCACCTTATTATATATATATACGGGCACGCTGAAGTCCATTTTGTTCGTGCCGGCGTATATCATGCTGCCACGGTTGCCGCCGCAGTAGAACGAGCCGATGCTGGTGCTGTAGGCGATATAGTCCTCGGGGTCGCGGTTGACGGTCTTGGCAAACACCACACTGGGCACGCGGTCCATGGCGCAGCCTTCCATGTACTGGGCAAACACGCTGCTGTTTGTCAAGGTCAGGGTGCTGAACTTTGAGGTGTTGCCTGAGTATCGCGTGGTGTCTATCTCGGCCAGCGTCTGGCTGTAGGTGCGCAGCACGCCGTCGTGGTACTGCCATATATCCGGGTTGTCATCGTTGGTGTTCTTCATGTGCGTCTCCACCATGTGCTCGCCGTTGTTGCCGAGGAACACGTTTTCGATGATGGCATATTTGCCTATCTTCAGCTCCACCTTGGGGTTGGCAATGTCGCTGTGCAGCGTGGCGCTGTTGCCGCCGCAGTAGACGGAGCCGTGGATGATGGTGGGGTTGTCCTCCGTGCCCGACACATAGATGGACACCTGCTCGGCATTGGGGCGGAAGGCGTTGAGGGCCTCCACGGAGTTAGAGCCCTTGTCATAGTAGAGGTCGCCGTAGGTGGGGTCATTCTTCAGTGCTTCGTTGTCGGTATAGGGATAGGAGCCGTTGCCGCCGCCATATACATCGCCGTAGATGGTGGTGTAGATGCCGATGGAGCTGCCGCCGGAGACGCGGCCTGTGATGTCGTTGCCGCCATAGACGTTGGTGATGTGGCCGCCCAGGATGCGGGTGCGGGCAGCCATGCCGCCGGGGATGGACAACGTACTGCCATCATCGTCGCTGGTGATGGGGTCGGCAGTAATCTCCTTACCCTTGCCGTTTTCCTTGGGGATGACGTTGGCCATGCGGCAGCCGCCGTAGACGGTGCCCACCTCGATGGTTGAGGTGGCGGGGATCTGCAGCAGCAGACCGTCAGGGCTGTTCATGTCGCCACGGTTGCCGCCGGAGAACAGCTCGCGCACCTTGCCACTCTTGAGCTTCCACGTGGGGCGGATGCTCATCGGGGCCTTGTTGTTGCCGCCAAAGAGGCGGCCTATCTGATACTCGGCACGGTTGGGGTAGCTGTAGCCGGGGTTCAGGTTCATCTTGTCCGCACTGTAGAGGCGGGTGTCGTCGAGCAGGTC
>ERZ842401.4882-NODE-4882-length-15230-cov-6.346161_pt1 | contig 15230 bp, 14 predicted proteins | sample MGYA00521270_ERZ842401 | MGnify/ENA primary metagenome ERZ842401 (study PRJEB31892, sample SAMEA3878208) | bioreactor metagenome | biome: Moose rumen | place: Sweden | collected 2011-10 | study: EMG produced TPA metagenomics assembly of the PRJEB12797 data set...
TAAAGATCATACCATTGTAGTCACTACTCGGATGACGGTCGTATTTGTAGAATGCACCAAAACTATGGTTTTCATTCACCATGTAGTTCACCTGCAATTGAGGCGACCAGCCCTTCCAGATGCCCTTCGACTCCTGCGAGCTGTTGCTCTCGATGTAATCTGGACCGACAAAATATGTCAGTTCATGCTCCTGCAACGACTTATAGTGACCGTAGCGCCCAGCCCACAGCGAGGCGGTAATGTCGAGACCGCCAGTTCGGTAGTTCACATCCAGATTGTTCGTCAGTGTGTGCCCATACTGATAAACGCCACCGAGGTTATCCTCAAAACTCAGGCCCTCGCCCTGTACCTTTTTCAGCGTGATGCGCACGACGGCCTTCACCGAGGCGGCATAGCGAGCACCTGGGTTCTGCACCACATCGACGTGCTGAATCTGGTCGGAGCGCAGACGCGAGAGTTCCTTCATGTCCTGCACCCGTCGACCATTGATGTACACCTCGGCATCGCCTCGTCCCAGCACCTTCACGCCGCCGTCGCGCTCTGCTTCAAGCGAAGGAATCTTCGAGAGCGCATCGCTTATGGTTCCGGCCTTTTCCAGTATCGTTCCGGCTACGGTGGTGCGCATGGCGTCGCCCTTCACATGAGTCTTAGGCATCTGACCTTTTACCACTACTTCCTTTAGCAGTTGGGTGTCCTCTTTCATCTGGATGGTCAGGTCGTTGCCAGCATTGATATATAAGGTCTGGTAGCCCACGCTGGTCACCTTGAACAGACCATCGCTTATATCTGTCACAATCTTAAACACGCCCTGCTCGTCAGTCATCGCACCCTGCACAAAGGCCGAGTCAGGCAGCGACAGTAGCACCACGTTCACATAGGGCATCGGCTCGCCCTTCTCATCCAATACTCGTCCGCCAAAGTCTTGTGTCTTAGCGAAACTCATCATTGTCATCATCATTGCAGCCATCAGCACTGCGAATCTTAAACTTACTCTTTTCATATCATTTATCATTTTAATTGATTCTTTGACTTATTTGTTGTATATGACGCTGCAAAATTACAGATAGTTGCAGAAACCCCTGCATAAGTGGGATATTATGCAGGGGTTTGTGACGAATGGTGTGATAAACGGTAGATCTGTGACGAATGACATGATTAAGCGAGAGTAAAAACCGAATTTATTCGAGTTTTGCCGAGCGTGAATGTTATCGAGCGAAGCTTTGGTGGCACTTACCACACTAATGCTCGCTTCTCCTTGGGGATAAACATCTTGTCGGTGGGCTTGATGCCGAAGGCCTCGTACCAGGTATCAATCATCGGCAGGGCTGCCATCACACGCAGACGAGCTGGTGAGTGGACGTCGCTGTTCACCAACATGGCGGTGTACTCGGGCGTTGAGTTGCAAGCCCAGACGCGGGCGTATGCCAAGTAGAAACGCTGGTCAGGGGTGAAGCCGTCGACATTGCCGAGGGGCTCGGAGGCCATGCGATTCTTGTAGGCACGATAGGCAATCTTCAGACCGCCATTGTCGCTGACGTTCTCGCCGAGGGTTTTCTGACCGTTCACTTTCAGACCAGGCACGGCTTCCTGCTCACTGAACCAGTCGGCAATAACTTTGGTGCGTTCGTCGTAGCGGGCCTTGTCGTCAGCCGTCCACCAATTGGCGAGGTTACCGTCCTTGTCGAACTGACAGCCCTGGTCGTCAAAGCCGTGGGTCATCTCATGGCCAATGACAGCTCCTATGGCACCGTAGTTGCAGACATAATCGGCCTCGGGGTCGAAGAACGGGGGCTGCAGGATGGCGGCGGGGAAATTGATGCTGTTGAAGAGCGGGTGATAGAAGGCGTTGACCGTCTGCGGGGAGCAGGGCATCATGGTCTTGTCGACGCGTTGGTGCCAGTACTTTCGCAACTCGGCCTGACGCGACTCCTGCTTGATGCGGATGAAGTTCTCGACGAGGTTTTCCGTCTCACGGATGTCAATGAACTTCTCCATGTCCTGCCACTTGTCGGGATAGCCCACGTTGATGTGCATGGCGTGCAGCTTCTCCAGAGCCTTGGCTTTAGTCGAGTCGCTCATCCAGGTGTTCTCCTTCAGACGGTCCTCGAAGGCTTGCTGCAAGTCCTTCACCAGACGGTAGACGCGCTGTTTGCTACTCTCGGGGAAGAATTCCTTGACGTAGAGTTTGCCGATGGTCTCGCCCAGACTGCCACTGATGGTAGCGACGGCACGCTTCCAGCGCGGCTGCTGCTCCTGCACACCACTGATGACCTTCGAGGCCTCGAAGGCACGGTCGGTGAAGTCATCGCTCAGGAGACTCGCATAGGCGTTGATGACGTGTAACTCCATATATGACTTCAAGTCCTCTACGCTCGTCTCGGCAAGCACTTTCTCTACCTCGTGTATCGCATCGAACTCACCGACGTTCACCACTTCGATGTCCTTCGGCAGCCCCAAGGCATCGCGATAGGCCACATAGTCGATGCCCTTGAAATCGTTGAGCAGCTGCTCCCACGACATCGGGTGGTTCGTGGCCATCGGGTCGCGACGAGCCACCTGGTCGAGTGTCTTCATACCTATTCTATATTCAATGGCCCATGCGGCCTGCATCTTCTGCTCAGCGGCGGCATCGCTGTAGCCCACCATCTTCAGGAAGTCTTTGTTCAGACTTTTGACGGCGGCGACAGTGGCCTTCTGCTGCTCATTGGGCTGGTCGTAGTACTCCTTGGGCAGCGAGGTACCACCATGCCCCGCAAACATCAAATACTCTGACGAATTGAAGGGGTTCAGGCTCAGACTGAGGCCGAAGGGAGCAGTATTAAAACCCTTGGCATCGAGTGCGTACATCAGGCGCAGCGCTTCGTCACGGGTCTGCACCTCGCGCACCTGTCGCAGATATGTCATGATTGGCTCGTAGCCCATGCGGTTACGGCTGACGCTATCCATGTAGAGACGATAGAGCGCACCTATCTTCTGACCGTCTGAACCCTGCGGCAGATCTTTTTTCTCGGCGTATGCCATGATGAGTTTGTTGATGCGGTCGTTGTTCAGTTCATACAGGTCGGTGAACGCTCCATTCTCAGGGTGCTGCGCGTCCAGCGGGTTTGCCTTCAGCCATCCGCCAACGGCGTACTGCCAGAAGTCATCACCAGGTTTCACACTCGGGTCCATGTTGATTTTCATCGAAGTCTGTGCCGTGCTCGCTAAGCTAACAAGAGCGAGGGCAACGGCGAAAAACAATTTTCTCATAATTACAATTTATTCAGTTTAACTGTTCATTTTAACTCTTAGACGCATGGTGCAGCCGAAAACTACACGATTAACGTTGAATTTTACGTACTCATTCTGGCCTGTGCCTCCTTACCTGCGCCTGTACCTTTGTATTTGCTGCGGGTGGCATTGAGGCGGTAGACAATGGAGAGAAGGAGTTTGTGTGTAGAAAAGCGGTTGCACTGACGGAACTGGTTGTAGCCTAAATCTCCTGACTCGTTGACGCGGTTGCGCTGTAGGCAGTCGAGGACGGCACAGCGGAGCGTGAGCGAGCGATCCTTTAGCAAACTCTTCTGTGCCACGAGACCAAGACGGAGGTTGTAAGTATCGTTGTAGAAATTGTAGGAGTAGCCTTTGGAGCGGTACATCAGATTGATATCGAACTGCCAGCCATGATTCAGCGTAAAGGTGTTGAAGGCGTTAAGCGTGTAGCGTGGCTTGTCGCAATAGACGCGATAGGTGTCGCTTGGACCTGTGACGTCGAGGTAAAGGTCCTGCTTCTCAATGCCTGCCGTGGCATTGAGCGACCAGATGCCGACACGAGGTGTGACAGCGAGATAGGCACTGAGCGTATTGACAGGTTTGTCGAGGTTAATGTGTTTGACAAGAGTAGCATCCGGCTGCGTAGTGCTGATGTATGTCCATTGGGTGATGGCGTTCTTGGTGTGCTCGTAGGAGGCAGTGAAAGTGAGCCATCGATAGGACAAGTTCAACGTCAGCTCGTGCAGACGTTCGTTGAGCAGCTGCGAGTTGCCAGCCTGTAAGGTATAACGGCTGATGTAGGTCACGGCGTCGTTCATGGCGAAGAAGCTGGGACGCTCGGTCTTGATGCTGTACGACAGAGCCGCCTGCACCTTGCCCAAGGATATGGAATAGGCAGCGGTGGGGAACCATTCGTCCATCGAGCGGTGCAGGAAATTCTGGTTTTGTGTATCGTCATAGTCGTAGAGTGTATGCTCATAGCGCAAACCGACGCTGGCGTTGCCGTACTGGCCGAAGTCACAACCATACTCGGCAAAGGCTGCGATATTGTTCTCCTTGATGTCGGCATCGGTGTTGGCGATGGTGACCTTGTCAATCCAATAGGTATTGTGGCGCTTGGCGAAGGCCATCTCCGTACCCGCTTCAATCGTGCCTTTCCAGAGAGGATAGGACAGCACGAGCTTAGTGGCGTAGAGACGGCTATTGGTGCCTGACTTGCTGAGGATGAAATCGTCGTTCACCTGACTTTGCTCAACGTTCTCACGATTGGTATCAGTGCCGCTCGTCATGTAGTCGAAGTTGAAGTCGATGCCCAATTCGCCAACTTTGCCGTTGTAATATGTGTTTACGAGCCAGCCCAGCGGTTTCGACTCCTTGCTGGTTTGATGAGAGTAGAGATGGTCGATATGTACGTCATTCTCAAACACATCTTCGTCGTAAATCACCTGATTGGCGCCGTTCGTCTGCTGCGTAAAGTCGGCTCTCACCCCAAGCGAGTGATTCTCGTTCAGCTGCCAGTTTACACCTGCCGTATAGGTAAGGTTGTCGTGCTTCCACGTCATCGTGTAAGGACCATACTGGCGGAATACCTTGTTCGTTTTGGTGATGTCCTCGATGGTGCTGTACTGGCGATAGTCCTGATGGTAATAGTAGATAGAGCCAAAGATATCGACAGCATGGGCACGATAGTTGGCACCCAACTTCACTTGTGGACGATCGAAATCGTAGCGCAGGTCGTGCTCGTTAAACAGCGTCGCATTCAGGCTCAGACCATCGCCCTGCTGCTTACGGGTACGGATGCGTACCACGGCCCGCACCTGGGCATCGTACTGAGCACCAGGGGCGTTTATAACCTCCACGTCGCGGATGTCCTCACTATGCAGACGCTTCAGTTCGCTTGCGTCGCGCATCTTGCGGCCATTAATATATATAAGAGGTGAACCCTTACCCAGCACCTCTGGTGCTTCGTCGGAACCTGTCATACCTGGCACCTTGATGAGCATCTCGCCCAGTGTGCCTGACTGAGCCAGCGGTGTGCCTTCAATGCGTGTAACCATCGCACCTGCTTTCAGACGGGTGTTGGGGAGGCCGCCTTTGATGACGACCTCCTGCAACGCCACCAACTTAACCTCCTGTTGAGCCTGCTCACGCTCGGCAGAACTGATGCGAGCATCGTTCTGCTCTCGCTCAATCGCAGCCTTGTTTACAGATTCTATAGAGTCCTGAGACTCCTGCGCTTGCACCGTCATTGCCCAAAACATTACAATCACCAGTGCTGTCATCCAAAAAACAACTCTTTTCATCTTAAATACTTAACTCTTAATTCTTGATATCCACGCCGCCGAGGAAATTGCTGGCGATGATGTGGAGGGTTGGTGCCTTCGTGTCAACAGTATGTGTGGCATGATTGCCTACACCACCGATAAAGCTTTGGCTTTTTACCTCTACGTTGACCGTCGTGGGCACGAAGAGTTCGATGCCGCCAAAAAAAGTGTGGATGTCGATCTCCTCATCCTCAGTAATCACGGCCTCACGCAGATCCAGTCGGATGCCGCCGCAGAAAGCGTCGAGCCGGGCACCGTGGAAGGTCTCGCCGCGATAGACGTACTCGTCGCCACCATAGTGAACTGAACAGCGGATACGCTTGCCGTCCTCACCGATAGGCAGCGGGCGCTGCAGCCATTGGTCGGGATCGCGACGGTAGCTGTCGATAATCAGATGTAAGCCAACATATAATAATATGAAGATGGCAAGATACATGGCCCACGGGCCTTCCGACATCGTTGCAAACCAACTCCAATGGAGTATGCCCCACAACGTAGCTAACTTCAGCAGACTGGCCACGATGAAAATAATACCGATAATCGTTCTTGGTTTCATGTTCGTATTCATTTCTCAATTCTGTTAAATTAAATATTTCTGAGTGCAAAGGTACAACGCAAGATATATTCTTCCAAATATCTGGGATAATCTGCAGGAGTTTGTGACGAATGGTTATGAATCAGGGACGAAATGCGGAAAAAGGGGCAAGCGGCAGCAAATATTTCACTATCCACTATCCACTTTTCACTAAAAATTTGTACCTTTGCCGCCGTATGAACAAAAGTCACAAAGAAACCATCAGCATCCGATTCACCAGTACCGCTTTCATGATACTGGCAATTGCGATCTTCAAGCCCTTCGGACTCGAAATAGGGCAATGGCAGGCCTATCTGCATCTGCTGAGCCTTTTCGTGTTAGGCATGTCCAGCTGTTTCATCACAGAGGTCATTCTGCGATACATCGTACGCATGCCTCGCTCCTACGAACGCGGCATCAACTATATTATCAGTCGCAATCTGCGCTTCCAGCTCATCAATACGCCTCTGGTTGCCCTGCTTATCTGTCTGTATCGCCACTTTGTGATGAGCAGTCTGGTGGAGAGTAATCGGCTGTCGCTGGGCAACTATTTGGAGACGCTGGCCATCATTGCCTTCCTATCCTTCGCTATTGGACTCTATTGGCGCTTCAAGTTCCGCAGCAAGTATCTGGCAATGGAACTGGAAGAGACGAGACTGCTGAACGAAGAACTGAAGAAAATGCAAGAGCCTGAGGATTCTTTGCCGATCGAAGTTGAAAAGCCGAGTGGGGAACCCCGCCCGCAGGAGCTCACGCTGACTGGCACGACCAACGAATCGGTGACGCTCCAGATTTCCCACCTGTTATATATAGAGTCCGTGGGCAACTATGTGAAGGTCAGCCATCTGGACAACGGACAGGTGCGTACCGATATGCTTCGCGCCACGATGAAACAGCTGGAGGAAACGTTGCAGGACTATCCGATGATCGTCCGCTGCCATCGAGCCTTCTTGGTCAATCTTGGTCAGGTCGAGCAGATTGCCTCTCATTCCGGCTCCACCCAGTTGCTCATCAAGCACTGCCACGAATCACTCCCCGTTTCTCGCAGTAACATGGCACAGATAAAGACCGCCATCAAAGGCCTATAATGAGGGCCTTACTCTTTACGATTTCCCTTATGAGAACCTAAACAAAGGTTAAATACGTTAAATCTTCTTCCTTATTTTCTGCATTCCCCAACTCTCAATCCACTTTTCTACCGTTTAACATATAAGTTGTTGATTATCAATATTCAATATATTCAAAAGTTGCATTAGCCTTACCTCTGTCAATATCCCAAACGGTGTGGTAAACATTGGCAATCACGCATTTGGAAGCTGTTCATCCATTACATCAATTGCTATCCCCAGTAGTGTGACAAACTTAGAATCTTCATTCACGGGGTGTTGTGGTTTAGAGTTGATTAATATCGAAAATGGTAACCCTGTTTATGATTCACGTGAAAATTGCAATGCTATTATTGAGACAAGTACAAACACCCTTATACTTGGCTGCAAAAACACAATAATCCCCTACAGCGTGGTAACGATAGGTAATGCTGCTTTTGGCGGTTGCATCGGACTCAGATCGATTACCATTCCCAGTAGTGTGATGTCTATTGAGAATGTGGCATTCAGTGGTTGTGTTGAACTTATGTCAGTCACCATACCAAATAGTGTGAAAAGCATCGGGTGGTCGGCTTTCTCTGGCTGCACATCACTGACTTCTATCACAATTCCAAACAGTGTTACAAATATTAGCAATTCGGTGTTCTCTGGTTGCACCAACCTTACTTCTATCATTGTAGAAAACGGCAATCCCACTTACGATTCCCGTGATAATTGCAACGCTATTATTGAGACGGGAACAAACACTCTCATTGCTGGCTGTAAAAATACTATTATTCCTGATAATGTAATTACAATTGGCGATTATGCATTTTACGATTGCACAAGTTTGGAGTCAATAACCATACCTAATAGTGTGACAAGCATTAACGAAGGAGCGTTTGAGAGCTGCACTTCTTTGAGTACGTTATCTCTTCCCTATGGGGTAACAACTATTGGAGAAAATGCTTTCTATTGTTGCGATAATCTGACTTATATTTCCATTCCTAACAGCGTAATTAGCATAGGTGATTGGGCTTTCGCAGATTGCATTAACCTTACAAATGTTACCCTCCCAAACAGTTTAACTTGTATTAATGCAAGTACATTTTATCTTTGCGAAAACCTAAACAGCGTAAACATTCCAAATAGTGTAACAACCATCGAAGAGGCTGCATTTGATGGTTGCACTGCGCTGGAATCCATCATAATACCAAACAGCGTGAACACCATAGGTTTATCTGCATTCGGAGAATGCACCAGTCTTAAAACAATAACCATCCCCAACAGTGTTACGATCATTGATCGCTGGGCATTCACTCGCTGTACAAACTTGACTACCGCCATCATAGGCGATGGAATTAAAAAGATTGACCATAGTGCATTCTCCGATTGTGAAGGACTAACTGATTTTTATTGCTATGCAGAGAGTGTACCAACAACTGACTATGAGGCTTTTCTCTGGTCAAATTATACAAATGCAACATTACATGTTCCCTCCGCCTCTATTACTACATACAAGACACAGTCTCCATGGAATAGATTCAAGAGTATTGTCGCACTTACGGATAGTGACCCTCTACCAAACAGCATCAATATAGTTCGCATTGAAAGCCACAAGACTAATATTTTCTACGATTTTTCAGGCCGTAAGATGCAAGCCCCCAAGAAGGGATTCTACATCATGAATGGAAAGAAATACATAAAGAAGTAAATAAATACTAAACCCATAAAAATGTATAAAACAAATACTATAGAGCTATTGAGAAAGACAATCGATGAGATTTCTGATATTATGCTACAAATCTACATTGATTGGAAACGTAGCCAAACTGAAACGCCCTCAGATTGCGAATGTATGGCAGAAAGCATGTACCAGATGATGGTATGCAAAGCAAAGAATGTTCTGCTCATGAGTAATGGGATTGCCTTATTGTCCGAACCTAAAGTAATTATTTCAGACCCATCTACTATCTATCCTGTAGTTAGAAGTATGCTTGAGATGAATTTCATCTTCAGATGTATATATGCTTCTTCAAATAATGATACGGAACGAGAATTGTTGTTTAAAATTTGGAAGATTAGAGGGAATAACAATTTAATAAAAATCCCCAAAGCCCAGTTAGATAAAAAGCAGCAAGAAATACAACTTGAGAAAAGCAAAGAGAATGATACACTAAAAGAGGACATTCGCAAATTGATGTGTAAACTTTCTCTATCTAATTCGACCAGAAACTCTATTGAAAAGACTATTAAGGATGATTACCCAAACTTAAAGGGATTTAAATTTAATCATCCTGAACAGAGTGACAGCATTTCTTCTTTTAGTGAATTAAGCTTAAGTGAATCTTCTAAGGAGTTTACGCCACTAAGTTTTGTATATGCTCATTTCTCAGCCCATTCTCACCCAAGCTATTTGGGCGTGGAGCACTTTTGGAAAATGTATAATCTCAATGGAGAAGATAATTTTATCATAGAAGAATTGCATGACACCTGTTGCCTGCTTGGCTACTTTATGATGGATTTCTACAAATACAAAGAGTCTTATCGTCCATTCTATAACAAAAGGGAAAGCGACATTGGTGCTGCTCTGAATGTTTTCGATGAAAGTCCCCGTAAATCATAATAGTGCTATTTATGCAAGAAATCATCGTCGGTATCGTCTTACTCCTGCTTGGCTGGCTATTTCTATATCTGCCAGTTATGGGCTTCGCCTATCTCTATTTGGGAGAATATGCGTTAGGCCTATTGTACTTACTTCCGCTTCTGTGCCTAATAGGAGTTCTGCTATATCGTCATTATGTTACTGAGCCAGAAAAAATGCGACGGGCTGCTCTTAGTCGTATGTACGGGTATCCAAGCAAACTCACCAAGAAGGAGTCTGCAGATCAATGGCCAAAGGGGTTCAAGGCGGCAATTCATAGCGGATTTGCGACAACGACCGAGACAGACAAGCAAACAGACCTCAGCTACTGTCAACAGATAGTGGAGAAAATGAAAAAGGACAATAACTTCGATGACCTCCACCGTGCGTTCCGGTTCACGGGCTGTCATTTGGAGATAAAAGACCCTTCAGGGAACACTATTACCAAAATTGTTTGAATCCATCATAAAAACACGTTCCTATGCCATCATTCCTCATTCGCGGTCTCGCTCGCTACTTTGCTGCCTCTGTTATGGAAAGCAGAGCACGAAACCAATCATCATATACACCATCGTCAGATTCCCCGTCGGATGACATTAAGAAACTCTCTTCTGGAGATCTCGCCAGTTGGCAGACACAGATGCGCTGGCTGCTTCCATTTGTACAGGCTACAGGCTACCGAGTTGTTATCAACAACCCCAAGTCTCATGAGCAAATCGTCATTGACAAAAATACGACACAACTCCCTGAACTTACTCTCGAATGGATGCAGAAATACGACAAGCAAGAACTCCTTGAATGGATAGCAAACGAAAAAGAAAGAGAACAGCAGGAAGAAAAGGAACGACAAAAGAAAATTGAGGCTCGTCGTATTGAAGAAGTTCGTGGACGTGCGCGTTTTGGTAATAGTTTTACCCTTGTCGACAAAAATGATGGGAGGAAGAAAAGCAAAAGCGCCAATATAGAACATTATCTGATACCGATTATTTGCATTTGCGTATTTATTCTGGCATTGATCGGCTTATGGGTGTACAACTCACCTGCGTTTGAATATGAACGTTGGGAAAAAGAGCAACTTAAGCATTCATTCGTCGTTAGACAAGAAGAGGATGATGATTATTTAAAAAACAAGGCTCTTGTAATAATCAAGAACGATTTGAGCCACTCGTTGGATAATTATCACAGCTACCAGCCCATTGAAACGAAAATGTATAGCGTGAATCTTGAATATTTGGGTGACACGCTTATTCAGGATTTGACAAAAGCTATTAAAGAGGCCGATTCTGTTGTTCTTATTAGAGATAAGGAAGACAGGAAAGCAATGAAAGCATATAGATCTTTTGGTGATAGTGATGGGAGGTATAAAATTGAAGCGGGAAGCAGATGGGGATCAGCAACTTCTGCTCTTGTTCGTGCAAGAGAAGAAAGAAAAAAAATTGTTGATTCATTATCATCTTTGGTCAAAGAGAGAGGACAAAATAGTAACATATTAGGGTGGAGGGTTAATCATGTGTTCCATCAAAACGGAAGTGAGAACTATTTTGACGACAATTACACTTACTACCTTGATAAAGATTGTGGTCACATACTTCTAAAACTTTGTGGGAATGGCAATCAAACACTCCATGTAGAAGACGGATATTATTACTGGAGTGACGATTATATCGAAATTGCCAATAGACTTTATGAAACAACAAATAAACGAGGAACAGAAGAGTAGCACAATCATATTTGTCGAATACCAATAACTAATGGAACATACCAAAATATTTTATCTCATATATTTCGCTCTGCTGATTTTTACGGCTTCATGCACATCGAGCAACAAGAATCAGGAAGTGAATGATTCAACGAACGATTCAATTATCAATACCCAACTGAAGACGTTGGTAGATTCTACGTTATCACATTCAGATCTCAATTTAAAAGTAGGCCAATTGAGTATCTCCACTTCATACATGGACAATGATACGATTAAAAATGTAACAGGAAAGGGAACTACTAACCGATATAACCGCTATGGCAATGAAGAATTTGACATAACGGGAAACTACAGGGTTAGCCATAATATGCTTAACTGTCAATCTCTGAAGGTTAATCATTCAGATGTTGGAACCGTTTTTGCGATATTTGAGAAGTATGACACCTTGCTAATGTACTACATGGATAGCGTAACATTCTCTAAGAAACATCACGAATTTGTAGAGAAGCGATACGAAGCATGGAAAGACCGCAATTACAAAACAGAATATGCATACGCTAACAAAACAAAGGTCCATTTTGGAATTAGTAAAGATGAATATAATAGATTGGGAGGGGAGTTCCAGAGGAATTTCTATGAGGGACTTATTGGAGAAGGAGCCTATGAATTAGCCAAACCTATATTCAACAAGAAAAACAAATTTGTAGGGTTTGAAATAATGGAACTACATGGCAAAACTTTTAGCTATGGCAATGTTCTTGCAAATGCAAAGCAAGTTAGAGAAGTGCATCATGGGTTTGAAGCAAATGAAACTTTCAGATGGGTCTATGTATGCAAACTATACAATATGGAAATCTTTTCACGTTACGATAAGTTTGACAGAAAAGATGTAAAATCATTAAAAGCCTACTGGAATGAATGGTTAACAATATTCAGGTAAAATTAGCAAAGGAGTATGGCAAGAAAGACAATACAAGAGTTCGTAGAACAGGCCCGGCAGATGCATGGTGACAAGTTCGATTATTCCGAGGTGGAATATATCAATACGCATACGCCTGTAAAGATAAGGTGTAAGGAGTGTGGTCTTGTGTTTCAACAGGAGCCATCAAGTCACCTTGCTGGCAGGGGTTGTCCTAAATGCAGCAAAAGGCAGACGCATAAGAGGGTCAACCAGAATATGTTTATCGCAAGGGCAAGGGAAGTGCATGGCGACAAATACGACTATTCAAAGACGGTCTATCAGGACATGCACTCGAAGGTTCTCATTGTATGTCCTCAACACGGCGAGTTCTATCAGCGTGCGCAGTCACACCTCCTTGGCAGCGGCTGCCCCATGTGCAAATATGATGCCCACATGGAAAGAATAAAGAGATTGGTGCAACAAATCGAGCAAGAAAAAGGCTCCGATGGCGAATCCACCCCTAAAACTGCTAAAGATACTTAAATTATCGGATTTTGTATTCAACCCTCACAGAATATTTATAACTTTGCAGCATAGGAAATACAAACTGAGAAAAATATGAAGCGACTAAGGGGAATACCACCAAAACTTACAAAAGAACAAGAGCAGTTTTTCATTGAAACTTGGGACAATAATCCAAGCCCTACTGCACTTATCATTTTGCGAGAACAACTTGGTTTTGGGTATGATCTAGCATATTCTGTAGCGAGACGGCTCAGAGAGGAAGGCAAATTAAGAGACAAAAAGAAAATCAGATATAGCGAAAGAGAAGTTCTAGCATTTAAGGATGATTACGAAAACGGAAGAAGCATTAAAGAGATTGCAGAAGCGCATAATGTTGACGTTAAAGGTGTGAGAAAGTACCTAAAGGCTTATTATGGTGGAAAACTGCCTAAAATAAAAGCCACACTTGAAGGAGAAATCTGGAAAGATATTGAGGGATGTAGTAATCATCAAGTTAGCAACATGGGACGCATATACGTCAAATCAACAAATATGATTGTCTATGGCCATTTAGCACATGGGTATAGGCATGTTAATATTCAAGATGATGCTGGATATAAGCACAAATACTCTGTACACAAATTAGTGGCACAGGCGTTTGTCCCTAATCCAGACAACAAGCCCCAAGTGGATCATATTGATAGCAACCCACTGAATAACAAGGCATCAAATCTTCGTTGGGTAACACAAGAAGAGCAATTTGCCAATGAAGAATCTATACGGAAAAAGCAATTGGGGGTTGAAAAAAGACAGAAACGATGGAAAATAAAACCGCTTATAGAAAATATGTTAGAGATAGAACCTGACAAATTGGAGTTGGTAAAAATGATTATTGATTACAAAAAGTAGATAACTCACTTTAGCAAGATAGCAATGGTAAAGGATAAAAGCAAATTAGGAATGGACGAAGATTTGAAAAAGTATATAACGAATCTCAAGAGGACATCAAGAAGGAAGCAGAATAAGCAATTCATGAGCAGCCTTCAGAAGTATCACGTCTACTATACAGTCCTGTCTAATTTTGAAAGAGATAAGATGGTGGAAGTCTTTGAGTTGCTGGAAAACGAACAGACGGCTTACCTTACCCCAATTACTCTGTGGTACCTTGGAAGGCTGGACAGGTCAAGACATGCAAATTTGCAAAATCTTATATTTGATGTCAATATGGCTATAAGGGAAGTTGTAAACGAATCACTGCTACATGCCCTTAGAATTCTAATTGATCGGACAGCATTGTTTGCTCATATTCTATACCCATCCTTTGATAAGGGGAAAGGGTTTGGTAGCATTGATGGGAACAAACGGGATGGTTTTATTGGTTTTGTGAGTCAAGAATTAGAAGAACCAGATGGTGTATCATGTTATAAAGAAAAAGAACTTGACTTTTTCCAATATGTCAAGGGAGAATACGACAATTGGATTCATGAGTTTCTTCAAGCAGACAACAAGGTGAAACATAATGGGAGTTTGCGCCCGCTATATGATATTTCAAAACCGATTCTGATAGCACCAGATGCTTATGAACTTAGAAATAAGAATCAACAAAGAACAGCTACTCTGGAAATAAATGATTGGGAAGAAGTAATGAACAAGGCGTATGCGTTTTTCGACAGGGTGTTTGAGCATGTTACAACGACGATATAAGATAATACGCCAAAATAAACTTTCGCCCCAACAGTTTTGAAGAAGAATAGTGACAGGATGATTGTAACGGCTATACAAGGAAACTATCTCTTAGAAGAAACGCTCAGTCACCTGAGGCCGCAACAGAGATTGCCAGAGCGTTACCAGCAGCGTGCACTTGATGTGAAGCTGGCCTGTAAGTTGACACATGTCTATGGGAAGTATCATCTGGCGATGCTTCACAGGGAGTTGGCTATGAGTGAGGAGCGGTCAATCTATCAACCGACAGAGCGGAAGGCTGCAATGATACACCAGATAATCATCTTTCATTTCTTGCCTTCAGATGTCCTGCACACTCTGAGTGAACACGCAGATGCATCCGATACCAATTAATAAAGTTAAAAAGATAGGCTTTTCATTATTTTTAGCATAGAAGATATACAACATAGAAATATTTGTAGTACCTTTGCAGCAAACTTTTCGGCTGACCGAAAGCAGAGGCGTTTTATAACACCTCGCAGAGGTTAGTTATATAGAGAAGCTAAAATGATTAAGCCATGC
>ERZ842401.4883-NODE-4883-length-15228-cov-30.792131_pt1 | contig 15228 bp, 15 predicted proteins | sample MGYA00521270_ERZ842401 | MGnify/ENA primary metagenome ERZ842401 (study PRJEB31892, sample SAMEA3878208) | bioreactor metagenome | biome: Moose rumen | place: Sweden | collected 2011-10 | study: EMG produced TPA metagenomics assembly of the PRJEB12797 data set...
TATAACCTTCGTTTTGAAGTTCTTGCAATATTACTTGGAAAGTATTTCCATTGTCATGGCTTACTAAATTTTTTACATTTTCTAAAAAGATGATTTCAGGCTTTTTCTCTTTGAAAATGCGAACTAATTCAAAGAATAAAGTACCACGACCTTTTTCATCATCAAATCCTTTTCTGTAACCAGCTACAGAAAAAGCCTGGCATGGAAAACCTGCAAGCATTACTTGAAAATCTGGAATTTCTGAAGCTTTAACTTCTCTAATATCTCGGCAATCTACTTTTAAATCAAAATTTTTTTCGTATGTTTTTACTGGGAAAGGATCAAATTCATTTGCGTAAATTGTTTTGAAAATCCCTGCATTTTCAAACCCCTTATCAATACCGCCGACACCTGCAAAAAAAGAAGCACAAGTATACATAAATATAATTACCTCCAGCTTGACTGGAGGTAATTATATACCAAATCGCGGCGCGCCGCAATCCCTATTTTTTTACTTTACGATTATCAATTATTGTACATCTACGAATGTCAAAAATTATATCAGGAGCACGTTCTTCTCTGTCTTTTGTTGCTTCGATAAATAATGATTGTAAACTTACATGGGGTCTGCGACCTTGATTTTTTTGGTCTTGAATTGTCTCTTTTGAATTTGCAGGCAATTTTCCAAATTCTTCTGAATTTATGTTTAAATCGTAAATAAATAAAATATTATCATCAAGATTGAACCTTAAAAATACTAAATCATCGAATTTACATTTCGGGCCGAAAGAAGATAAATCCCCTTCAAATCTTGAAGTTGCCTTAAATTCAATTTTTTCTCCAGTTCTAGGATTTGTAGCATCTCCAACTTCATCTCCACGATTCCAAATTAAGTTTAAACAATAACAACCCATCGGTTCGCTTATTGCATCAGGCATATTTATTCCACGATGACTGCAATTTGAAATATATGTATTCAAATCTTTCCACTTAAAATAAGCATTACAAGTTTCATTGATACGAGCATCATCAATTTGAATCGGGCCGAATTTCTTAAAAACTTCTGTTTTTGACATTTTCTTTACCTCAATTCTTATTATACAACAATTTTATGTTTTTTTGTAAAAAAACAAGGCGGCTCAGTGAGCCGTCCGTATAACAACCGCTTAAACGGTGGCGCGGCCTGACCGCGACATCCGCTTTGAAGCTTTGTTATGCCTTGTTACTACAAAAATATTTCTTTTAGCGGCAGCCCCGACTGCCGCGTAGAATTAATTTTACTTCAACATTAGATAATTTTCATTAGATTAACAAAATCTTTTTTCTTATCTTCGATAAGTCTTTTTATAAAATCTTCCATATATTTCCAATCAGGTTCATCGTTTTTTACTGGAAGATATATAATTTCTTCTTTAAGTTTCTTTTGATTACCCATATTGTTATAGGAATATTTTGAACAAACTTTCCTTATAATTGAAGCAAGAAAAAGGCCATTAAATTTATTGAGTTTATCATTTCTTAAAATTAAGATAGATGAGCCAGCACCCCCACGACCTAAAAAGTCTTTTTCCTGATAAAATGTAGAACCATCTACAGGACTTACAGTTAAACAATTGCCTGCGTCAAAATCTGTAGAATTTTTTATTGATAAATAACACTCTATACCATTGTTAAAATTTCCAGATGCAACAAATGGAATTGCACCCTCATCATAATCATTTTTTGAACGTGGATTTGGTTTATCCAAAGAGAAAATATCTTCTATTCTGTATTCTTTCCATTCTGATGTATCAATTTTATTCATCTTCTTTTCCTGAATTTAGAACTATGGAAATGCTTTTTGCATTCTCAGTTACTTTGCTTTTAAATACAACTTTATCAAAAATGATTTCATTTAACTTTTTTTCATCAATATTATTCTCAAACATAAAATATTTTATTATTGATTTTGAAAAATCTTCTTCATAGATTTCAAATTCTTCTTTTGGCATTTGATAACTTAAATGCTCTGAAGGTTTTATCCATTGAATTGTTTCACTTCCAGTTTGCTTTGAAATAATATTAATCCAATTATTTTCAATAGTTTCCCATCTGTTTTTTATATCTTGCCTGCCTTGATTTTTTACAGTTTCAAGACCATCTTCTTCGATATAGCAAGCAAATATTTCTTGGTCGTTTTGAGGAACTCCAGCTTCGAAAATGAAAATAGATGTTGTTATTCCCTCCAAAAAAGTTTTTTCAGGAAGTTTTATTATTTTTTTGAGTGTATGTTTTTTCAAAATATCTAATACAATTTTTTTGCCGACTTTTTCAAGTTTTTTATCTGGAAGAATAAAAGCACATAATGTATTCATTCTTACACTGTCCAAAACATTTTTTACAATCGGAATACAACCATATTTATTCTCAAAAGGCGGATTCATTAATACTTTTGTAATTGGTTTAGATTGAATCCAAGCACAAGCTGTTTGTGTTCTTGAATCCATTTGTTCAAGATTCGTTTTTCCATCTTTATGAATTAACATATTTGCACAAGCAAGAGCATAGATTTGTCTGTCAAATTCGATACCAAATAAACGTGAGTTTTTTATTTCTGCCGCTTTTGCAGTTTTTACACCGCCAGCTTCTCTAATCATGTTGCACATGCTTTTTACAAGAAATGCTCCAGAACCACATGCGGCATCTAAGACATAATCTTGTTTATTTACATTTATCAATCTGTACATAAAAGAAGTTATATGATCAGGCGTAAATACTTGACCGCTTTCAGATTTTCCTTTGTAGCGATTAAACTCGTTAAAGAAAATTGCCATTACATCTTCACCGTTCCAATAATCGGAATTGATAGATTCTGAAATTTCAACAACCCAATCAATGAAGTTGTTTATTGCTTCTTGATTTTCGCAAGAATTCATTTTTATTTCTGAATAAACTTCCAAAAGTAAATCCAATTTTTGATTCTGCTTTCTGGCATTTTCAAGGGATTTTGCAAGTGTTGAATGAATGGCTGTATGAAATGTTGAATATCCCATATCTTTAATTTTTGAAAGATTTGCATCGTAGCGTTCTGCTACTAATGCACAAGCTGTGAAAATCATTCGATGATAAAGATTTTTGATACCAAATTCAAAATGAAGACAATCGTTTATTTTCTTGGTTAAATTATAGATTTTTTGTTTGTCGATTGTATTAACATCGAATAAAGAAAGATAATACTCCTTATTTTGTAAGCCGTTTATAACTGATTCTTCCTCTAGATTTTTGAAAACGGCAACATCATAACCGTTGTAAAGAATACCAACAACTTTTTTATATTTTTTTAGAACAATTTTTATATTTTTTAAGATTTCATCTTTCCATTTTTGTTTGGAAACATCTTCTTTGCTATTTTTTGTTTCAAGAATTATGGCAACTTGTTTCTTATCATTCGGTAAATACCAGCCGTCAGGTTTGTCCGAAATACCTTTAAATCCTAGCTGATTAAAGGTTGTTAATTGACCAACACCAGTTTCAACATTTTCTACATTTCCAAATCCAAGAATTTCTTTTGCTTTATCTCGTACCTGGTCTTCGGTAAATTGTTCCATTCATTTCTTCCAATATTTTTATTTTGGAGAAATGTCATGCTTTGAAATTTTTAAATACTAAAAATTTTCCGGCTCAGTGAGCCGTGGGCATAACTAGCGTTTTAAACCGTAAAAACGGTTTTGCCGAAGGCAAAATTGGCGCAAAAGTTGCGGTGCCGTAAAGGCACGAAGAGCAACTTTTGTGACAAAGTTTTTATCGGCTTTGAAAACCATGTTATGTGATTTTCTTATTTGCACATAAATTGCTTAAAAGCTTTCAATTCATCATCAATAATATCATTATCTTTCTGTTTTTCCTTAGACGATATAAAGAACTTCAAAATCTTTGACGAAAAATCTATTGGTTTCCGAATAAAACTAATGGGCACAGTTTTATTGTTTCGACATTTACGACATACGCTCATGTCTGTTTCAACTATAGGCTGACCACAAATTTTACAGTTTGCCATTGTTTGAATCCTCTATTAAAAATTGCTTCTTTCCGTCATCATTTATACAAATAAGTACTTCGCGAGGAGATTGAATATAATCGATTAGTTTATTTTTTAGTTCAATACATGGAGATTTATCTATTGAATAAATTGTTTCATTCCATTTTCCTTTATAATTGTCAATTCTTTTATCTAAATCTTTATTTAATGCATACTTGAAAGACCATTTTGTTCTGTATTTATCAATAAGTTCTTCATAATCGTTAAAGAATGTTTTAGAACCCACAATATAGTTTTCTTTATGCTCCATAAGAGAAGATTCCATAGATGATATAAAATCTCTCAATCTCAGAGTGTAATCCTTTTTTGAATTTAAATATGCAAGATTTCGAATATATGTAATATCTGCCAAGAGCGATAAATTATATGCAGTGGAAATAATTCCCATATAATACTCGCCATCTGATTCGTTCATGTTGTTTACAATTTCATCAATTCTTTTAACTTCACTGAAATGAAAATCAGTTTTGTCAGGTGCTTTTTGTTTTGACAACATAGATAAATACTTTCCTGCAATAGCAAGACTTTCTTTATGACATGAATCTATCATAGGAAAATCAGCTTCATCAGGTTGTCTGTTGTTCAATTTTCGAAGCATTTCTTCTTGAATTGAGAACAGTTTTCCTTCATCGCCACTATAATCCAAATTTTTTAGTCTGTTTAATTCATTGTGAATATTCTTTAACTGCTCATTCAAGCCGTTCAAGTAATATTGTGATGTTATCATAGTAAGTATTTTCATTACCATCATCGGAGTAAACACTTTTGCATCTGCCGGAACAAAGCCTGCATGTTCAGATATTTTTCCATCAACCTTTACTATCGAACCGAATGAACCGTCACTATATTGCATTAATTCATCTGGTGATACAGTTGCAGAGAATAAGCCATTTTTTGAAATTGCCTTTATAGAAGCACCTTCTATGGTTCCTGAAACAACACCTGTGTCGCTTACAATAGGTTTGAATTTCTTATTAACAGCCTCAGGAAGTATTTTTTTAAATTTTAAGAATTGAGATTCATTTGCTGAATTAGAAAAAGTAATTTCATTTATATTTGAAAAATCAATATTTTTATTGTCAAAGCTCAACAAGTCTTCTGGACCATCTTTTTTACCACTTGGGATAAGTTGAATTTCTTTTTTAGATTTTCTTTTTTCAAAAATACTCATAACTGAAAATACTATAAAGACAATTTCGAGTACAAATACAAGCATCCAAAGTATCATTAAAATGGAATCCAAGTTTTTGTTTGAAACTTTTATCATTGGAATAGAAAGCCAAACTATTATTGTTAATAAGTGTATAAGAACTTTATACTTTAAAGAGAGATTCATGAACCAATTTTTCATTTTCTTAATCCTTGCTGCCCAGTGGGCAGTCCACATAACAATTGGTTGTACCGCAGCGGGCTTGCCCCGCTGTCGGCTACGAACCTTTGTTATGTGATTTCTTTTTAAATATATATTATCATCTGTAAATTTTCTATATTATTCTATTGTAGACTATAGTCCGTTGTTTTATTGTCTACATACAATATAATTTAGTTATGATTTCTGAAGAAGAACTCCAATTGAAGGCTCTTGGAGAAAGATTACGAAAATATAGGCTAGAAAAAGGTTTTTCTCAAGAAAGCTTCGCTGAGAAAACACAACTAGACAGAACTTATATTTCTGGACTAGAGCGAGGAAAACGCAATCCATCTTTTCTAATAATCCGTAGAATTTCCAAAGTTTTAGAAATTTCTGAACAACAATTATTTGAATCAGGAGATGTAAAATGAATTTAATAGAGATTTTTTATGAAAAAATGAAAAAACAAAATTTTGAAGCATACGGTATGCTTGATTCTCAAAACAGAATTCATACTTTTGGAACTGACTCCAAAATAATTGGTAGAATTTTTGAAATGTTTACACAGCCTGTTTTACAGGAAATTGCAAATGAAAACGGTTACATCCTTAAAACTCCAGAATCGCAAACTGTATATCCTGATTTCATTTTGATGAAAGATGAAGCTTCAAAAGGAAAAATTGCTATTGATGTGAAAACTACCTATATTGATAAAGATACTTCATCTTTAAAGTTTACATTAGGCTCTTTTGGCTCTTATATGAGGAACAATACCAAAAATATTGAATATTCGTACACTGATTATGCAAAACACTATGTAATTGGATTTATATACAAACGAAATGGAAATGCTCAGGAAAGTTTAATCTATGATTATGATGACAGGAAGAAAATAGAATTTCCATTCTATGATGTAAAATATTTTATTCAGGAAAAGTATAAAATTGCTGGCGACAAACCTGGATCAGGAAATACAGAAAATATAGGTTCCATTTCTTCAAGTAATTTTATAGATTTCGAACTTGGTCGAGGTCCTTTTTCTGAGCTTGGACAAGATGCCTATGATTTATATTGGAAGTACTATCCAGAGTATAGAGCAAAGGAGAAAAATTATACTTCTTTAAATGAATTTTTAACTTGGATTCAAAAACAGCAAAAACTTGAATTACTCCATGACTTTGATATGCAAGCCGTACAAGAAAATGTTAAGGCTTACATATTTAAGCATGAATTATGATTTAATCGCCAATATTTCTATCATCGGATGACGATTTTCTTCTTTTCCGCCAATATGATAGAAATGATTTTGTTCAAACCATTTAAAATCCGACCAATAATCATATAAATGATTATTGGTTCTAAATTCATTTTCTTTCCACATAGACAAACAAACACTTGCTTCTGTATTATGAGCATATTGTGCCAAAGAAACAGCTTCTTCTTCTGGCCATTCACCTACATAAGAAGTGTCGCGCCCAATATATGGGGGATCAATATAAATAAAGTCACCTTTTTGTGCTTTATCAAATGTATCTTGCCAATTAGAACATACAAAAGTCCAATCTTTGTTCTTCATTATATTTGATACATTTGCAATTTGATTACAGATTTTTGTGATGTATGCTTTTGAGAAACGATTAGGCTTTTGACAGAACGGAACATTGAATTGACCTTTACTATTAAAACGAATCATTCCGTTAAAATCTGCTCTGTTAAGAAATAGAAAATACATAGGATCTGAATTTTCATTAAATTCTTTTCTCATTTGTAGATAATAATCCTTTCCTGATACTTCCAATTTCTTTCCATGAAATTCTAAAAATTTTCTAGCAGATGTACTTGTAATGGTTCCTTTCTGAATGCCTTTATAGAAATTTATTAGATGCTGATTTTTATCAGTTAAAATAGCTTTTTTAGGAGCTAAATTAAATGCAACTACACCTGTACCCATAAATGGTTCAATCCAAGTTCCATTTTCGGGAACGGAAACATGCTCTTTTATAAAAGGTACTAATTTTGTTTTTATTCCTTGGCATTTTATCGGAGGAACGATAATTTTCTCGTCATTTATTTCAAAATCAAATAAAGATGGTTGTGAAATAGCTCGCATAAATTTAATATAACATATTTGTGGTCTATTGTCTACATTTTTAATAAAATAAAAGCGCCCCAATGCGGGCGTCCACATAACAACTGGTTGTACCGCACGGTGGCTTGACCACCGTGTCGGCTACGAACCTTTGTTATGCTTTCTTCTATATAATTATACCACTAATTATCAGATTTTTCATGATTATGTTTTCTACACAACATCTGACCATTTTCAAGAACAGTTTTACCGCCTTTTGACCAAGGAATTATATGGTCGCCGTCCATTTCTGAAATATCCCATTTTTTATTTTCATTTTCTGTCCCTTTACACATAGGACAGATACCTTTCTGTCGCTCGTACATTATTGTTTTCTGCTGGTCAGAGAATTGTCTGAGATTTAAATGATGTCTGTCATGGTCGAATACATACCAATAAATACCTTTTTGGTCTTGAACTTCGTCCGTGTCCTGCATAAGTTTTGAAACTTCTATTTCAAGTTCTTCTGCCGTAAAGGCAGAAGAAGTACCATATAATTTATACAAAACTCCCCAATCTATAGATTTCATTTGTTTACGATATGTCGGAAACAACTTTTTTACCCAGTTTATTACATCGCTGAAATAATCAAAAAGCGGCTGAGCATTTTCATCGTCTACATGATTTGCCATATATTCACGAATTTCACCGTCATTTTTTGCTCCGCTAATCCATTTTATTGCAGTTTCCAAATATGCCTGTCTATTGAGTTCTCCACTTACATATTTACTTCCGATGTTGTAAGCAGCACAATTTGTTTTTGAAAAAAGTCTTTTTGCATCTGTTACCCATACACCTGAATAAACTGCGTTTCTAAGTTCCTGTTTTGTAAGCTCAGCACCTGCGATGTTTATTGTTTCAAACCAATCGAGTTTTTCTTTGTCATCGCCGTCACAGATATATACAGAAAGTTTATAATTCAAAAGTTTTTCTTTTTCAGATTCTTGTAATGTTTTGAAGTTTTTATAATTGAATGTAAACTCATTATTTACATATTGGCAGATACTCAAAGTTCTTTGCTGGCCATCGATAATTTCATAAGTTCCATCTTTTCTTTTTGCCCAATACATTGTATTGAGAGGATAACCTTTTGTTACGGTTTCAATTACTTTTGCACGCTGTTTGTCATTATAAACAAATTCTCTCTGATAAGGCGGACGAATGTCCAGTTTTTTACTGTAAGCGCGAACGCCGTTTTCTGCGTTATCCTCAAAATCTTTCACTAAATCTCTGACTGTTATTTCTACTGGTGTAATATCCATTTTTATTTTCCTATTTTCTGAATTAGAATTCTTGCATACTTTTGTTTTCCGTTTATCATTCCGCGACCGCGGAATGTATTTGGAATTCTAACTTTTTCAACTTCTGGGCTACAGTCTGTACTGTCAGTAAGACCAAGAACCTTAAACTGTTCGGGATTGTATTTTGTAAAAAATGTTACTGGAACACCCATTGCACCATCATAATCCATGGGAATGTCTGTAACCGCTTCTATATGAATTGCATCGTAATTTTCATAGCGTTCATATTTTTCAGAAGCAAATCTTTTTCCTGTCTCAAGAATTTCATGTGTTCTACTAATTTCAAGATTTGTATACCAGCATATATTTCCCATCCTGCGGTATTTTATACCGTTTTCAATTTTGAAATCAGTTTTCTTTTCTTCGTAATGTGGTGGAACTTGAAACCAGAAATGACCGTCATTTATTCCGCACCACATTTTGTTTTCTTTTATCAAAGGAATTATTGCGTTGTAAGTTATATTGTTTATGTTTCCAATGACAAGAAATTTTTTGTTGTATTTGAAAAGAAAAGGAATATATTCTTTGAATAACGAAAACGGAGGATTTGTTACGACAATATCAGCTTCTTTTAAAAACTCAACACATTCTTGGCTTCTAAAGTCACCGTTACCTTTTAATTCTTTACACGGAATTTTGGCAAAATCTTCTTCGCCAGTGTATTTGATTGTTCCGTCATATTCCAAGTAAACTGCTTTTTCTACATTTTCTTGCGAAAACAAATCTGCATCATCATTTTTGTAGCAAGTTGCAATTACTTTTTTGAGTTCAAGAACATCAAAATACATTACAAAATAACGAAAGAAATTACTTACACGAGGATCGTCACAATTACAAAGTACGGTTTTACCTTTGAAATGATTTCTATAATGTTTTAATTCATTTTCTATCATTGAAAGTGGAGTATAAAACTCATCTGCTTTTGCATTTCTTGAATCTGTTAAATTTGAGTTTCCAGGCATAACATTTGTCCATATTTATTTTTTTTGGAGAAAAATGTTATACCTTTATATTTATTAAAATATTCCGGCTCAGTGAGCCGTGAGCATAACAACTGGTTGTACCGCAGCGGGCTTGACCCGCTGTCGGCTACGAACCTTTGTTATGCTTTGTTATATTTATTATATAAGATTTTTGGAATTTTGTTTATTCTACAAATTTTAAAAATAAAATATCGAATTAAATCTATACTCCAACACAGTACAAATATTAAAAATGCAAATACTAAAACCTTAAGTACAAGTAATATCGGTGTTTCAAAAGCCAAATGTTCAAATTTTTTCCTAAATATGTAATTAAAAACAAAAGGTTGAACATGAATTATATAAACACTAAATGCAAGAGAACTTACAAAGCTAATTATTTTTTTGCTTATTCTATTTTTTATTTCCAGATTACTGAATAGTAATAATAATGCAACTCCAGAACTAATAATGAAAATTGAGGTATAATCTATGAATAAATCAAGTTCTTTGTCCATTTTGAAAATAAGTTTTATTAGTACATGTGACATCAGTTTTGAAAACCAAGCACAAAAAATTGAAACTGAATAAAGGAGAAGGCATTTTATCTTTGATAGTTTAACTGGAAACTTATTAAAATATCCGCCAATAATATACATACAAATTAACCAAGCTGTTGTATATCCCCAGCCCATATCAAAGGAATCGATTCCTTTCAAACCAAATACAGGAAGTAATGAATAAACTACAATTATTGTAATACACAAGGCTGTATATTCTTTCTTTTCTAGATTTCGAATCATTTTATTTATAAATGGAAAGAAAAAATACATTCCAAAATACGCGGTAAAATACCAATACTGACGGCTTACAACAGGAAACACAATTCCTTTAATTAATTCTATTTTTGTTACTTCGTGAAGGAGCGAAAGCGACGGAACGAACTTAAAAAGAATTGTTAATATTGAAGAATAAAAGAATACTGTTAGCCATAAGGGTATCATTTTAAAACCGTTGAATTTTGTATTTACCATTACATAACCAGAAATCATTGCAAATACATCTACGGCACAGTAGGCAGATGTCTCTAAGAACCATGCAACATAATAATTTACGGAAAATCTTTCACAAGTTTCAAGAATACCACCACATCCTAAAACATGGAGTACAACCACCATATACATTGCAAGAATTCTTAGTAAATCAATACCAAAATTTCTTTCATCTTTTTGAATTTGAGTTTCCATTTCTTCCTTCCTTTTTTTGATACGGATAAAAATGTTAAACTCAAATTTTATTTTACTATAAAACTACCAGCCCAGTGGGCTGTGAGCATAACAATGAGTTAAACCGCACAGGCCTTGAGCCTGTGTCGGCTTTGAACTTCTTGTTATGCTAATTTCCTATCAGTTCAAAATATTTTGCAGGCGTAAAAATCAAAGGTTTATCAATTTTTATATCTTCGAAGTCTTTGTCACCTGTAAGCAAAATATCAGAATCAGATAAAATTGCTGATACGAGAACGGGCAAATCCTTTATATCTCTGATTTTTGGATATTTCTTTTCATCGATTTTATTTGGAGTTGTATAATCTTCAAAATTAATGCCATTAAAGAAGATTTCAAGTTGTTCAATTTTTGCAGGGAATTTCTTTTCAAATACTTCCTTACATTCTTCTTTTGTGTAAGAAGAAATTATTACCGTATGCTTTTCAAGCAAATGAGAAAAAACTTTCGCAACTTTTCCGTTTGGAAAAAGCATTGCAGAAATTACGACGTTTGTATCAACGAAAACTCTCACTTAGATTTCCTCAATTCCTTGATATAAGCGACAACATCGTCTTCGGTCTCAAAACCGGCTTTTTTTGCTTCGCCCTGCATTTGAGCCTGTACATTTGCAAGCGTGATTTGAGATGCATTCGTAATATAGACTTTACCTCTGCTTTCCTCAAAGAAAACTTTGTCACCTGTTTTCAACTGAAGTTTATTTCTTATCATAAGAGGAATTGTAATCTGACCTTTTGATGTTACTTTTGCAAGTTCCATAAAACACCTCCTTACTTTCCTTACTTATACCATTTTATGACATAGTTGTCAATTTAATTCATTTTTTTGAATGATGTCAATCTTATCTATAAGTGTATTCAAAATATGGATGGTCTTTCTTTCCAATAGAAGTTTTCTCAATAAATCTATTATCGAGCAGCTTACGAAAACAATTAGCACTGTAGCAATAGCAAGAATTGGAAAATATTTTGAATTATACTGATAATCCAAACAATGAAAAACTTTATTCCAAATAAATTGTCTTCCTACTGATGAATCATGTATAAGATAAACTCCAAATGTTGATGCTGCAATAGTATTTATAATCTTACTGTTTCGAATTTTTATTCCTTTACAAAATTCAAACAAGAAAATAACTGCCAACGGAGTAAGCATTGCTGTTGAAATACCACTGTATATCACTTTTAAAATCATATCGCTTATATTTTCGCTTTTTATGATTTGAGAGTTTTTCATATCAATAAATGTAAGAAAAAACCATACCATGCAAAAAAACATACCTGAAAGCCATTTGTTTAATGTGAAGTTATTTTTCTTTAATACTGCACCTAAAATGTAAAAGAAAACTGCCATTTGAAAATTTGAATATCCGAAGCCAAATATTTTAGGGGCAAACCAAAATATCCAGACAAAACATAAAATAATTATTAACCCTTTTGATTTTAGTTTTTCCAAGAGATTATTTAGAACAGGAATAAAAAGGAACAAGACGCAGTATGTTTGTATAAACCACCACGCTCCTGATGTTATTGGGATTATCGCATTAATAATAAGCATCACCTGTGATGTTTTACTTAATTCTGGAAAATTATAAACATGAAAAAACCGTATCAAAGCCCAAGCAAAAAGCATAAAAAAGGAATAAAAATAGACTTGAGCTAATAATTTAAGAATACGTCGGATTTCATATTCTTTATCATACATAAAAAATCCTGTCAGCATAAAAAATATGCCATTACCTATTCCGCCGCCGTTTATTAAAAATGAAGTAAAAAATTTGTTTGCTGTAATTCCGTTTTGCCAAATATTGCACATTTCTGGATTTAAGCAATGCCTAATTCCATGACAGGAGTAATGACATGCAACTATCATTAACATTGCGAATATTCTTAAAAGTTCATAATTTGAAGATCTATTGTTTTCAACTGAGTTTTCCATTTCTACTTCTACCTTCAGTTTTAAGATTTTAGAGAAATGTTAAACTCAAATTTCATTTTTCTATAAAACTACCAGCCCAGTGGGCTGTGAGCATAACAATATTTTAAACCGCAGGCGGCTTGACCGCCTGTCGGCTTTGAAAATTATGTTATGGCAATTTTATTTCTTATACAAAACTGTATTTCTTCTATATACTATACCACAATTCTTTCATTTTTGTTTAAAATAACTATGATTTTATAATTTCCCAAGCGGCGTAAAGCCGCGTACTACCGCTAACTTGCTTAGCCCTAAAGTTCAATTAATTTTTTCATCGAGCTTGACTCGATGAAAAAATATTCCTTTTTATCTATTTCCTTTACTTCTATTATGAGTTTTACACAACATTACGCAGTTTGAAATATCAGTAGCACCGCCTTTACTCCAGGCTGTTGCATGGTCGGCATCCATTTCATTTTCTTTGTAAATACGATTTTTATTTGAACCTTCTGCAGCGGAACACATCGGACAGTTTGAGCAACCTTTTTCTTGAGCTTCCTTCGTTTGTTTTGTGTAAACGGATTTTATTACAGATTTATCGAATAAGCGAATGTTCAATAAAGGTTTCTTTTCGAGAGCTTCGCCTGAAAGTACATATTCATAAATACCTTTTTTATCATTTATTCGCCAATCTGCAAGAAGTTCATTTATTCTTTCATCAAGTTTATTCACATCGTAAGGAACTCTTTTATATTCTTCATAAAGTCGTCCCCATTCAAGACCACACATTGAAGAATCTACTGTTTTGAAAGTTCGGTCAATCCAATCGATTACACTTGTAAAATACTTTTTAATTTCGTTGATGTTATCATCATTTCGATGAGTTCCCATATATGTTTCGATATTACCTTTAGAAACCCAATCTAATGCAGTTTTGAGATAATCCTGTCTTTTGTAAGTTCCTGGAATGTAATTTTCCCAAGTCTGAATATTTGAATTCTGAGAATTTGAAAATTCTTCACGGCAAAGATTTACGAACGGCCCTGAATATACTGCATTTAAAAGTTCCTGTTCATTTAACGGCACACCGACAATATTTATTGTTTTGAACCATTCCTTTATTTCTTTTTCTGTTCCTTCACAAATGTAAATTGTGAGAGTAGTGTTGAACAAATCTTCTTGAACATTTTTATCCAATGCATCGAAATTTCGAGGATAGTCATTTACATTTACGGCAAATTTATTTGTTACAAAACGGCCGATTGAAGTAATACGCTGTTGACCGTCTAAAACTTCGTACATATCTCCATTTTTATTGAAGTATATTAAACCTAGCGGATAACCTTTTAAAAGTGAGTCTATTACTGCAACATCTCTTTTTCCATCACCATAAATATAATTACGCTGATATTCCGGCTGAATGACAAGTTTACCATTTAAACCAAACAAGCCTTTTTCATCAAATTCGTTGTAAACAAAACCTTCACAAAGTTGACGGATTGTTATGTCTTTTCTAAAATCTGTATGCATATTATTTTTCCTTATGTTTGATTAAGATTCGAAAGTATTGAGGTACTCCATCAACCATTGATAGATAGTTACCTGCTTTCTTTGTATTTTCATTATCCAAAATACTATAACGTCCGATTCCATCAATAATTTCAAATTGTTCTGGATTATATTTGTCCAAAAATGAAATAGGAACGCCCATCATTCCTTTATAATCACTTGGAATTGAATCTGTGTAAGGAATATTTATTGCATCAATAAAGTCGAATTTCTTATAGCCGATATTTTTTATTTCTTTATGCTTTGAAAATTTTATATTTCTTTCTTCTGTCATAAGAGGAAGAATTGCATGTCTTTTGCCATGTTCTATATTTGTGTACCAACAAGAATTTCCTAATCTGGTAAAGTTCCCTTTGTAACCTAATTTTTCAGCTTTCTCTTTATCTTTAGGAGCAACCTCATAACCTTCTGGGACTCCAAAAACCATGTCTTTACTAAATGCTGTAGCTCCAAGCCATAAACTATTATTTTTTAAGGATGGGAAAACTTCTTTATACGTTATCGCATTCATGTTTCCAATAATAGAAAACTGTTTTTTGCTTTCTAAAAGCCATCCTACAAATTCTCGAAAAAGACTAAAAGGTGGATTTGTGATTATTATATCTGCTTCATCGCGAAGAAGCTTGACTTCTTCGCTTCTAAAATCTCCGTCACCTT
>ERZ842401.4884-NODE-4884-length-15225-cov-7.117469_pt1 | contig 15225 bp, 19 predicted proteins | sample MGYA00521270_ERZ842401 | MGnify/ENA primary metagenome ERZ842401 (study PRJEB31892, sample SAMEA3878208) | bioreactor metagenome | biome: Moose rumen | place: Sweden | collected 2011-10 | study: EMG produced TPA metagenomics assembly of the PRJEB12797 data set...
TCTCCGCCTTCGCTCAGCTGCACCCCCAGGTGGAGCTGGAGACCTTCACCGGCAATCATGAGGACCTGTATGAGGCGCTGATCTCCGGCCGGGCGGACCTGGTGCTCAACGACCAGCGCCGGGCCTTTGCGGATCACTGCCACAATTTGATTTTGCGGCGCTCCGCCTATTTCATCGAGGTCTCCATCCACAGCCCGTTGGCCAAGCTGGACGCCGTGGGGATCGGCGAGCTGAAAAACACCCCCTGCATTTTGGTGGCGGGGGAGGACCAGGAGCAGGAGGAACGCCGGTTCTACCGAGATATCATTGGCTTTTCGGGGGACTTCCTCTTTGTGCGCAGCCTGCCGGAGGCCCGGGTCCTGGTGATCTCCGGCCGGGGTATTCTCCCGGTGGAGGGCCGACCCGGCAGCGCCTACACCGGGGCCACCTTCAAGCGGGTGCCCCTGCTGCGCAAGGGTGAGCCCATCCTGCGCAACACCTGCGCCTTCCGAATGAAGGACAACACCAACCCCCACGCCGCCGCCTTTGAGGAGCTGCTGCTGCAGAACTTTGATACGGAAAGGGAGGACAAAACATGAGCGACTACTTGGGAAAAGACACCTTCAAGCTGGGCTTTGGCCTGATGCGCCTGCCCAAGAACCCCGACGGCAGTACCGACATCCCCCAGGTCTGCGAGATGGCGGACAAGTTCCTCGCCGCGGGAGGGACCTACTTCGACACGGCCTACGTGTATGACGATGGCCGAAGTGAGGCGGCCTTCAAGGCCGCGGTGGTGGACCGCTATCCCCGGGATAAGTTCACCATCTGCACCAAGCTGTGCGCCTGGATGCACTGCCATGACGAGGCCAGCGCCAAGCAACAGTTCTACATCAGCTTGGAGCGTACCGGAGCCGGATACTTCGACTATTATCTGCTTCACGCTCTCCAGCGGAACAACTATCACTACTACGACGACTACCACATCTGGGACTTCATTCAGGAGCAGAAGGAAAAAGGCCTTGTGAAGCACTGGGGGTTTAGCTTCCATGCCGACCCGGAGCTGCTGGAGGAACTGCTGACCGCCCACCCGGAGGTGGATTTCGTCCAGCTGCAGATCAACTACGCCGACTGGGAAAATCCCGGCGTCCAGAGCCGGAAATGCTGGGAGGTCTGCAGAGCCCACGGCAAGCCTATCACAGTGATGGAGCCCATCAAGGGCGGGGCTTTGGCCAACCCCATCGACACGGTGAAGGCGGTCTTCGACGAGGCCAACAACGGCCTGAGCTACGCCAGCTGGGCCATCCGCTACGTGGCCAGCATGGACAACATCATCACGGTGCTCAGCGGCATGAGCAATCTGGCGCAGATGGAAGATAACCTCAGCTATATGAAGGACTTCCAGCCTTTGGACGACGCCGAACAGACGGTCATCGCCAAGGCTCAGAAGGCCCTGAGCGAGGATAAGTCCATCGCCTGCACGGCCTGCCGCTACTGCTGCGACGGTTGCCCCATGAGCATCCCCATCCCGGACATTTTCGCCGTGCGCAACCGGGTGCTGAGCTTCAAGCCCTGGGACGGCGGCAAGCGGGACTACACCATCGCCACTACCGGCAAGGGTAAAGCCAGCGACTGCATCCAGTGCGGGCAGTGTGAGGGAGCATGTCCGCAACATCTGCCCATCATCAGCCTGCTGGAAGAGTGCCAGGTAATGGAAAGCTGAATCAGTTTGGCTCATGAGAAGGCCTCGATTTCCGAATCGACTTCGGGGACCGGGGCCTTCTACTGGAAGCAGATTATAGAAGGAGGCGTTTTTATGCCAGTCATCGAGATGAAAGCCAATGTTACCATCAGTCCGTCCCAGTAAGCAGAGATCGCCCGGGGTTTTGTGCGAGCCTTTGCGGAAGCGGGGGAGGAGGCTGTCTCCAAGAACCTGCTGGTAGAGATCGACGGTGACCGCTGGATCGACTTCCGGGGAGATTCAGAACAGCCAGCTGCCCTGGTGACCATCCACCCCGGGCCCATGACCCCCGAATCGGACTACTCGCCCATCGTGGCAGGCTTTTTTGAAACGATAAAAGCTGTGCTTCCCGAAATCTCTCAGGATCACATTTACATGACCCTCAGCGAGATCCGCCACTGGGGCTGGGGCGGGCGAAAGCTCTGAGGAGAGGACCATGTTTCGCACTGACAAGCCTGTCATTCATGAGGTGGGTTAAGAAAATGCTATAAACTAACTATCGTTTTTGTTCCCAATGTTCACACCCCCACCCCCCGTAGAATAGGCAGTAACAATACTAGTTCGAAAAACCACCCATATCTTCCGAGACGCTGGCACAGCACTGAAAAAGAAATCATAGACTTTCCCAGTCTCCTGTGGTACTGTCAGTCATTAAGAAAGGCGGTGCCACATATGAAGATCCTGGAAGAGTTCTGGTACGGGAACCTGAACCCGAGCGAGCGGAGACTGCGAGCGGAAAGCACGGCAGGGAAGGCCCTGCAGCGGATGGTCAACTGTGAAGACAGGCTGGCACCATTGCTGGGGGAGGAAGCCAGGGAGTGGTTCAAGCGGTATCAGGAGAACCAGCAGGAGCTGATGTCGGCGGTGGAGACGGAGACCTTCGTCATCGGCTATAAGCTGGGAGCCCGCATGACCCAGGAGGCCATGGAGGGGATGGACATCCCGGACCTTGACGAGGCATAGGGGAGAGGCAGACCCGTCAGGGCAGAGAAAAAAGCCCGGCGGAGACCCCGGACACGCAGCAGACCGACCCGACCCTGATGCTTTTTTGATGCTGTACGCAACGGAAACAACAGAAAAAGACCCGGAAAACCGTACCGTTTGGCACGACATTAAGGGGAAAAACTTGCAAACCTCGTCACCACAGAGCGCGGGCCGGGAATGCAAAAATGGCTTGAAACTGCAGTTTCAAGCCATTTTTCATGTGGCAGGGGCAGAAGGATTCGAATTTTCCAAGGCCATTTTCAGGGAATACCATCAAGTAACAAGATTCCAGGTTTTAAGCCATTTTTGAAGAATCACATTCCCAACTAACACCATGTTTTACCGTCCAGAATCAGTGCGGTATGGGAAAAAATGGGAAAAAAGGCGTGCGACAAGTGCAGCATTTATCAGCAAAAACCTGTTCCGCACATTTGTCTTTTGAAGCCCACCCTGGTACCATGATAAAAAGCCAGCATGCTGAGACTAACCCTTCTCCCGGAGAATAATAAAATCACCTTGACAAAACTCGTCTCACGCGGTTTGGAGGCACTGTGGAAAATGCTTGCAATGCCCAAAAACACTGGATTTCTTGAGTTTTTTGCAAGTGATTTGTAGAGCATCAAAAACCCGGAACCCCGCAGTCCAGAGCCATTCTTGAAAACAGAGAGAAAAATGGACTGCGTGCCGAGGGTTGCAGTTTCACACGCACCATGAACCGGGATGATGCTTTTCTGATGCTATCACCGGAAAAAACCAAAAAAGCAGCACCCTATTTGGTGGGTGCACAGCACCCGTGAAATGGGGTGCAAACAATATCAGATCAACAAATGAAAACCCTCGCCAGGGGCGGATGCTCTCTTGACGGTTTTTCCCTCTGACTATCTTCCTTTCCCCCTTTAGGGGGAGGGGTGCTCAGTTCAGAGAAGGGGCAAGAGAAGAAGCCCCGGCCCGCTGCAAGCCCTGTCAAGCCCGTGTTCGGGTTTTGGGGAGTCGGGTGGGATAATAAACAGGATTTCACAAGAGATCAATCAGAGAAGCAAACAAGAAGCCTGCCTACATGGTGATCTTAGGGCCATAATCTGCGGCAATGTCTTCCTCCACATCGTCCTCAGTAGACAATGTATCCTTGCCCTCATGCGTCAAAGCGAACTGCTGAAGATTCTCTACGCGATTCTCCACACTTTCCATGATAGCCTGTATGCGGCTTTCGTCTAGGTAAGTCTCCGCCCCCGGGGAAGTAAGCGTTTCTGAGATGAGTTTGCTCATATCCGAAAGAGCGTCAAAGTTGATCCAGTTCAAGGAGGAGACTAATTTCAACTGTTCCTCGTGGTGCTTTTTGAAGGGCTTGCAGATGACTTCCTTGCCGGAACGAATTTGCGCCGACGTTTTATCGTATCCCAAAGAGGAGCCACTGTCGTAGATCGGCGCCATGCCGAGCCACTCCAATGATGTCGGATCTCTTAGCGCACCAAAATTGTTCAGATGCCGATCCTCGTTAGCAATGATATAATCCAGCACAATCATACGATCTAAAAATGCCGTTGTGCCGGGGATTCCGAGTTCGTTGCAGCAATCCACAAAATGTTGGTAAACGGAAGAACTATTCGGCTTTTTCTTGCTCTGCAGAATTCGCCATGCGGGAACAAGTTCGGTGTTCTCAGAGACAAAATCCTCGCAGACGCTGTAAGGCGCGCCTTTGTCCCAAGCAAGGGTGTATGGAACATGATTGATTCCAAGTCTCCGCATGATCGCTGAGGCAATCACTTCGTTGAAAGGCTGCTGCCGGAACGGATTGCTGCCTCCCTTAAACAGACAGCGTTTCCCATGGACGATTCTCCATCTCTTTTTCAAATTACCATCTGAGGTATTGTCAGGAGAACTAAAATCCAGTCCAGACTTTTTGGGGGCGTTTCCAAATAAAATGTCACCGACATCTTCAGAAAAGGCGTTTTGGAAAAAATTAATTTCATCCCATGAAAGATTGGAACCGCTGGGACAAATCCAGTAATGGTCAGAAAGGCTTAGTCCATTACATCGGATAAGAAGTGCTTTTGTACTGGTAATCCGCAATGTCTCCATGGCATCACGGATACCGGAACGGCTGGCCGGAATGGAGCGATCTGTCCACCAATCGTTCAGCGCCGCGCGATCCAATATCCCGTGACGAAGGAGTACGCCCACCGGAAGATGTTCGGGATCATAGATGCTGCCCACCTTCTGAATGGTTCCAGACACGTCGTCCAATGCAATCTCAGCGACGGGAATACGCTTGTGCATGAGAACATAATCCAAACCGACCGCCTCCTTTCCATCTCATCTTGATTTTACCATAGGCAGCACAGTTGTTCAAGCCATGGCCACCACTTTTCTTTTTGACGAGTTTTTGACCGGAACCATCCCCCATATTTTGGGTGGTCAGCACCCGAGAATTAGGCGTTTTGTCAAATCCTTTTTCTACCTCTATTGGATAGTTTATGAACACAGGGAGCAAATGGGATGTCTACCTCTCTGGAATTGCCTTCCATTGCGCACAGAATGATACAAAGAAGAGTTCCGCCCCAATAACTTCTACGGCGGATTGATCGCTCAGGGGTACTCGTTGATCGGGGAGATTGTGGTGAGGGAGATTACTTGAGTGTATCACAGTTTATGGGATTTCTCAAGGGAAAGAGCAGCCTGATGATCTTCGACAGGCATGCGAATCTGAAGTATAAGTACGTGAAGAAGGCCACAGCACGGTTGATTGGCGTGACCGATGGGTTTGAGCTGTGCATATTCCGCCGCTAAAAAACAGCTTGACCGGTGAAGTCCGACACCCTGACCGCTGAAAGAAGACACCCCTGCCGTCTGCTCCGACACCGCCTATGTGGTGCATTGTTTCCGTTGAAATGGTGGGCGGAGGCCGGACAGATGGTGCACGACCTCCGCACCTCATAATTATTCCAGAATGCCTTTACGCTTCCGCATGGACTCGCCATGGATCTGAATCACATAGGAATCATGGACGATACGGTCGCAGATGGCGTCTGCCAGGGTGGGGTCATACAGATTCTCATGCCAGCCTGGTACATCCATCTGAGAACAAAAGATGGTGGATGCCGTCTTTGTTCTGGCTTCAACCAGTTCGAGAACATCCCGTGCTTCGCTCTCTTTGAGCGGATACAGCAGCCATTCATCCAGGATGAGCAGCTTTACCTTCTTGAGTTTCTTCATGAACTCGCGGTAGGTGCCGTCGCCTCTGGCAATGGCAATCTCCACCCACAGATCCGGCAGGCGGATGTAACGGACGGGATAAAAGTTCCTGCTGGCCGCCATGCCGAGAGCACAGGCCAGATAGGTCTTGCCGGCTCCGGTGGCTCCCAGAAGAATGACATTGTGGGCTTCCTGTATGTAGGAGCAGGAGGCCAGCCGCAGGATCTGAGTCTTGTCCAGCTTCCGCTCGGGAAGATACTCTATATCCTCTACGCAGGCGCCGGGAACGGCATAGCCGGCCTTCTTGATAATCCTGTCCAGATGATTGCTCTTCCGTGTTGTCCACTCGGCGTCTACCAGAAGGCCGAAGCGGTCCTCAAAGGAGAGAGCTCTGACGGCGGCGTCATCCAGCTGTTCCTTAAAGCGGCGAGCCATTGCGCCGAGATGCATATCGTGCAGCTTGGAAATGGTTTCGTTTGTCAGCATTACTTATTCCTCCTGCTGTAGTATTCAGCCCCACGGGTGAAGCTGTATGGGGAGGGCTTGGCGGACGATTCGCTGGCCTGTTCATCCGGCAGTCTGTCCTGTCCGGACTTCAGAATGGATTGGATGCATTTCAAGCTGGGAGCCGGCGTAAAGGACAACGCTTTGTGGCAGGCGGCATCCAGTCGCTCCACCGTATACTTGTCCGCCAGCTTCAGAAGCGCCATGCAGGATTTGTATCCCTGCTGTTCCACTTGATACGCAGTCAGGAACAGCCGCACAATAGCGGTGGTATTTTCCCCGATCTGTCCCGCCCAGCGGAGGAAGCGTTCGCCTGTCCATTCCAAATATTTCTGGTGCTCCGGAGGCATATGCTCCTCATTTGTGCTATACTGGTTTGGGCGGCCATACAGCCGCGGATGAGAGGCGATTCTGTTCCCTCCGAAGAGTATCTCAACAGCAGACCGTGTCAGCCGGATCTGCACCTGCTGCTTGATATACTCGTAGGGAACAGAGTAATTCATTCGCTCCACAGACACATGGTAGTTGTATTGGACGGTGGCGACCTTCCAGGAAGACAACTCGAACGGTGTGGACGGAAGCGGAAGAAGAAACACTCGCTCTTCCTCAAACGCGTCTGCACGGCTGCCCTCTTTTTTCTGGAAGGACTTGTGGTTGAACACGTACAGCTTATCTTGTATGGCCGCATTCAGCTCCCGCAGGGAGAGAAACTGCTGATTCCGCAGTGCTGCCAGGATCCAGGTGGTAACGACGCCGACGGAGCCCTCCACAAAGGCCTTATCCTTGGGCTTACGAGGCCGTGCGGGGATGATGGCTGTTCCGTAATGCTCCGACATCTCCTGGTATGCCTTGTTGATGACAGTTTCGCTGCGGGTATTCCTGATGATGCCTGTTTTGAGATTGTCCGGAGTGAGGATCCTGGTAACGCCGCCAAAGAAGCGGTATGCGTTGACGTGGGCCGTGATCCAGGCGTCCTGCTTCATGTCCGAAAAGGCCTCCACATACGCGTAACCGCTGTAGGGGAGCACTGCTACAAACAGGTAGGCGTCTAGCAGTTCACCCGTGGCGGTATCCAGCACATGGGCAGTGGTACCGGCCCAGTCCACCTGCATGGTTTCACCGGGCTTGTGCTCCAGATGCATGGTTGCCTTTGTTTTGTGGACGTAGTCCGCGTAGTACTTGTTGAACTGCGTGGACTGATACGGCAGCTCGCCGGCTGCACGGCACTGCTCGCAGTACTCCACCCACAGCAGGCTCAGTGTGACCCCGCTCTTCTGCATCTCGCGGTGTACCCATTCGTAATCCGGCATTTTGTACTGCCGGTTCGTAGCCGTATGCGGGTACAGCTTCTTGGATACTTCCGATTCGCTGAGCCCCTGGATGCTCATCCATGTAATACCCAGTGATTCCGCCCGTTGGAGCGCTGCTATGACTGTGCTCCGTGCACAGCCGCATGACGCTGCGATGCGTGTGTTGTTGATCCCCAGGCCGTGAAGCCTCAGAATCTCTTTGTAGTTGGCCATCTGTGACCCTCCTAATAATGGATTACACCTTGCGGTGCGCACCCATTATACACGAGGTGTCTGACCACCGGCGCGGGTGTAGGACTTTTGCGGTTAGAGTGTAGGACTTCTGCGGTCCAAGTGTCCGTTCTCAGCCGGCGTATTCAAGCTGTGAGGAGCACCGTCGTCCGAAACCTTTTGCTTGTATACAGTGGAATCCTCGTGTATAATCATTATAAAAGTGTGCGTCAGTTCGGTGCCGTTAAAGGCACCGAAATCAATGGAAACCTAAGGTAGCCCCGGCAAATGTTTGAAGATGACCGTGAAAACAAGAAAAGGCGGTGAGCAGCATGGAGGATCGAGGCGAGATCGTCCTCTATCAGACAGAGGATGGGCTGACCAAGCTGAACGTGAATTTGCAGGATGACACAGTCTGGTTATCGCTGGATCAGATGGCTGAGTTGTTTCAAAGGGACAAGTCCACCATCTCTAGACATATTCACAGGGTTTATTCAGAGGGTGAGTTAAACCGCAGCACAACTGTTGCAAATTTTGCAACAGTTCAGCAGGAGGGCAGCCGCCAAGTGGAGCGCTCGATTGAGTATTACAATCTGGACGTGATCATTTCCGTGGGCTACCGGGTGAAATCCCAGCGAGGCACACAGTTCCGCATTTGGGCCAATTCCGTCCTGAAGGAGTATCTCATTAAGGGCTTTGCAATGGATGACGATCGGCTGAAGGACGGCGGAGGGTACTGGAAAGAATTGCTGGCCCGTATCCGGGACATCCGGTCCTCCGAGAAGGTTCTGTACCGTCAAGTGCTGGATCTCTACGCCACCAGCGTGGATTACGATCCTCGCAGAGAGAGCTCTGTGCGCTTCTTTCAGATTGTCCAGAACAAGCTTCACTTTGCGGCCCACGGCCACACAGCTGCGGAAGTTATCTACGAGCGCGCGGATGCAGATAAACCCTTCATGGGGCTGACCAGCTTTTCCGGGGAGCTGCCCGCTCTGAAGGATATTGGCGTGGCGAAGAATTACTAAAAAGAAGACGAGCTGCGCGTGCTGAACAACTTGGTCTCCGGTTATTTCGACCTGGCAGAGATCAGTGCCATTGAGCACCGGCCCATGTATATGAGCGACTACGTGGAGCAGTTGGATTCCATCTTGTCCTCCGGCGGTCGTAATCTGTTGGAGGGTGGTGGAACGGTCAGCCACGAGCAAGCCATGAAAAAAGCCACAGAGGAGTACCGTAAGTATCAGGCGGCAACGCTGACGCCAGTTGAGAAAGCCTATTTGGAAAGCATGAAGCAGGCGGAGAAAGAAGCAAAGAGAAAAGCCAAAGAATAAAGGGATCCAGGCCCTTCCAAGATGGAGGTGCAAGTCATGGAGCAAGTCAACGAATCCGACTGGAAACTCTTCCGCTCTCGCCTGCCAGGATGGCAGGAGCGTCGTATGGAGAGCCTCCTCCAGGAATATGCAAGGCTGCTTTCGAGCCCTGGAGCAGCCTCGAATAAATTCTGGGAGCTGAAGAGGCGCATCCGTGAAGATCAGCAGCACGTAGGAGTCGTAGCGCGGATGAGTCGATCCGCTATGTACAGGAACCTGCTGGCACTGCTCCGGGATGAGGTGATCACAGCCGATGATCTGGAAGGCTTCAGCGATGACCTGCGGGAGAGGCTGTCGTTCGTTTTGAGGGAGATGCAGCCCTGATTGCCGAACAACTATAGTGCCTGGAACCATGCTGTTCGCGGGGAGCATTTTGAAAAGATAGCTCCCATGGAATGAGAGGTGCGCCATGTATATTAAGAATGACATCTGTTATGCTGGAGAATTATTGGAAGGGATCAAGGTTACCGAGGTCATCCCTCTCAGAGGTGGGATGATGCTGGTCACTTTCTCCACAGAAGAGAAGCGCTTCTTTGATGCAACCGCTCTGGAAGGACCTGCATTTGCTCCGCTGAAGGACGAGTCCATTTTTAATCATCCTTCTATTTTCCACGGTGTGATCACCTGGAACAACGGGGAAATCGATATTGCTCCGGAGACAGTGTACCAAGAGAGCTACCAATATAACAGTGAAGCAGGATAATGCCTACTGTACAGTCAGAGATGCTTCTCAGTTAGGACAATCTTCTCAAAATCCTGGGACAAAACTCCCAAGAAAGGGATACACATGGCGATTTCTCCCTATATCGTCCCCGTGGACGCCCATGGCCGCGAGAGCAGGGCCCACGGGAAGCCCCAATTCCCGGTGGCCTGCTATCATGACGATCTGACTGTGGACACCGTTCCCTGGCACTGGCACGAGGAGCTGGAGGCTGCTATCGTCACGGAGGGCAGAGTCGTGGTGGCGACCGATCAGGAGGAGATGGTACTGCACACCGGGGAGGGGGTGCTTTATCAACAGTGACGTGCTCCATGGCGCGTGGAACCCGGACAGCGGCGTGTGCCGCATGCATTCCATCGTCTTTCTTCCCGGTCTGGTGGGCGGTGAGCGTGACAGCGTGTTCTGGCGGGAGTATTTACTTCCTCTCACGCAGAATCATGGCTTCCAAATGATTAGGCTGACCCCCGGCTGCCCGGAGGAAGCCGAGGCTCTGGACGGGATCGAATCGGCTTGGCAGGCCTTGGCCAACGAACCCAGAGGCTTTGAGTTTCAAGTGCGGGAGGGGCTGTCCAAGGCCTTGCTGGCACTGACCGACATTCTCCCGGAGCAGGACGTCCCCGACCTCGGGACGGTGAGCCGTAACCGCCGCCGCATGAGGATCATGCTCGACTACATCCAGACCCGTCTGCGGGAGGAACTGACGGTGGAAAGGATCGCGGGTGCGGCTTCCATCAGCGCCAGCGAGTGTAACCGCTGTTTTCACAGCGTGATCCACGCCGCGCCCATGCAATATGTGAAAACGCTTCGGCTGCAAAGAGCCTCAGAGCTCCTGCGCAGCTGCTCCTGGAAGATCGAGACCGTCGCGGAAACTTGCGGTTTTCAGGATATGAGCTACTTTTCCCGCAGCTTTAGAGAGAAGTTTGACCGAACCCCCACGAAATTCAGAAAACAGTGGAAGCGGGGAAGAGGAAAGCCCTGAATAAACGAGCCTGGATGTACTTTGCTGTGTTTTCTGATGACAGACCTGCTGTACGGGGAAGACCCCCATGGAGGACGATCCATGCGGGGCTTTGTTATGCTGAGAGACTGCCGTGAGCCTTCCTTCAACGCATGTTATTCGCGCAAAGCGCCTGATAGCTCTTTCCCCATTCCTCCATGCTCTTGATGATGGGCCGCATGGAGTCGCCCAGTTCAGAGAGGGCGTAGTCCATCCGGGGCGGGACCTCCGGGTAGACGGTGCGGGTGATGATGCCATCCTCCTCCATCTGGCGCAGGGAGTCGGTCAGCACCTTTTGGCTGATGCCGTCCAGATTCCGGTGCAGCACGTTGAAGCGCCAAGGGCGGGCCATGAGGTTGCGGATGATCAGCAGCTTCCACTTGTTGCCGATGAGGGAAACGGTGGTGGCCACGGGGCAGTCGGGCAGCTCGGCTTTGGTTTTCATGGGGAGCCCTCCAGAATGGTTTCAAAATGAATGTTACACCCAAATTATACTCCAGCGTCCCATTGCTGCCAAGTAGTTACTTTTTGGTAACTGGGTTATAAAAAAGTGCGTACTTGTGTGAGCGGGTTCTCTCCGGTATCCTAGAGACATCGAGGGAAACCTCCCACTCTAGGAAAGGAGAAGACGATCATGGCACTGAAGAATCTGGCTGGATGGAACAACCAGTACGCGGCCTCTGCCTGCGGCTCCGCCTGCGGCGCCGGGGACAAGCCTGAGGAAAAGCCTGCGGCATGCGGCTCCGCCTGCGGAGCGGGTGATAAGCCCGAGGAAAAACCCGCGGCCTGTGGCTCCGCCTGCGGAGCGGGTGATAAGCCCGAGGAGAAACCCGCGGCGTGCGGCTCCGCCTGTGGTGCAGGAGATAAGTAAAACTTATCTCCAGGACAACGTAAGTTCCACTCTCCCGGCGGGGAGACCTGCCGGGAAACCGTTGACTCTCCGGGCGTGGCCCGGTTCAGATAAGGACTGAGACCTATGAAACAGTATTTTGCCTTCCAGTGGCACATCACCGATGAATGCGACCAGCGCTGCAAGCACTGCTACATCTTCTCCGGCGAGGGCTGCAAGGAGCTTCAAAGCATGACCTGGGACCAGATGCAGGACACCTTCTATAACTGCCTGGATTTTTGCGAGGTGTACGGCCGCCTGCCTTACTTCTACATCACCGGGGGCGACCCCATCCTGCACCCGGATTTCTGGCGGCTGCTGGAGCTGATCCACCAGCACGACATTCCCTTCACCATCCTGGGGAATCCCTTCCATCTCAACGACCAAGTGTGCCGGGAGCTGAAAGCCCTGGGCTGCCGGAAGTACCAGCTCTCCCTGGACGGCCTAAGGGAGACCCACGACTGGTTCCGCAAGCCCGGCAGCTTTGACTGCACCCTGGAGAAGATCGGCTGCATCAACCGGGCGGGGATCCAGAGCGTCATCATGACTACTGTCAGCGCCACCAACCGCATGGAGGTGCCGGGCATCATCGACGCAGTGGTAGCGGCCGGGGCCGATCTCTTTGCTTTCAGCCGCTACGTGCCCACCGGGGGCGAGGTGGATACCTCCATGACCCCCCAGGAGTATCGGGACCTGCTGGCCATGTGCGACAGGAAATTCAAGGACTACCGGGCCCACGGCTGCAAGACCTGGTTCAGCAAGAAAGACCACCTGTGGACCCTGTACGAGTACGAGACGGGGGAGTTCACCCTTCCGGAGGACGCGAAAGGGGGGATGATCTACGGCGGCTGCAACTGCGGCAACTGCCACCTGACCATTCTCCCCACGGGGGACGTGTACGCCTGCCGCCGGGTGGCGGACAGCAAGGTGGGGAACGTCTTTGAGGATCGGCTGGCCGATCTTTGGGTCACCAAGGTGGAGGACTACCGGGAGTACGAGAAATTCTCCAAGTGCAGCCGTTGCAAGCTGCTGGCCTGGTGCCGAGGGTGTCCCGCAGTGGCCAAGGGCATGAATGGCGACTTCTACGCGGACGATCCGCAATGTTGGTGTACGGAAGAAAGCGGACTATTGACCGTTGAAATCGAGAGAAAGGCGGCGGTATAATGGACGTGGAGACCTGCCTGAAAAAGCTGGGTTACGTGGGAGTGCTGAACTTCGCCACGGTGGACGAGGACGGCGCGCCCCAGGTGCGCAACATCAGCGCCATCCACTATGAGGGGACGACCCTCTACTTTCTGACCGCCCGGGGCAAGCCCTTCTGCCGGCAGCTCAGGCGGGACGGCCGGGTGCAGATCTCCGGCTACACCCGGTACAAGGAGACCATCCGGCTTTCCGGAAAGGCCATGGAGGTCCCGGAAGCAGAGCAGCGGAAATGGCGGGACGTGCTCTACCAGGAGCAGCCCTACCTGGAAAACGTGTACCCCGGGGAGACCAAGAATATCGACACCATGTTTGTCCTGAGGGACTATACCATCGAGTATTTCTGCCTCAGCACCCGGCCCATCACCCGGGAGTATTTCACGGTGGGGAACGCGGTGCTCAAGCCCAAGGGCTATTCCATCACCGAGGAGTGCATCGGTTGCGGCACCTGCCAGGGCGTCTGTCCCCAGGACGCCATTGACGAGGGAGCGCCCTTCGCCATCCGCCAGAACAACTGCCTACAGTGTGGGAATTGCTATGAGCATTGCCCCGTGCAGGCCATTCAGCAGCTATGAGAGGAGTGCAGACCATGGAACTGTTGGAATTGATGAAGCGCCGCCGGTCCATCCGCAAGTATCAGAAAAAGCAGGTGCCCCGGGAGGACCTGGAGAAGATCGTGGAGGCGGGAATTTTCGCTCCCAATGCCGGAGGCGGCCAGCGCAGCATGGTGGTGGCCGTGCGGGACCCCGCCCTGGTGGAGAAGATCGGCAAGCTGAACGTGGCCAAATTTGACCGCAGCCGCCTGGCGGGAGGCCATGTGTCCGCGGAGCAACCCAGCATCATTGACGACCCCAGCATCAAAAGCGGCTTCTACGGTGCCCCCACGGTGGTCATCGTCTTTGCCAGGAAGAACTTCCTCTACAGTATCCCGGACGCCTTCTGCTGCGCCGAAAACATGGTGCTGGAGGCGGCCGATTTAGGAATCGCCAACTGCATCATCGCCCGGGGGGAGGAGACCTTCGATAACGAGCCTGGGGCCGCGCTGCTGCGGGAGTGGGACATCCCTGAGGATATGGTGGCCCGATGTTTCGTGCTGCTGGGCTACTGCGAGGGGGAGTACCCCGCCGAGAAGCCCAGGAAGGAAAACCGCGTCAAGATCATCGAGTAAAGAGGATTGGTGGAGGAAGTGTGGAGGTAAGCCCATGATCGTCACCGATATTCTCCTGAGCCCGGAACTGGAGGAAAAGATCGTCTATCAGAACCCCATGCTGCTGCACAGCATGTATGAGGTGGAGTACGATCACTACAAGCGGGAGCTGATCCCGTGGCACTGGCATCCGGAGCTGGAACTGCTGTACCTGGTCAGCGGGGCCTGCGTGTATAAAACCGTGCGGGAGACCTTTCGCCTTGAGGCGGGAGACGCCATCTATCTGAACCCTGGCGTCCTGCATGAGTTTGACCCTGCCGTGCCCGGAACGGTTTCCTGTGCCAATCTGTTTCGGCGAGAGTTTCTGTCCGGCGGCGAGGGCAGCTACTGGGATATCCATTACGTGGCCCCGGTATTGAATCAAGGCGCGGTGGAAGCGGTGGTCTTCCGTCATAGCGACCCTGCAGCAGCGGATACTCTGGAGCGCGTGCGCGAGACGGTCCGCCTATGCAGGGAGGAGGGTCCTTTCTATGAGCTGCGGCTGCGCAGCACGCTTTCGGAGATTTGGGAGACTGTTTTTCTGGCAGTTCAGGACGGGCAGGCTGAGGGCAAGAAAGCCAGCGCAAACGATACCAGGCTCAAGCGGATGCTGCTCTATCTCAGCCAGCATTACAGTGAACCGGTCTCCGTGGAGGAAATCGCCAGCGCGGGGGATGTGAGCCAGCGGGTGTGCTGCCGGCTATTTCAGCAGCTGCTGGGTACTACACCGACTGCGTTCCTCCAGCAGTACCGTCTTCAGCAGGCCAGGGCAATGCTTCTGGCGGGAGATGAAAACGTGACTCAGATCGCCGGGAAGACCGGGTTTGATAGTTCCTCCTATTTTACCAAGCTGTTCAAGCGGTACTTTGGCAGCACACCGAAGCAGATGAACGTAAATTGAAAATCGAAATGCAGTCCTTTCGACTTCCATCCTTTCAGTTGTAG
>ERZ842401.4886-NODE-4886-length-15222-cov-46.404431_pt1 | contig 15222 bp, 13 predicted proteins | sample MGYA00521270_ERZ842401 | MGnify/ENA primary metagenome ERZ842401 (study PRJEB31892, sample SAMEA3878208) | bioreactor metagenome | biome: Moose rumen | place: Sweden | collected 2011-10 | study: EMG produced TPA metagenomics assembly of the PRJEB12797 data set...
CCGTGAGGCCATGGAGGGCAGTCGCGGCGACGTGAAGGAGGTCATCATTGAGGAGTTCATCGACTTCGACTCAGAGTTCACGCTGCTCACCGTCACCCAGCAGCACGGCTGGCCCACACTGTTCTGCCCGCCCATCGGACACGTGCAGAAGGCTGGCGACTACCGCGAATCCTGGCAGCCGTATAAAATCAGCGACGAGGCTCTGAAGCAGGCGCAGATGATGGCCGACAAAGTGACGAAGGCGCTGACAGGTGCCGGCATCTGGGGTGTGGAGTTCTTCCTCACCAAGCAGGGCGAGGTCATCTTCTCCGAACTGTCGCCCCGTCCGCACGACACCGGCATGGTGACGCTGGGACATACCATCAACCTCTCGGAGTTTGAGCTGCATCTGCGTGCCGTACTCGGGCTGCCCATTGCCGGCATCCATCTGGAGCATGCCGGTGCCTCGGCCGTCATCCTGTCGCCGAAGGAGGCTTCTACGCCCGTTGACCGCTCGCTGTTGGACTACAACTTCGTGGATGCCCTGAAGGAAGACCGCACGCGCATCCGCATCTTTGGCAAACCCGAGGCCCACAAGGGTCGCCGCATGGGTGTCGTGCTCTGCTACGGCGAGGTGGGCGACGATGTCAATGCCCTGCGTGAAAAAGCCAAGCGGCTGGCAAAGACCGTTCTCGGCACCGATCCCTATACGAAGTTCGAACATTAGTGTGTCAGACGGTTTCCCCGTCTGAACATAGAGAGTGAACATGATAGCCACACTACAGTCTCTGCGCTTTGTCTTTGTGATGCTGATATTCCTGTCGCATTTTGCCTACAAGGATATCCTGGCATTGGACGCTGGCGGTGACTGTGGCGTGGCGTTCTTTTTTATCCTCAGCGGCTTCGGCTGTTCTTTGGGCTATGGCAGCCAGTTGCGCGACGGCTCGTTCCGTTATGCCGCCTTCCTCTGGTGGCGCATCCGTAAGTGCTATCCACTCCATCTGCTCTGCCTGGCCGTCTTCTTGCTGCTCAGTCATGCTGCCATCGACGGCAAGGTGCTGCTGAACGCCCTGCTCCTGCAGAGTTGGGTGCCCGATGCCGACTGGTACTTCTCGTGCAACAGTGTCGCGTGGTTCCTGTCGAGCCTGCTGTTCTGCTATGTGCTATTCCCCTGGGCTTACCGCTGGCTGTCGCCGGCGCTGACAGCAACAGTCATCGTGGCCTGCATCGCCGTCTACCTGCTGACGCCCTACAACCGGGTGAATGCCATCCTTTACGTGCATCCGCTGGTGCGCTTCTTCGACTTCTACTGGGGCATGCTGTTGGCACGCTGTTACAACCGGTGGCAGTCGCCGCAAGGGATGGAATGGCTGCTGCTGGTGCTGTTGTTGGCAGCGCTGGCACTCTATCCCGTCATGGATGCCAAGGTGCGCAATGCTCCGCTCTACTGGTTGGTGCTGTTGCCGCTTATCGCGGTCTTCGCCCAGCATCGTGGCTGGCTGTCGAGGCTGTTAGAGTCGAAGGCGATGCTGTGGTTAGGTTCGCTGACCATGCCGTTGTTCCTGACCCACCAGATGGTCATCTCCATCGTACAGCATCACCTGCCCGACATGCCTGCCGTAGCCATGCTGGCGGCGTGCCTCCTGGTGGCACTGACAGTTAGTTGGGGCATTCAGACAATTTTTTCACGACTCTTACGTTTATATTATAATGAAATACGATAAAGCAAGATTGTTAGACCTGCCGAAGATTGTCGACCCGCGAGGCAACCTAACGGTGGCGGAGCAGATGAAGAACATTCCGTTTCCGATAGCCCGCGTCTACTGGACGTACGACATTCCGTCGGGCGAGCGGCGTGGCGGTCATGCCCATCGCACGTGCGAGGAGATGATTATCGCCGTCAGTGGTTCGTTCGACGTCGAGGTGTTCGACGGTCATGAGCGGCAGACCTTTCACCTGAACCATCCCTATCAGGGCCTTTATGTCGGCACGGGTGTCTGGCGCACGTTAGAGGATTTCTCTTCGGGTGCCGTCTGTCTGGTGCTGGCATCGGAGTTGTTTGACGAACAGGAGTATATCTACGATTATGACGACTTTCTCAATTATTCGCTACGCCCCTGCCTTGGCTGACGAGTGGAACGGCTTTGTGGCTCGCTCCAAGAACGGCACCTTTCTCTTTGACCGCCGCTACATGGACTACCATAGCGACCGCTTCGAGGACTACTCGCTGATGTTCTACCGCGAGGGGCGGCTCTATGCCCTGCTGCCTGCCAACCGCAAGGGCGACACGCTGCAGTCGCATGCTGGGCTGACCTACGGCGGACTCGTCATGGACGAGCATACGACGGCAGCGGCTACCGTCCAGTTGTTCAGCGAGCTGAATGACTACCTTCGGACACAGGGCTTCCGACATGTGCTCTATAAGTGCATTCCGTGGATATACCACCAACTGGCGGCCGAGGAGGACCTCTATGCCATTGCCCGCACCTGTCATGCACGGCTGCAGGAGCGCGACCTCGGGACGGTCATCATCCAGCGCAACACGCTGCGCTGGGAGCGCGTGAGGCGCCGCGCCCTGAAACGGGCACAGGAGGCTGGCATCACCGTCGAGCGCAGCCACGATCTGGCTGGCTTCTGGCGTGTGCTCTGCGACAACCTCGCCGCGAAGTACCACTCCAAGCCCGTCCATACGTTGCAGGAAATAGAACTGCTGGCATCGCGATTCCCCGACAACATCGTGCTCTACGTAGCCAAGAGGGGCGACGACATCCTGGCGGGTATGGTGCTCTACGTCAGCAGCCAGGTGGCTCGGGCACAGTACAGCTCTGCCACGCCTGAAGGCAAACAGCTGGGGGCTATCGACATCATCTACGACCGCGTCATCTGTCATGACTACGCCCATCTGCTGTACTTTGAGTTTGGCACGTCGGCGATGGTTGATTCGAACGCCATCAACGAGTCGCTTGTGTTCCAGAAGGAGGGCTTCGGAGGCCGCGGCATGTGTTTCGACCGATACGAATGGGAGGTTTGAGGTTTGACGTTTGACGTTTGAAGTTTATGATTTGTTTCAAGGCGAGATGAGTTTCAAGGCGAGAGATGTTTTAATGCGAGATGAGTTTCAAGGCGAGATGATCAAGTATTTGGATTTGAAGACCATCAACGCGCCCTATGAGCATGCTGCCGACGAGGTGCTCAGGAGCGGATGGTACTTGAAGGGCGAGTGGACACGCCGCTTCGAGCAGGCCTACGCGGAGTATATCGGGACGAAGCATTGCATCGGCTGTGGCAACGGACTGGATGCACTGACGCTCATCTTCCGGGCCTATATGGAGATGGGGGTGATGCACGAAGGCGACGAGGTCATCGTGCCTGCCAACACGTATATCGCCAGCATCCTGGCCGTCACCGAGAACCGACTCAAGCCTGTACTTGTAGAACCCTCGCCAGCCACCCTACAGATTGACGACACCCTCATCGAGCAGGCCATCACACCCCGCACCCGTGCCGTCATGATAGTCCACCTCTATGGTCGCTGTGCCTATACGGACAGGATAGGGGAGATTTGCCGCAAGCATGGCCTCAAACTCATCGAGGACAACGCCCAAGCCCACGGTTGCGTGTATCATGGGGACTGTCCCAACTGTGAGCAGCGAAGCGAATTACAGGGGGACTGTCCCCGTGATACGCATTCAGCTCTGCTGAAAACAGGAAGTCTCGGACATGCTGCCGGTCACTCCTTCTACCCTACGAAGAACCTCGGTGCCTTCGGCGATGCAGGGGCCGTGACTACCGACGACGACGAACTGGCTACCATTGTGCGCGCCTTGGGCAACTACGGCTCCTCGAAAAAATACGTCTTCGACTACCAGGGCCGCAACTCGCGCATGGACGAACTGCAGGCTGCCATCCTCCTGGCAAAGCTGCCCCATCTGGACGCTGCCAACCAGCGTCGCAAGGACATTGCCAATCGCTATGAACGAAACGTAAGCAACGACCTCGTGAAATTACGGCTCTCTGACCTCATACAGGGGCAGGCACCGTGTGCGGTTGAGGCTTGTATCAGGGGGACTGTCCCCGTGATAGATTCGGTGTATCACATCTTCCCCGTTTTCAGTCCCCGTCGCGACGAACTGCAACACTATCTCTTGGAGAACGGCGTGGGGACGGAGATTCACTATCCCATTCCGCCCCACCAGCAGCAGTGCTATAAAATAAATGCCCCACTGTCATCGGTGTCATCGTCATCGGTGTCATCGCTTTCGTTGCCCATTACCGAGCAGATTCACGCCCAGGAGCTCTCCATCCCCTGCCATCAGGCGCTGACAGATGACGAAGTGACGCGAATCATCGAACTACTCAACAACTTTAAATAGACACATGCATCCTGTGATTGAGAATATTGCTTTTGATTTGGGCGGCGTAGTCATCGCCTTGAGTTACGAGAACGCCATCCGTACGTTTGAGGCTGTCGGACTGCCCGATGCCCGCCAGCACCTTGATGTCTTCCACCAGCACGGCATCTTCGGTGACCTCGAGCGTGGTCAGGTGACGGAAGAGGAGTTCCGCGTGGCATTGAGCCGTATCATTGGTCGCGAGCTGACGATGGACGAGTGTTTCTATGCCTGGCACGGCTATGTGGAGAGCGTGCCCCAGCGTAATCTTGACATGCTGCTACGTCTGAGACGGCAGGGCTACAAGGTGTGCCTGCTGTCAAACACCAACCCCTTCATGATGCAGTGGGCGTGCTCGCCAGCCTTCGACGGCGGTCATCACCCTATCGAATACTATCTCGAACGCCTCTATCTGAGCTACGAATGCAAGGTGATGAAGCCCGCGCCGGAGATATTCCAGCAGATGCTCAGCGGACAGCAATCAACGGCGGAAGAGACACTCTTCATCGACGACAGCCCCACCAACTGCGCTGCCGCCGAGGCCCTCGGCATCCACACACTCTGTCCGCAGAACAACGAGGACTGGATTCCCAGCCTGACGGCCTACTTGTCACATTGAGGGTACTTACGCAACGCGGCGCAAGGTGTATTGAAAGAAGCTAAAACAAAATGGAGGACTCGCAATGAGTCCTCCATTACACAAAAACGGTTCTTTTAGCGTAATTTTTCTGCTACTCGTCGAGCAGCAGCACCGTTGCGCTTCTTGCGGCCTGGGCACCCATGACCAGCACCTGAGCGATGTCGGCAGTCTTCGAGGGACCGCTGATGAAAGTGCCGTAGCCATAGTCGTCGAAGTTCTCGGCGCCGCAGCCTTCGCGTTTCGACAGGCGGGCGTAGGCCTCGTGCATGTTGTTGACAATCTGCTTCTTGTCGAGCAGGATGATGAGGTTCTCGGAGATGAAGCACACGGCTTTCTCCTTCATCTGCTGGGGAATCCACACGCAGCCGTTCTCGGCAACGCCAAAGCTGCCGCGGACAATGCCGACATCGGTGCCGTTGAGGTCGCGTGCACGACCTACCTCATCGGGATTGCGCGTGGCGATGGTAATCTCCGGCAGGTTCGACGCAATCTCCTTGGCATCGGGGTATAGCTCGCGGATGATATCATTGATGTCGCGGCCCTTCTCTACCTCGATGGCATTGCCACCTACACTCTTTGTCATGTTCATGAACTGCAACAGCGGGTCGGGGTAGGTGATGGCCTGAATGTCGCTGAGGTCGGGCATGTCGAAGCGTTCGCGCACGTTTGCCCGGTATTTCTTCAGTATGTCTTCTTTGCTACTCATATTTCTTTTTCCTTTAGTGGGCTTTTTACAGTTCTTTTATCATTTCGTGGAACGGCTTCTTGGGGAACTTGAACATGTCGTGGCCTTCAGCCCAGGGGTTCAAGCCGCAGTTCATCAGCGGCGAGGGGATGAGGTTTGCCCAATGGGCGAGGCCGGTGCCGAAGTTGTAGAGGCCTGGCGAACCGTAGACCACCGACATGCCGCGGCACATCAGCTTCTTCTGCGGATTGGCGGTGCCGAAGTCATCCAGCTGCTGGCGCCACAGGTAAATCTGGTCGCCGAGGTTTACCTTTACGGGACAGACGGTCTGACACGAGTTGCAAAGCGTGCAGGCACTGACGTTGCCGCTGTGCTTCTGCGGGTCGCGCAGCATGCCGAGGTTGATGCCGATGGGACCGGGGATGAAGTAGCTGTACGAATAGCCGCCCGAACGGCGATATACAGGACATGTGTTCATGCACGAGCCGCAGCGGATGCACTTCAGCGACTCCCAGTGCTCGGGGTTGGCTATCCACTCTGAGCGGCCGTTGTCGACGAGGATGATGTGCATGTGGTGGGCTGTCGGGCGCGCCTTGCGAAAATGAGAGGTGTAGGTCGTCGTAGGCTGTCCCGTTCCTGCACGACAGAGCATGCGCTGGAAGACGGCCAGGCACTCGTAGTTGGGGATGACCTTCTCCAGTCCGATGGCGGCGATGTGCAGGCGGGGACACGAGGTCGACATGTCGGCATTGCCCTCGTTGGTGCAGACGACGATGTCGCCCGTCTCGGCAATGCCGAAGTTGCCGCCCGTCATGCCGGCGTCGGCCGTCAGGAACTCGTTGCGTAGCGACAGACGGGCACGATAGGTCAGGAACGTCGGGTCGTGGTTGCCCTTCTCGTTGGAGATGCCCTTCTCCTCGAACAGCTCGCCGACGTCGTCGTGGTTCAGATGGATGGCAGGCATGACGATATGGCTGGGAGCCTGTCCCTTCAGCTGGATGATGCGCTCGCCCAGGTCGGTCTCCACGACCTCGATGCCCTTGGCTTCGAGATAGGGGTTCATGCCGCACTCCTCGGTGAGCATCGACTTCGACTTCACCATCTTTTTCACGTTATGGTTCTTCAAGATGCCGTAGACAATCTCGTTGAACTCCTTGGCATCCTTTGCCCAGTGTACCTCCACGCCGTTCTTCTCGGCATTGGTGGCAAACTGGTCCAGATATTCGTCCAGATGGGTGATGGTATGACGCTTGATTTGTGACGCCTTCTCGCGCAGCTGTTCCCACTCGTCCAGTCCGTATGCCATATTGTCGCGCTTCGAGCGTACGGCCCAGAACGTGGCGTCATGCCAGTGGGCATACGTTTGGTTCTTCAAGAACGCTTTTGCTGCTTTGCTATGTTGTGTACTCATAATTATCAATTGTCAATTATCAATTATCAATTATCAAAGCCCTGCGGCCAGAATCTCAACCACGTGTTTGAACTGGATGTTAAGGCCTTGCTTCTTGGCCACGCCGGCCATGTGCATGAGGCACGAGCAGTCGGGACCCGTCACGTACTCGGCGCCCGTCTGGATGTGGCGCTCCACCTTGTCGAGCCCCATCTGGGCACTGACGGCAGTCTCCTCGACGGAGAACATGCCGCCGAAACCGCAGCACTCGTCAGGCCGTTCGGGTTCCACGACGTCGATGCCGTCGACCAGTTTCAGCAGGTCCTTGATTTTGTTGAATTTCGTCACATGCTGTTCGCTGGGCGATGACAGACCTAACTCACGTACACCGTGGCAGGAGTTGTGCAGGCTGACCTTGTGGGGGAACGTGCCCAGACGGCGGTCTGCCTTCACCACGTCGTGCAGGAACTCTACGACATCCATGCAACGCTTGGCAGTCTGGCAGTCGTGATTCAGCAGTCGCGGATAGTTCAGCCGGATAAAGGCGGTACAGCTGACACTGGGGGCTACCACGTAGTCGAATTCCTTGAATTTCTCTTCAAATTTCTCGGCCAGGGGAATGGCCTGTTTCTCGAATCCTGCGTTGGCCATGGGCTGTCCGCAGCAGGTTTGCTTTTCGGGATACACCACGTCGAGTCCCAGATGCTTCAGCAACTTCCACGTCGCCATGCCCACCTCGGGATAGACGGCATCCACATAACAGGGGATAAATAGTCCAACTTTCATATCGTTTACTTTTTTACTTTTTGCCTTTTTATTATTTTACCTTTTTACTTTTTTCTTTTTTACCTTTTTACCTTTAAATGACATGCAGTCCAAGGAATACCATCAGGCCGTTCATCAGAATCCAGAAGATGGCGAACGGCATGGTCTTGCGCATGATGTCGCCGTCCTGACCCTCCATGTCGCAGGCAGCCGTAGCAATCGCTATCGATTGTGGCGACAACAGTTTGCCACCCTCCGAGCCGGCACAGTTGGCCGCGGCCAGCCAGTTCGTCTCGTTACCCGTCACGCCGAAGAACGTGCCCTGGTTCACCAGTCCGAGGTCGCTGGCGGCAGTGGCCTGCAACTTGCCGAACAGGATGTTGGCATTCGTGGCTGAGCCCGTGACGAACGTGCCGATAGAACCAATCAGCGGCGCGAAGAACGGGAAGGCGGCGCCCGTCAGCAGCACCAGTCCCTTGGCAATGTCGTTCGTCATGCCCGTGTTGTTCATCAGCATGGCCATCGCCACCAGACAGCAGATGGTGACGACGGTCTTCTGCAGGTTCAGCGTGGTCTTGGCGAGCAGTTTCATCAGTTTTCCGAAACTCATGCCTTGGATGAGTCCGCCGATGACGGCGCCGAGGAAAATCATGAGGCCCGCGTTCGACAGCCAGCCAAACTTAAAGGTGTTGCCGATGACGGGCAGATCGAACTTCGTGACCAGTGTGCCGTTCAGCAGTTCGTTGATGGGCGGCACAATCTTGCTCGAAATCAGGATGAAGAAGATGATCAGGCCGTAGACGCTCCACGCCTTGAGCGTCTTGGAGAGGCCAAAGCGCACATGATCCACGTGGACGGTGTCTTTCTCTGCCTCGTGGCGCAGGAAGAACTTGTTGTAAATCAGCATGGCGATGATGGCGGCGACGCTGCCGAGAATGGCGGGCGTCTCTGGGCCGATGAAGTGGGCGCAGCAGAACTGCACGACAATGGAGAACGTGCCCACGAACAGCGCGATGGTCAGGTTCTTCAGAATCTTTGTCTTGTCCGTCATCATCAGGATGAGGAACGGCGTGATGAAGAACATCAACGACAGCTGCAATATAATAAAGGTGGCGACCTCGCACAGCTCCTCGGGCGTCGCCACACCACTGGCGGCCACCTGGTTGGCCAGCGTCGTGGCGGGCAGTCCCACGGCGCCGAAGCCTACGGCCACCGTATTCGCCACCAGACAGATGACAGCCGAGAACATCGGCTTGAAGCCCAGCCCGATCAGGATGGCGGCGGGGATAGCCACAGCCGTGCCGAAGCCCGCCATACCTTCCAGCACGCCGCCCAGACCCCACGTCAGCAGCAGCACCAGCAGACCCTTGTCCGAGGTCATCTGGATGAACTGCGTCTTGATGGTCTCAATCTCCTTCGTCTCGCACAGGATGTTGTAGCTGAAAATGGCGCAGATGATGATGAGGATAATCGGGAAGCAGGCTTTCAGGAAGCCCTCAATGACTGACCAAAGGGTAATACCGTAGATAGACACTCCGGTATATTTCTCTGGGAGGATGTCCATGGCAGGTACGGCAAACAAGGCTAACAGAATGGTTACGGCCAGTGTGAGGATGGCACTCTTGTAGCCGGAAACCTTAAAGCCCATCATCAGAACGATGAGCAATAAGATAGGGATAACGGAAACTAATGCTGTCATAGGATTTGTAGTTATTATATAAGTTTGGTTGCAAATATACGAAATAAAATTCAAATAACGGAAATAAATGGTGATAATATTATTTTTTTTTCGTAACTTTGGCTATGCCGAAGTTGCTTGCACTCGGAAAAGCTCAAATAAATTTGGTTTTTCCCTCGTTTTTTCGTAACTTTGTGCCATAATAATTAAATAATTAGTCCTATGTTAAACGAATTTCTACAAGAACTAAAACGGCTGTTGCCGTCTGAACGCATCTATACCGACGAACTCCGCACATTAGGGTGGGGTACGGATGCCAGTTTCTACCGAATGATTCCGCAGGTCGTCGTGCGTAGCGACGGTGAACAGGAGGTGTCCCAAATTGTCCGCCTGTGTAAAAAGTACAAGCAGCCCTTTACCTTCCGCGCAGCGGGAACATCGCTGTCGGGGCAGAGTTGTACGGACAGTGTGCTGATAGTGGCCGGCAAGCATTGGGAGAACTATGAGATTGGAAAGAACCAGGACACCATCCGCCTGCAGCCGGGCATCGTCGGGACCAAGGTGAACGAATACCTGAAACCCTATGGGCGTGTCTTTCCACCCGACCCTGCCAGCATCGGGTCGGCAATGGTGGGTGGCATCGTCATCAACAATGCCTCGGGTATGAACTGTGGCGTGCATGCCAATAGTGACCGTATGCTTGTCTCGGCTCGCATCATACTGACGGACGGAACGGTGCTCGATACGGGCGACCCAGTTAGCCGGGAGGCATTCCGGCAGAGTCATCCCGAGTTCCTGGCTCGCATCGAAGCCTTGCGCGACAAGGTTCGTGCCGATGAGGAACTACGTGTGCGTATATTAAATAAGTATAGTATCAAGAATGTGACGGGCCTGAATCTGCGCCCGCTTATAGCCTACGACGACCCGTTCGACATCATTGCCCACTCTATGGTGGGTAGCGAGGGAACGCTGGCATTCCTGTCGGAGGTGACCATGAAGACGCTCTACGACTATCCCTACAAGGCATCTGCCATGGTATACTTCCTGACCATGAAGGAGAGCTGTGAGGCTGTCGTGGCAATGAAGAAGCTCAAGGCTGGCGACGAAGACCTGAAGATGAGTGCAGAGCAACTGATGGTGAAGAGTGCCGAGATGCTCGACTATATGTCGCTCAACTCAGTGGACGATCCCGTGTTCCTGCAGTATAAGAAAGACGTGGATGCAGGGAAGATAGAGGGCGTGAAGCCCGGTGACTACCACAACCTGACGGCCATCTTGACCGAGACAAAGGGTATTACACACGAGCAGCTGTTAGAGAAAATCCAGAACATCAAGGAGTGTCTGGGGCAGTTCCGGCTGTACATCCCGGCAGATTGCGCGCCACACTCAGACCTTCAGGTCGGAGAATTTACGGAGGATCCTGCCGTCTATGGCAAGTACTGGGCTATACGTAGTGGTATCTTCCCCAGTGTTGGTGGTACGCGCCCCGTTGGAACCTCGTGTTTAATAGAAGACGTCGCCTTCCCAATTGAATGTCTGCCAGAGGCTACGGTGAAGCTGCAGAAACTTATTGCCGACCACGGATATACGGATGCCTGCATCTACGGCCATGCCTTCGAGGGCAACTATCATTTCATCCTGAACCAGAGCTTTGCCGACGAGCATGAGGTGGCTCGCTATGCCGAGATGATGCGCGACGTGGCCAAGCTGGTCGTCGAGGGATATGACGGCTCGCTGAAGGCTGAGCATGGTACGGGACGTAACATGGCGCCCTTCGTGAAGTACGAGTGGGGCGAGAGTGCCTACGAGGCCATGAAGGAACTCAAGGACATCTTCGATCCTGAGGGGCTGCTGAATCAGGGGGTTATCTTCAACGACGACCCGGACTGCTTCATCAAGTGTCTGAAGCCGCTGCCCGTGCTCGACTACGACTTCTCCAAGGTGCCGGACGGCGGACACTATCTCATGGATCCGTCGCTCTCAACGGCCAAGGAAACCGTCGAACAGGTGAAACGCGCCAACAAGTGCATCGAGTGCGGATTCTGCGAGGTCAACTGCATGTCGTGCGGCCTCACCCTGTCGAGTCGTATGCGTATCGCTGTACAGCGCGAAATCCGTCACCTTACCCATGTGGTTAGTCTTGGCGGTGCTGCTGCCGCCGCCGCTCAGGAGCGTCTCGATACGCTGAAGCGCCAATATAAATACTATGGCGACCAGACCTGTGCTACCGACGGACTATGCTCTACATCGTGTCCCATGAAGATTAATACGGGTGAACTGACACATCTCATCCGACAGTTGGACATGAATGAGAGTCCTATGGGATATAAGATGGGCGAGTTTGCAGCCAACCACATGGCGGGCATCAAGAGCGGATTGCGCGTGGTGCTGGATGTTGCCCACCTGGGTCATGTCACTCTCGGACCTACGATGATGACCAGCGTGTGCCGCACCATGAACAAGATGGGACTGCCCCTCTGGACGACGGCTATGCCGAAGAAGAAACGCCAGCCCAAGCCCTCCGACCTCACGCAGTTCATTATCGAAAAGTCTCACCTCATCCACGACACCTATAATACTCCATCTACTCACGATAAAGTTGTCTATTTCCCCAGCTGTATCAACCAGACGATGGGCCAGTCGAAGAGCGGCGGCAAGATTCACCATCTCGTCGACGAGGTCATCCAGCTCATGGCGAAAGCTGGCTATGAGGTCATCTTCCCCGAAGGCATGGAAAAGATGTGCTGCGGACAAATCTGGGAGTCGAAGGGTATGCTCGACATTGCTGACCGCAAGAGCGCCGAACTCGAAGCCGCATTGTGGAAGGCCTCAGAAGAAGGCAAGTATCCCGTGCTTTGTGCCCAAAGTCCTTGCCTGCATCGCATGCGGAAGGTGATGAAGAAAATGAAGCTATACGAACCGGCTGAGTTTATCATGAAATATCTCGTGGACCGTCTCGACTTCCACCCGACGGACAAGCATATCGCCCTCCATCTGACATGCTCTACAAGGCAGATGGGCGTTGACAAGGACATGATAGCACTCGCCAAACTCTGTTCTAACAACGTCTTCCTCCCCGAAGGTGTAGGCTGCTGTGGATTCGCTGGCGACCGTGGCTTTACGTTCCCCGAACTGAATAAGTACGGTTTGCGTAAGCTCCGTCCGCAAATCGAGGCTAACCGCATTGAGGTGGGCTACTCCAACAGCCGCACATGTGAAATCGGTCTTGAGACGAATGCAGGGATTCCTTACATGAGCATCGTCTACCTCGTCAACGAGTGCACAACAGCAAAGAAGACCTGACGTCAGGTCTTCTCTGCTGGTAACGGTTTTTTAGGTCTGATGTCAGGTCTTCTCTGTTGGCGACGGTTTTGCCGTCGCCCTCCACGACTCTACCTTAATATCCGCAAGGTAGTGCCGCCAACTGACAATAAAGGGTACGGGCCATCCGCTCGTGCCCTTTATCGTTTGGGTGCAAGCGGTCGGTAGCTGGGTCGGCAAAATATTGTCCGTACTCATCCATCATCGGGTACAAACCGCTCACGCTGTTCATGTCTATTACAGGTACAGCCCAGATGTTGCCGGCATCCTTGACGGCTTGGACATACTCATCAAGGTAAATTCCGCACTGGTTGGTGTAGTCCTCCGTACACTGCCAGTTCTTCTCGTTGCGGTGAAACTGGGCACGGTGGATAGGTGTCAGCAATACTATCTGCTTCGTGGGGTACATCTGTTTCACCTTGTCCAAGGCGATGTTGATGCGGCCACGGTAGGTCTCGCCATCCATTGACAGGTAGCGGCGCTTGCGGTCCGTCAGCTGCTTGGGCTGCCCGTGACCGTACATCACCTGTTCGTCCTTCTCCTCATACCATTTCCCGATGGGCACACCATTGTTATAGTCGTTGGTGCCGATGAAAATCAGAATGGCATCCACGGAATCGCCGTGTTCCTCTTGTAATTTGTCCGCTTGACGAGGTATGTCGTTCCATTGACGACCGCTGACAGCATAGACGTAGGGCGTGATGCCTAACCAGTCCTGCAGGAAGTTCCAGTATTTCTTTTTTGACCCGCTGTTTCTCGGATCCGTAATCGAATCGCCGAAATAGGCCACGTGCTTCAGCATCCATGGATGAGTCCACATCTTCTCTGCGGGAAACGGCTCTGCAGTCGTTTTCTCCGTCGTCACCTCTTGCGCATTGACGGCTCCGCAGAGCAGAGCCGTCAATGTCATAAGTAAGAAATGTCTTTTCACTTTTCCCTTTTCTTAGTATTCCATCATGGCAGGAAGCTCCTTAGCCTGATCAATCATCTTTTGCACCTCAATAACAGCAGGAACGCGATTAGTGAGGTTCTTGACGGCGTTCACTTCTTCTAACTTCTTCTGCAGATTTTCGGCGACACGATGCTTCAACTCCTTCACAGTATCAACACCACTGGCTTCCAACAACTCGGCGAACTGTGGTCCTACACCGTTGATGCGATACAGGTCACAATGATTAGCCCACTTCAAAATCAGTTTGCCGCTAATGCCAGTCTCTTCTTCCAATGCCTTGCGGCCTGCCGGCTTGGCACATTTTTCTAATAGCTCTGCGTCAGTCTTGATGCCTGCTGCAATGAGTTTTTCGGCGTAAACTTCGCCAACACCTTCGATGTCAATTACTTTGTAAGTCATTTTTTTCGTTTTAAGTTATTGATGCAGTGATGTGCACCTTGCACGCTGCAACCGCAAATGTACGAATATTTATTCGTCTTAACAAGTTTTTTATTCTTTTTTAATACAAACATTTGCACACTGACGAAATATTGCTTATCTTTGCGCCGTCTAATCGTTAAAAAGAAAGGAAAAATCATGGATTATAGAGATTTGAATCTTCAAGGACTCACGGCCGAGCGTCAGTGGGAAGTATCGGAAGCCTTTCCCGTTTTGATGCGGAAAGTGTATGTGTGGATGACGATGGCACTCGTCATAACAGGACTTACAGCCTATGGTGTGGCTACGAGTCCGGACATTCTCCGGGCCATCTATACGAAGCAAATATTGTTTTGGGGACTGATTATTGCGGAGTTTGCCATCGTTATTGGCGTCAGTGCAGCTATAAACCGATTGTCGCTGACCACGGCTACACTGATGTTTATACTGTATTCCGTTATTAACGGAGCGCTGATGTCATACATCTTTCTGGCATATACGGCATCTTCTATAGCTACCGTATTCTTTATTACTGCTGGAACCTTCGCTGCCATGGCCGTCATTGGCTATACTACGAAGACTGACTTGACGTCGTTGGGAAAGATATTGATGATGGCGCTGATAGGTCTGATTATCGCCACCATCGTCAACCTCTTTATCAAGAGTTCGGGCTTTACATTCATACTGAGTTATGTTGGTGTTCTCATCTTCGTCGGCTTGACGGCATATGACTCTCAGAAGATTAAGCAGATGCTATTGCAAGCTCCAGATGCTGGAGAGGCTGCTCAGAAACTGGCGCTGTTGGGCGCTTTGTCACTCTATCTTGACTTTATCAACCTCTTCCTTTATTTGTTGCGCATTTTTGGTAGGAGGGATTAGCCTCTTATATATATAATAAGGTGAAAGGTTTTTGTATTGTCAACAAATGCGAAAACTTTTCTTTTTCCGTTGAAAAAAGTCCGGAAAAGTTTTGGCAGTTTGGAAAAAAGTCGTACCTTTGCATC
>ERZ842401.4887-NODE-4887-length-15218-cov-5.173514_pt1 | contig 15218 bp, 14 predicted proteins | sample MGYA00521270_ERZ842401 | MGnify/ENA primary metagenome ERZ842401 (study PRJEB31892, sample SAMEA3878208) | bioreactor metagenome | biome: Moose rumen | place: Sweden | collected 2011-10 | study: EMG produced TPA metagenomics assembly of the PRJEB12797 data set...
TGCGTTAAATCATTGCAACATAGCCCGCTATGCCGCTGCTGCTTTAACTTCGTATTTGCTCGAAAATAAATCAAAAACATCACAAGTTAATTTATATAACCCTCCTTAAGAGTTGATAAGATATTCCTAATGATCAAGCAATGATGATTTCTGCCGATTTATCGAAGAAGATACTGAATGTTGGTCCCGAATTTTTGCCGCCCAAAGGAGGCATAGCACAAATCTTATATAATTATAGTCAGTTTGTATTCCCTGAAAAAGGATTTCGGTATTTATCAAATTCCTGTGATGGGAATATCCTCAAGAAGATATTCAAACTGATTGTCTCTTTGATAAGATGTGTCATAATTCTTGCATTTCAACGCCAGGTTAAGTTGGTGCACATTCACACGGCATCTAATTTCAGCTTCAAGCGGTCGGCATGGTTTGTGAGTTTGGCAAAGCTATTTCATAAAAAGATTATTCTTCACGTTCATGGTGGTGGTTTCAAGGACTATTACGCTAAGAATCATGCTCGCTTTGTGAGAAAAACACTGGGCAATTGTGACATGATTGTTGTATTGACCGATGCTTGGGCTGAATGGTTTAGAACTGAAGTGGGAGTTGACAATTTAAGGGTCTTGCCTAACATAATACCTCATCCTGATGTTTGCAATAACGGCACTAAAGACGAAAAAAAGTTTCACTTGCTCTTCTTGGGGTTGATAAACGAGCCTAAAGGTGTTTTTGATTTGGTGGATGCTCTAGCTTCTAATAAAGAGAAGCTAGAGGGGCGTCTCGTGTTGCATTTAGGAGGTAAAGGCGAGGTAGAGAGGTTGAAAAATGAAGTATCGACACATCAGTTGGAAGAGCTGGTGAAATATGAAGGCTGGGTTGACAGTGCCGCCAAGCACAATTTGTTCTGCGCTTGTGATGCGTTGATTCTTCCTTCTTATATTGAAGGCTTGCCATTGTCGATACTTGAGGCTATGTCTTATCGCAAACCGGTAATCAGCACACCTGTTGGTGGCATACCATCAATGATAGAGGATGGTGTTAACGGTTTTCTCATAGAACCTGGCAATGGTGCTGCGTTTATTGAGAAGATAATATACCTGATAGAGCACCGCAGCGAGTGCCTCTCGATGGGCGAGGTGTCGTTTGATAGGGTTAAAAAGCACTTCCCACAATCGGTTACTGATGAACTTGTTGATTTGTATGAGAGTGTTATTGGATAATCTTGGATAATCACTAGGTTGTTGATATGAAGGATATTATTTATAAATTAGCGTCTCCCTTTTCTAAATTACTAGGAAAGCATCCTACATGGATTATTTCTCCGTTATATTATCATGCTTTTCATCGTAAGATAGATTTGAAAAATCCAGAGCTTTTTCATGATAAAATCATGTGGATGTCATTGAACACCGACACTTCCAAGTGGTCTAAGCTTGCCGATAAGTATGCCGTGCGAGATTATGTAAGGAATACGATTGGTGAAAATGTCTTGACTAAGCTTTATGGGGTGTATGATACTCCCGATGAGATTGATTTTGATGCTCTGCCCAACCAGTTTGTGCTGAAGACCAATAATGGCTGCACATCAAATATAATAGTAAGAGACAAATCAACTCTAAACATAGAAGAAGCAAAATCCAAGTTGAGATATTGGATGAAAATGCCCTATGGAGAACTCTCCGGTCAGCCGCATTACACAAGGATTTCGCCCAAAAAAATCATAGCCGAGGAGTTCCTTATTCAACCCGAGTGCCCCGATGACGGCTTGATTGACTACAAGTTTAATAGTTTCAACGGCAAGTTGGTTTCTCTAGCTGCATTCTCCGAGAGAAAAGATGGCACTCACCTGATAAGAAGAATGCTCTATGACATGGATTGGAATCCTCATCCCGAATGGTATGATACTGCAAAACCTGTATTCTTTAAGGAGATACCTAAGCCGGCTTGCTTTGATGAGATGTGTGAAATTGCTTCAAAGTTGTCACGGGGATTCTCCTATGTCAGGGTTGACCTGTACGCCGTAAATGATAAGCCGATTTTTGGTGAAATGACTTTTACTCCCGGATTTGATGCTTTCTACACAACGGAATACGAGCGAGAGTTAGGTAAGTGGATTGAACTTCCAAAAACAAGCACTGAAACATAATGATTATGAGAAAAACGACGATTGACGGGATAGACATCTGCCCATTCTCTTCTAGAGAAGAGTTGATGGACTATGTTGATGAGAACAAGTCAATTCTGATTGCTATCAACGCCGAGAAAATTATTAATGCCACTCCCCAGACGCGCGACATTATTAACAACAACACTGGTTATTGCGATGGCGTTGGGGCTGTGTGGGCTTTAAAGCAAAAGGGAGCGAAAAACGTTGTTAAGATACCTGGTTGTGAGCTGTGGCTCAACATTGTGAACCGCTACCACGACAGCAAGAGTTTCTATCTTGTGGGAGGCAAGCAAGAGGTTATTGACGCAACTGTCACTAAACTAAAAGCTGAATTCCCCGACATAAACATCTTGGGCTACCGCAACGGCTATCTCAAGACCGATGCGGAACGTGGTGAGCTGATTGATGAAATTGCCAACAAGAGACCCGACGTGGTGTTTGTAGCAATGGGAAGCCCCAAGCAAGAACTGCTCATGAGCGAGATGCAGCAGCGACACAAAGCCATCTATCAAGGTCTAGGAGGAAGTTTTGATGTTTACACTGGCAATGCCGAGCGAGCACCCAAGTGGTGGCTTGACCACAATCTGGAGTTTGCTTATCGTTTCTTCAAAAACCCCAAGCGGCTTAAACGTCAGATACCGATTATGAAACTGGCACTGAGATTGCTGTTCAAAAAGGTGTGAAAGCGTGTCGCAATCTCACTTCACGATATAAAGGCAGCCTCGCATTTTAGTTGCGAGGCTGCCTTTGCCATTTGATTACTGTTCTTTAATAATGATGCGCGGCTTGTTCATCACGCACACGGCATTGTCGGGAATGTCGTCAACGACGATGCATCCGGCACCAATCTTGACATTGTTACCTATTTTTACAGGACCTATTATCTTGGCACCGGCACCTATGAAAACATTGTTCCCGATTTGAGGCGCGCCTTGTGTCTTGCCTCCGCCAATTATGTTAGAACCAATGGTCACGTGGTGCATGATTGTGCATCCTGTGCCTATTTTGGAGAAGCAGGCAAAAAAGCATCCGTTAATCTCGTGAGGGAAGAAAATGTCCCCTTCAATCTCACATTCTTTTGGGATATATGCGTTGTGAGCCTTTAAGTGAATCTTATAAAAAGGCCTGAAAAGGAATGACCGCTTGCGCAGTTTCCATGCAACATTAAAGTCGCCGTATATACCCAATGTGAGGAGATATTTCAAATATTTCATCTTATATACACTGAATGTTGTGAGTTAATTATTACTAATCTTTGCTGTGAGCATTTTAAATCGGTTGATTATACTTGCTTGTAATTCTTTTGGAGTGAACATGAATAGAATTACGATTGAGAGTATAATATATAGTGCGTCAATAAAATGATTATCATTTAAATAGAACGGTATAGCACTGACTAGCATAAGGACTAGCGGTATTAATGTCTTGTGCTGGAAATGAAGGGTAAAGTAGCGTCGAGTATCAATCCACCGGTAAATGATTAGGAGGAGATAGGAGATTATTGCGGTTAGGATAACGCCATAAATGTGCAGTAAGGGAGTCAGGATGAAGTTGAATGTGATATTCACTGCCGCAGTGAGAATGATTGATGGTATGGCGCGCTTGGTGTCTTTGGCGCATTGGTATGGCAACTCAAAATAAACAGTGACGGCAAAAAGCAGTGTACTCAGGTTGATAAGATAGATGTATTCTAAGCTCTCTTGATAATCAGCCCCGACAATCCAGCCGTAGCAAATCTTTAATGTGAAAGTGAACGCTATTAAAGTGAAACTTAACACATAGATGTAATAGTTGAAAACTTTTGAGAAGAAATCGTCTCTATCATGACTGTTGTATTGTTGAATGGCGTTCTCTTGCCACGTCTGGAGAAAAATATTTGACAAAGTGTGTATTAGTCCTCCAAATCTCACGGCTACGGCATAGATGCCGTTCATTTCAAGACCCAGGTAATGTTTTACAAAAAAACGGTCGCTCGTTGTGGTGAGCAGCCAGCACAAAGCTACAGGTATCAGAGGAAGGCAGAATTTTAGCATTTGCTTTGGCAGCTCCTTCAAGTCGGCTTTGAGGTTGAAGAATTGACTGAATGTCTTCATCTTAAACTCAACAACGGCGATTGATATTACCCTCGCAAGAATGTTGGCAAGGAAAATACCCATAATTCCCATTCTGAGCCATACGACGAAAACGAGACTAAGCAGTAAAATGCCAACCGACGCAATAAGCCCCACAGCGATGAACGCCTTGTTGTTTCCCAAGCCTCTTGTCACTTGTGCAAGAAGCTCATAGATTGCCATTACCACTAGCAGGGCTAATGTGCTCCACATGTAGTTGATGGGGTAAAACATCGAGAAACAGAGGGCAAGAGCAATAGCCGAGATGATTGTGGTGCCTAGAGTGCGATAGGCAAAGGTGATAATGCGTGTACGCTCGGTCTTGTCTTGGGTGTCGAGAAGAAAACGGAACGCACCATCGCGCAGTTGCAAGGTTATAATGGGAAACATCAACAAGCACACCTGAAAACACAGGTCAAAGTAGCCATAATCGCTGCGCTCCACGAAATAGGTGTAAAGGGGCACCATTAAGAAAGTGATGAGCTTTGACCCCAGATTACCTATTGCGTATATGCCAAAGTCTTTGATGAACTTCTTTTTTCTACTATCTTGTTTCGCTTCTATCATTGGTAATGATTAAAAATCGGGTGCAAAGTTACTTGTTTTTTGTCGATTTGAGAAAAAAAACGGCGATAATTGCTCCTTATTGCTCAATAATGATTGATTTTGGATAAAATGCTCACACTCGTAAGGCAATGAGCAAGCTAAAGCTTTAACTCGCTTAATCGCATTTTTGGACAAATTAGGCTGCACCTCGCAAATAAAAATGAAAATCTTTGCTTTTCATTTTGTATTTCTCTCGGTTTGCACTAATTTTGCATAAACATAGAATAAATGATAAACAGATGAAGGTGTCGGTGCTTGTGCCGGTGTATGGCGTTGAGAGGTATATAGAGCAATGTGCTGAATCTCTCATGCAACAGACTTACAAGGATGTGGAATACATCTTTGTGGATGACTGCACGCCCGATGCCTCTATTGAGCGCCTGCGTGAGGTGGTGGTGCGTTACCCCGAGCGTGAGCCGCAGGTGCGCATAATCAAGCATGAGCGCAACCTCGGTTCTGCCTCGGCCCGTCAATCGTGCCTCGATGCCGCCACTGGCGATGTGGTGATATTTGTCGATAGCGACGACTATGTTGATATTCACATGATTGAGTGTCTTGTCGGTGAAATGGCGCACTCTCATGCCGATATTGTTGACGGAGGTTATAGTATTGTTTCCAATGGGCGGCCTGTCAGAGAATTTAAGCCGTTGCAAGTGAGCGATAAGGCCTATCTCAAGATTTTTCTGTGCCAGAATGTTGAGTCCAACCGCCTTTGGGGGCGATTGATAAGGAAGTCGCTGTTCGACGACAACAGCATCTGCTTCAGCCAGGGCATTGACTATGGCGAAGATTTCTCGGTGATGCCCCTATTGCTCATTAACGCACGCCGCGGTTGGGTTAAGCGGAGCTTTTATTTTTATCGAGATGATAATCAGCAATCCTACACCAACAATATCACTACCCGCAATGCTGTATCGTTTTTCAGGGCGCAGGAGCTGGTGGGCTCGTTCATGGCTTCGCACGAGAAGTGGAGGGAGTATTCGTTTGCCATGCAAATTGGATGGGTTAACGTGTGGCGGTTTGCGCGGCGGTTTAATGTGGATAAGGTGCTTGTGGAGGAGCATTTCACCCACAGGACGACACATTTTGTGACTCGCTGTTTTGAGAAATTGTTTCGGTGTGACGCCGTGCCCTACAAGGTGGTCAATTTCCTCTATTTGGCGACACGGCGCATTTATCTCACCTTTGCCGGTCGTTGAAATAATTGGTTGAAAAGTTGGCTGTTTTTTATGATGTTTTTTAGAAAAAGGCAGGAAAAATGTTTTATAATTAGCCGAGAATTATTACTTTTGCGTTTAATAAAATAATAAGCTATGATAATAGGATATACAACCGGGGTATATGACTTGTTTCACATTGGTCATTTGAATCTCTTGAAGAATGCTAAGGGCATGTGCGACAAGCTGGTGGTGGGTGTGACGGTCGATGAGCTTGTGGCTTACAAAGGCAAGCAAGCAATGATACCTTTTGAAGACCGCATAGAGATAGTGAGGAGCATTAAGTATGTTGATGCCGCTGTGCCACAGTATGATATGGACAAGTTGGCGGCTTGCAAGAAACTAAAAGCAAATATCCTTTTTGTGGGTGATGACTGGTATGACACCCCTAGGTGGCAGGACTATGAGCGTCAATTTAAGGAGGCAGGCATTGAGATTGTCTATTTCCCTTACACGAAGGGTGTCTCATCGACCCAAATCACAAAGGCTCTCAATGCCGTGCGTGGGCACAACTTAGAAGACGTTAAATAACCATATTAATCAAAATATTATGATTGACAAGAGATTTTGCTTGAGTTCTTACATTGCCTATCGTTATATATGCAAAGATGGAGTTGAGTTCTATGATGGTATGCGCCACAACAACATTGAGCCTGTGGCACCACAGGACCAGATTAAGGTGGATAGTGCTGCCGATATCGACCAGCGTATTAAGGAGCAGGTAGATGCTCTTTACGAGAAGTATGACAATATAGGTATTTTGCTGTCGGGTGGTATGGACAGCGCCAATCTGGCTACTTACTTGAAGCCAGGCAGCCATGCCTACACATTTAGCAATTCACAGAGCGATGTTTTTGACAAAGATGTGGCGCGTGCCAAGAAATATTGCGAAATGCTTGGCTTAAAGCACCATTTGATAGACATATCACTTAATGACTATAGGATTTTTACTCCTCTGGTGATGCAGGCAAAATGTGCTCCAGTTCATTCCATTGAGCCTCAGATTTATAAGGCCGCCACAATTGCTAAGCGTGACGGTGTGCAATTGGTGTTGGTAGGGGAGAGTGCCGACTTGATATTTGGAGGTATGGACAAACTCATATCCCGTGAGTGGAAATATGACGATTTCGTTAAACGTTATACTTTCCTTGAGCCGGAGCTGGTGCTTAAAGATCCTGACCTGAGCGTCTTTGACCTTTACGAGCCTTATCGCAAGAATGTGGATGATATTGACTACATGAAGTTTATGGATGAGGTGTTTGCCATTGAGAGTTCAAGCTCATATCTCAATGCCTTTGCTGTAGCTGGAATGCCTTATTATGATCCCTACGCGCGCCTTGTCATGGCAAGCGCTCTCGATATGAACCGTGTGCGCAATGGCGAGCCAAAATATCTTGTTCGTGAGCTTTATGCCATGCGTTATCCGGGGTTGCCCATTCCCACAAAGATTCCCATGCCCCGACCTGTAGATTCCATTTTTAAGGATTGGCAGGGTCCCACTCGTCCAGAGTTCAGAAGCGACATCCCGATGGAAACCCTTACCGGTAATCAGAAGTGGCAATTGTGGTGCGCGCAGATGTTCCTCGACATAAACGAGCCATTGAAATGAGACAGGTAGTAGTTCAGGGTGAGTTGCGCAAACAATGGAATGAGTGCATCACCGATGTACTGCGGTTCTTCATTGAGCTGTGCAAGGAGCATGGGTTGCGCTATTTCATCGCTTATGGCTCGGCAATAGGCGCCATTCGTCACAAAGGCATTATTCCGTGGGATGATGATATTGATGTGGTGATGCCTCGTCCTGATTTTGAGCGACTGAAGGAGATTTGCGCGACCGTTGATACGGGGAAATATGAGCTTATAGGTCCCTATGACACTCCTAACTATTACTTGCCATTTGCCAAGATGTGCAATAAAGAGACCACTCTGCTTGAGAGCGAGGAATACCATTGTGTGCTTGGTATGTATATCGACATATTTATCTATGACGGTATGTCAGATGACATTGATGTTGCCAGGCGATATCTCAAGCGATATTGCAAGTATTGGCATCGCTTTACAGTGGCATCGTCCTATTATCCGTGGGAAAAGATTAAAATGAAGCTTAAGCGTGGTGAGATTAAAGACCTTATTCATTATTGGCTGTTGAGTCTCAACCGTGGTTATTTCAGGAAACGTTTCTTGAGCAAACTTCATAGTATCGTTCATGCCTTTGATTATGACAGCAGCCAAACAATAATCAAGTATCCTCCTGGATATGACGAAAGGGAGGTGATACCCAAGACGATGATTGAGGAGAGCATCGAAGTGCCGTTTGAGACCCTTAACGTTTCTATTCAAAAGGAGTATGACGCTCTGTTGCGCCGTTATTTTGGCGACTACATGAAGTTCCCTCCTGAGCAGGAACAGCATTCTCACCACTTGATTGCCTACATCAATCTTGAAAAGCGCGAGAGCTATGAAGAAGTGATGGCAAAAATCAAGTCACTCAAGAAGAAATGTTTTTTCTAACTGCTTGTCAACTTGTTAACTTGTCAACTAAAAATGTGGATGGCGTTTAAGGAACTTCTTGCGCATGAATTCCCAGCATTCGGCGAAGATTTTCACCTTTGCGAGTTTCATCACGGCAATGTAGAGTGCGGCGCCAAGCAGCACTTTTGCTATGAGAAGCGCCACATTGTTCTCAATCCATAATGTGGCAAAGTAGGTGATAGCAAACACCATCGAAGTTATCATGAGGAACGGTGCGATGTCTAAAATCGCTTCTGTCCATTTCAGGTCAATTAGATGTTTTGCCACCGCTTGCCATGCGGCAAGCCATAATATCGTAAAGACCGAATAGACAGTGACAACAACAATGATAGACTGCGAGAACAGATAGTAGCAAAGCAAGATAAGTGCAATTTGCAGCACTATCTGTCCCACGTTGCACCACAGGTAAAGGTCGCTGCGCTTGCACCCTATGGCGAGGTTTTGATACATCGTGTAGAATGGCATGAAAGCGCCCGCCACGCACAGCACTTGCAGCAGCGGTATGCAATCAACCCACTTGAAGCCAAGAACCACAGCGACAAACTCTCTAGCCACCAATACCAGCCCCAGCATCACTGGGAAAGAGATGAAAGCGGTGAAACGTATCATCTTGCGGAACACGCGCTTCTGTCGCTCTTTGTCATCGGCCACGCTCACGAGCACAGGCTGCGCCACTTGCAGCATGGTGCCGCTCACAAAAGTGTTGGCCTGCGTGTTCCATTTGTTGGCCTGTGAGTAGTTGCCCACTTGCGCTATAGGGAAGAAACGCCCGAAGATGAACGTGAGAATTTGGCTGTTGAGAGTGTTGATAATGTTGGTGAAGAGAATATTCACGGCAAAGCCAAACATGCGCCTCACTGGGCCAAAGTCGATGTGCCACGACGGATGCCATCTCACGTAGTAGTACCGCCCCAGGTTGAGAACGGTGATGTAGATGACCTGCTGCCAGGCAAGGCTCCAGTAGGCGTAGCCCTTGAAAGCCATCACGATGCCGGTGGCTCCAGAGCACAACAGTGCCACGATGTTGATGATGGCGATCTCTCGGTTCATCATGTTCTTGAGCATATAGCCTCCATGAGCGATGCCAAGAGAGGATATCAGGAAGGCAAGGAACACGAACCTCGACACATCAACCAGGACCGGTTGATGGAAGAAGTCGGCAATCAGCGGTGCGCACACCCACAGCACGCCGTAGATGGTCACGCTGGCTATCACATTGAACCAGAACACCGAGTTGTAGTCCTCTGGTTTTGGGGGCTTTAGATTGATAAGTGCCTGTGTGAAGCCGCTGCTCTGCAAGTTGCCGGCGATGAGCGAGAAGATGGTGAGCACGCCCACGATGCCGTAGTCGCCTGGCGTGAGAAGTCGCGCCAGCACCACGCCGAAGAGTATGTTGAGCACCTGCAGCGTGCCGTTGTTGAGCATGCTCCAGAACAGGCTCTGCTCAGTGCGTTCTTTAAGTGGTCGCGGGTTGTCTTCCATATATGCGGTTCAAATTATTTGGCAAAATTAGTGCAAGCCGAGTGAAAAATCAAACAAAAACAACAAAACCTGACAAAAACAACAAAAAAAAGCAAAGACACCGTGATAAAAAACAACAAGTTAACAACAAATACAACAAAAAATTTTCTTTGTTGACTTTGTTTGAAAAAAGTGAGGGGAAAGAGTGAGGGGAAAGAGTGAGGTGATTGAGCCCTCTAACCTCTAAACACTGTTATGCAATCGGTAAACCAGCCCAATAAAGATTTTTTATATATTTTCTTGTTGCATAAAAAGACATTATTTTATTACTTTGCAAAAAAAATAGGTTAATCGTTAAAATACATTTAATAGGTAATAAAATGGATATTCTAAAATTCAAGCAGAAAAGTATTCTTCAACAGTTGCGTTCATCTTACCAACCTAAGCTTCCTGCAGCGTTACAGGGACCGGTGAAGGTGGTAGAAGGCGCGGCAACACAGTCGGCTGGTAATCAGGAGGACATAAAGAATTTGTTCCCCAACACTTACGGTCTTCCAGAGCTCACTTTTGTAAAGGACGAGAATGCTGACAGCATGCATAGTGATGAGCCATGCAATGTTGGTGTAATCCTCTCGGGTGGCCAAGCTCCTGGCGGTCACAATGTGATTTGTGGTATCTTCGACGGCATCAAGGCTCTTAACGAGAATAGCCGCCTCTATGGCTTCCTGATGGGTCCCGAGGGGCTTATTGAGCATGATTACAAAGAGCTAACTCGTGAAATCATCGACGAGTATCGCAATTGCGGCGGTTTTGACATGATTGGCTCTGGACGTACAAAGCTTGAGAAACCAGAGCAGTTTGAGAAGGGTCTTGAGATTATTATGCAGCTGGGCATCAAGGCTATCGTCATTATTGGCGGAGATGACAGCAACACCAACGCCGCTGTGCTCGCCGAGTATTACAAGGCTAAGAACGTACCCGTTCAGGTGATTGGCGTGCCCAAGACCATCGACGGCGACCTCAAGAATGAGAAGGTGGAGATTTCATTCGGCTTCGACACTGCCACTAAGCTCTACAGTGAGCTAATCGGCAACGTGGAGCGCGACTGCAACAGTGCCAAGAAATACTGGCACTTCATCAAGCTCATGGGGCGCTCGGCATCGCACATCGCTCTCGAGTGCGCATTGCAGACCCAGCCCAACTACTGCGTGATTGGCGAGGAGGTTGCCGCTAAGGGCATGTATCTCGACGATGTTGTCAACGACATCGCCCGCGTGGTTGCCGCTCGTGCCGCTAAGGGCAAGAACTATGGCATTGTGCTTATCCCCGAGGGGCTTGTGGAGTTTATGCCAGCGATGAAGAAGCTTATCGACGAGCTCAACGACATTCTCGCCGAGAACCCTAACTTCTCGAAGCTGCATCTCGACGAGCAACGCGAGTTTGTGCTTTCTAAGTTGTCTCCCGAGAATAAGCAGCGCTTTGAGACTCTGCCCCCCACTGTGGCACGTCAGCTCACCCTCGACCGCGATCCTCACGGAAACGTGCAACTGTCGCTCATCGAGACCGAGAAACTGCTCAGCGAGATGGTAGCCAAGAAGCTCCAGAAGATGAAGGATGAAGGCCGCTTTGTGGGCAAGTTCAAGACTCAGCACCACTTCTTCGGCTACGAAGGACGCTGCGCCGACCCATCGAACTTCGATGCTGACTACTGCTACGCTCTTGGTTACAATGCCACTATGCTCATCAACGCTGGTGCTACAGGATATATGTCAGCTATTCGTCACCTTGCTAAGCCAGCTACTGAGTGGGAGGCAGGCGGCATTCCCATCACTATGATGATGAACATGGAGCACCGCAACGGCAAGCAGAAACCCGTTATCAAGAAGGCCCTCGTGGATCTCAAGGGCAAGCCATTCAAGGTGTTTGCCAACAGTCGCGAGCTTTGGGCAAAGGAGACTTGCTACATCTATCCAGGACCAATCCAGTACTTCGGCTCACCTGAGATGTGCGACCAGACTTCCTGCACCCTCTACTACGAGCAAGGCGGAAAGTAAAAGCTTTTTTCTCAAACAATTACAAACAATTGCAAACAATAATTAGTGATAATTAGTGCAAATTGGTGGTTCTTGTGGAGTCAAACGACCAGAAACGATTAGAAACTACATTATTCGTATATCGGTTGATAGCCACTTAACACCATTGCCTTTTTTACAGCTTGCAAAATTAGGCGCAGCCTAATTTATCCAAATCCCTGACGTTTTTCGCCAGGGATTTTTTTCTTCAAGAACAATGAGTACACTTTTGAAAAACAACGAATTAAACTAATTTCAACGAATTTATGCGAGGCGGTTAGGGCATGCCGTGACTCTACAGCTTGATATCTTGACGCACTATATGTATGTGTCTTCTTTTCTAGCATCGCCTTGATTGTGTGAATTGCTTGCATGCTGTTTTTCGGCGACGTTGTCGCCGATTACTTGGACAGCACGGTCGCCGGGAGAGCTGGTGTTTGAATTACTTGCCTGCTGTTTTTCGGCGACGTTGTCGCCGATTACTTGGACAGCACGGTCGCTGAGAAAGCTGGTGCTTGAATCACTTGCATTGCTTGAATCACTTGCATCGCTTGCATCGCTTGCATCGCTTGCATTGCTTGTATCGCTTGCATTGCTTGTATCGCTTGAATCACTTGCAGTGCTTGGGCTTGCTTTTTGGGGGATGCAGGTGTCTAGATACCATTGCGGGTATTCTATTTCTTCGCATGAATCGATTGCATCGTCTTCTTCGTCTTCTTGCTGTGCTTTTGCGATGCGGGAGACTTGCGCCTGTGAGAGTCCTACGATGACCGCGATTTCGCGGGTTGAGTAGCAGAGGCTGCGGTAGTGTGCTATGGCTCTGCTGATTTCTTCTCTTGTGAAGAAGCCGTTGTCTCGCACCAGCTTCCGCTCATTCTGGCTGCGGTTGAAACTGGTGAAGAGGAGGTGGCCGTCGTCGCTGGTGGTGAGCTGTGCAGCGATGACGGCGTCGTCGCTGAGGATGACGGGTGCCATGCGGTTCTTGTGCTGCTTGATGTAATGTGACTTGTGGTAGATGGTGGCGTTGTAGCGACTTGTAGCGGCAAGCGAGAATACGGTGTCGCAGGCGTGCATGATGTCGTAGTGGTGCTGGAGCTCATCGATGGTGGTGAGGTCTTTCTTTTTGCGCTTTTGTGAGTGGGCGATGAGGAGCATGGCGGTGCCGCTGTGGCTATTGATGATGCGCAGGCGGTTGAGCGCCTGTCGCATGGTGTAGGGGTTCTTTGGGTCAGTAAGGAGGCTGATGTCGTCGATGATGACTGCCTGTGGTTTTTTGTCGTCAATTTCTTGTGCGATGAACTGGAGTTTCCCTTCGGGCGAGGCATAGTAATCGCTTGGGGTGCAGGTTTTGACTAGAGGCTTGACTGGGTACTCGAAATTCTCGAGGTCGAAATAGATGACTGGGATTTTCTTGCTTTTCAGCTCTTTGGCAATTTGCATGGCGAGAATAGACTTGCCGACGCATGGCTCACCGAAGAGGCATGCCATCTCGCCTTGCGCCCAAAGACCCTGCCAGAGGTTGGTGGTGTCGCTCTCGGGGGTAATGCTGTTGAGAGTAAAACTTGAGGGAAGGATTTTGTTGAAAGTGGTGCGGAACTGGCGGTTGCTTGCTCCGAATGCCTTGTGGAAGATTTTTGGTTGGTTGCTCATGGTTGTGATTTTTTCCCACAAAGGTAGCTGACAGCTCGAAAGAGGAGCGATATTAAAAAAACATAGGCTGGAGTTGTTTTGAACGCCGCGCTTGCGTCGCAATACACCAACAACGCCCATGGCTCTTGCCATGCCTTTTCTTTAACGCCGCGCTTGCGTCGCAATACTATAGATACACTTTAATGAACTCTAAGAACTTCTTGGAGAAGAGTTCGTTAGTTTCTTTTGTGTAACGCACGTCGGTGAAGACTTGGGCTAGGGTTTGTTTGTTGTTTTCTTTTACGAAGGCTTTGTTCACGTCGAGCGACTCTTTGTGGCGGTAGATTTTCTTCACCTCTTTGGCACTCAGCTCGTGGTATTGCTCTTGGTGGATGATGCCCTCGAGTGGCAGGCGGTCGGTGTGGAACTGCTCCTTTTTAGTGGGATATCCTACTGTGAGGGTTACAATGGGCACGACACGGTTCGGGAGTTGGAGCACTTCGGCTATCTCCTGTGCGTTATAGGTGGTAGTGCCCAGATAGCAGCATCCCAAGCCGTTCATCTCGGCGATGGTGTTGAATTGCTGTGCAAAGATGGTGACATCGAGAATCGCTGACATCAGCGACTGGAAGTTGTCGTAGCCAGGTTCGGCATCAGAAGCTTCGCACCAATTGACGAAGCGGTTGAAATCGGCGCAGAAGGTGAGTACAACTGGGGCAGTCGTCACCATTGGCTGGTTGAAATGGCATGGCGCAAGCTTCTCCTTCATCGCCTTGTCACGCGTCACCACCACGCTATAGAGCTGCATTCCGCCAGTTGTAGGCGCATGGCATGCCGCCTCAATCATCTCGTTAAGCACATTGTTGTCAATATCTTGTGAGGAGTATTCCCTCACTGTTGCACGGTTAAAGAAATATTTCAGGTTCATAAGTGTAATTTTTTTGCAAAGATACAACATTTTTGTTGAGAGAAGATGCGTAATGTGTGAACTTTTTGTAAATTTGCGACTGAAAAAAATGAGAGTGCTTCACCTTATTATATATATTGCAATGACAGTGAGAGTGAATAATTGTAGAATCAGGATATTCCGCGGAGCAACGGTTGGCGATGTGCTGCTCCGCTATGCAGTGCGTAACCGTTTGGAACTTAGTGTGGTGACAACATTTCATGTGACCGACCGCTATGGCCACCAGCTTGACCATGCGGCTCCTGTGGCAGATAACCAAAATATAAAAATAATCAACTTATAGAATTATGAAAAAGTTTTTTTTGACAATTGCAAGCGCGCTGATGTTGTCGCTGATGAGTATCGCCCATGGCGAGACAGTGAGAATTTTATCAACTAATGACATGCACGCGGCGATTGAGAAGATGCCTAAGCTGGCGGCCATTGTCGATAGCCTCCGTGCCATTGACCCTGGGTTGC
>ERZ842401.4889-NODE-4889-length-15215-cov-4.816227_pt1 | contig 15215 bp, 13 predicted proteins | sample MGYA00521270_ERZ842401 | MGnify/ENA primary metagenome ERZ842401 (study PRJEB31892, sample SAMEA3878208) | bioreactor metagenome | biome: Moose rumen | place: Sweden | collected 2011-10 | study: EMG produced TPA metagenomics assembly of the PRJEB12797 data set...
AAAATTTAGCGCGCGAAGGCCAAAAAGCAATAATTAAACGCTGCAATTTAGAAAAGTGTTGCAGAACTATTCAGGAAGGTTTAAACACGGACGCGTAAATAAATAAAATTATTAAGATATTTCAAGCCTTTAAAATTGTGTATAATATATAAAATTTTTTTACAATTTTTTAGGAGTGAAAAACTTAAATTATGAACATTATGGAAAAAATAATGTACGTAAACGGAATAGTAAATAATTTCGTTTGGGGTGCTCCAGTTTTAATTTTACTCGTTGGAACTGGAGTATATTTAACTTTATTATTGGGTCTCCCTCAATTTAGATATTTTCGCGCTTCATTGGCCGAAGTCTTTAGCTTTAGGAAAAAATCCGGTGAAGATAATTCAATAACTGCATTTGCCGCAATGGCTACAGCGATGGCCGCTACTGTTGGAACTGGAAATGTTGCAGGAGTCGCTACAGCTTTACATTTGGGCGGTCCCGGCGCAATGGTTTGGATGTTAATTTCTGCTCTGTTCGGAATGTGTACGAAATTTTCAGAAGTAGTTTTGGCCGTACATTTTAGACAAAAGGACGAGCACGGAGACTGGCGCGGAGGCACAATGTATATTCTCGAACATGGCGCAGGACAAAAATGGCTCGCAGTGTTATTTGCAATTTTCGCGTTTTTGGCTTCGTTCGGAATCGGTGCAGCTACTCAAGCAAATTCAGCGGCTGAAGCTATGTCAATGGGCTGGGGAATAAATCATTTATATAGCGGAATAGCTATGGCGGTATTGGTCGGACTCGTAATAATCGGCGGTTTAAAAAGTCTTTCAACAGTTACGACATATCTCGTCCCGTTTATGGCAATATTTTATATTGTCGGATCAATTTTCGTTCTCGTAACAAATTCCGCACAAATTCCCGGAGCAATTTCAAACGCTTTACATTTAGCTTTCAATAATCCCGCTCAAACATTGCCCGGAGCTTTGGCAGGCTGGGGAGTTAAAGAGGCCGTACAAAGAGGTATCGCACGCGGAGTATTTTCTAATGAAGCTGGTATGGGTTCTGCTCCTATGGTTCACGCAACGGCAAGCGTAGAGCATCCAGTACAACAAGGATTTTACGGAATATTTGAAGTTTTCATGGACACGATCGTAATTTGTACGATGACAGCTCTCGTAGTTTTGACAACTGGAACTTTAACAAGCTCGCCGAATTTAACTGGAGCGCAATTAACGTTACAGGCTTTTGAAAATGCTCTCGGTGCACCTGGAAAATATGTTTTATCGATTGGGTTATTATTATTTGCGTTCACGACAATTTTGGGATGGTATTGGTATGCTGAAACCGCGATAACTTATTTATTTGGTGTATGGACAAAACCGATCATGAAAATTTTATGGGTCGTTATGATTTTGGTCGGAGCTGCCGGCGGTCAATTTTTAGGAACTCAAGGCAACCAGTTTTTAAATAACATTTGGGATATTTCCGACACGCTTAACGGTTTAATGGCTCTTCCGAACTTAATCGGACTTTTAATTTTATCGTTCACGTTAAAAAGAATTGTCGATGATTACGATCAAAAATTTGGGACTCCGGACGATGCAGCATTAACGAACAGCCATAAAGTTTTATTATCTAAATTGCAGTATATGATAATCGGAACTTTGAGCGTAATTCTTGGAATAGTAGCATTTTTCGGCCACACAAATATTTTTTCAATAATCGCCGTAATATTTGGTTTGATTGCGTCATATAAAAAACAAACTTTATTTGGATTTATCGGGATTATTTTAGCAGTGGCTGCCGCGATGGTTTCGATGTAGATTCAATATAAAAAATAAAAATTTAAGCTCAGAATAAAAATTAAAATCCTCCTCAAAATTTAACGGGGAGGACATTTTTTTTTACTCTATAAATTATTTACGGCAACGGATAATGATCCCAAACTGGTACACCTAAGAAAAATCCAGCCTTAAATTCTTCAGAACCATACATCGCAGCTATTTTCATGTCAACAAAATTATTCGGAAAGTTAAACGCTAAACCCGTTTCCCAAGCTGCATCAACTTTTTTCCAGTCTTTGTCCATTGCATAACCGTAACTCATGAATAATTCTCCGGCTACAATTCCCATCGCTGTACGGTTTAAAATTTTTCTAAATGCTAAATTTGTCCATACCATTCGCTCGGCTTCGATCGGATTATCTGCAACTGAATATAATTCTTCTGCTCCTCCTAAATATACAGCATGACTTCTCACGCTCATATCCCCCTCAGCAAATCCAGCCCTGAAATATGTACGCCAACGTTTTGAAACATCAAGAGGCTTAAAATAACTTAACCTGTAAATAATTTCATCAACATCAGGCCACCAAAAATTCATTTTCCAAGCATGACCGCTCGTTGGATCTGAAGGCATGTCCAGCGTATCATATTCCGCAAAAAATGCCGGGCCAACTGAATCACTGTCATCATTAAACGAAACAATATTACCGTCTACATGTTCATACGCTACACCCAAACCCGCCCGAACATCTCCGATCTTGAATAATTTATTTATTCCGGCTGAATATCTGTCCCAATCATAATTATTTATTTCCCAGTTTTGTGCTGATAAATTTATTTGCCATGCGTCCATCGGTTCCGGCGCAGTCTGATACGTCAAATCTATTCCGGGCTGTTCACCAATTTTTAAAACTCCTGAAACTGAATCATAATCCGAAAATACTCCGCGTTTATTGCCTTTTAAATATAGCCACCTGTTTTTATGTAAATTTGTGGTGTAGCCCGAAATTCCTGCGCTTAATTCCGGTTTTTGACGCACATCTATTCTGACTAATACGTCACCGGATTCCGTCCGCCCAAGCTTATAGTCTGCCATCTCAATAGTTTGAGCCGTGCTTAATTGTTCCATCGCTGAATCTATTTTTTCAACGTCCGCAGGTTTCCCGATCCATGATAAATATTCTTTGCGAGTCAGCTCCGCTAATTTATCCGGCAGGCCATGTACTTCAATTTCTCCGACAATATCACTCTCGCGACGGTCATCTTTTATCGTGAATAATATCGGCCCAGAATCAGATAAATTTTTTATTTCGTCAATTTTTTCCATCGCTGCTTCATAACCCAATTTTATAACTGAATCAGGATCATCAGCGTCCAACATTCCAAGCCCATCAACTTTCGGACGTAATAATATATCTGCTGCTTGGCCTTCTTCGTCAGTTGTGCGACGCATTAAAACCGTTAAAGCCTGGTTTATTACATCCATATATGAATTTACTTGAGCATCTGTTACTAGAGCATCCGAAATATCAACCGCAACTATTGGAATGCCGGGAAATAATTCCTGAGCTGTGAACACCGGTAAATTTGAAGTCACTCCGCCATCAACTAATAACCTGCCGTCAATTACCCACGGTTCAAATAATGCAGGAATTGACATCGAAGCCCTCATCGCCGCCGCAATATTTCCGTCCGTTAATACAACTTTTTTCCCGGACTGTATATCCGTAGCAACTGCAGCATATGGTATAGGCAAATGATAAAAATCAGTTTCGTGAACATGCCTCATTAATTTCGAAAAATACATATATAATTTATCGCCCGTTAAAATTCCTTTAGGTCCGCGCTGTCCATTTTGTTTTTTATAAGTTAATGCGGGGATCGTGCTCGATTTAGCCCGGTGATCATTTCCCGTAAAAACGAACATCGGCCCGGTATTTTCGGATAATAATGCGGGTAAATCCAATTCATGAATAATTCTGCGCATCTCTTCAGTGCTGTAACCGCTCGCACGTAAAGCTCCCATTAATGATCCCATGCTCGTGCCGACAATTCCTATAACTTGTACGCCATGCTGCTCTAATGCTTCCATTACGCCCAAATGCGCAAAACCCTTCGTGCCTCCGCCAGATAAAACTAAAATTACACCGGCTTCAGATTTAAAGGGCGATAAAAATATTACGCTGAATAAAATTAATATGTTTATGAATTTCCGCATGATATAAAAATTTACTCCTCGCAAACAAAATAAAAACGGCTCAGATTTTATAAATTACATTCCGAACCGCCGAACAAAAATTAAAATTAAATACATTCTCAAATTAAATTATTATAAAAATCCTAATCAATTTTAAACGATAACGCCAAATATAATCCCCCTGAAGGTTGAAGCATAAACGGCAATGTAAAACTTTTCATTTCAGGATTTTCCTTCGTTACAGTCTGAACAGCACTGCCCGTAATTAATTGAGGCGGAGTAACATCGACCGTTCCGAGCGAACTGCGAACTAAAGCACGACCGCCGATCATATTCGATAATTCTCCGATTACGCTCATCGAAACATCATCGCCTATTTTCGGATGAATCATTCCGCCCGACATCGTTAAAATAATATTTTGAAATGCGCTCTCATCAAGCATAATTATTATTGTTCCGCGTGAACCTGCTCCGACAACTCCTATTACTGCAGCTGTTGAAATTTCAGGGACTTTTATGCCTGGCGAAACTTTAGATTTATCGAGAGCTATATTCAGGCCGACATCATGCCCTACGGATAACACCGCCGAAGCAAAACTATTTACTAAAGCTACAAGTTTATCCATGTTAGCCATTTAAAATTTAAATTCACCTCTGACGAAATTTTTTAAAGGATATAAATCTATAATTTGAGGCTATTATACTATAATTCAAAATTTTTTATGCCACGTAAAGCAATAACCCAAGCCGCTAAATCATCAACATCACGTCCGGGTGAACGTAATTTTTCAGGAATAAATTTTAATAAAAATCCAGGCTTATGAATTTTCCAATATAAATTTTTTGCTTCAATCGTTGAATTTTTTTCATCAATTACCATCATTCGGCCATGTCCAAATTCTTGAATAATTTTTATTAAATCATGACTGTGCGTGCCGTTGCCTATAAAAATTAATTGCAAATCAGAATTATTTTCCGGGATATGACCTTCAATAATATAATTTAACAGCTCCCAAAATTCGCTGGTCTTAATAATATTTATAAATTTATTTACGTTGCGTTTATGAAAAATCCCGGAGCATATTAGATCACCACTAAAATTAACGAACGCAAAGCCTATTTTATCGCGGCCGGGATCAATGCCTAAAATTAATTTATTTTTATTTTTATCTGTCATTTTGGATTATTCACCCATTAAAATTTTATTTTATATAACGCAATTATTTTAAATTTTTCCTCGCAGCATATTCCCATTTATCCAAAAGCCAAAGCCATTGATCAGGGAATTTTTTTATCCAGCTCTCAATTATTTTATTGCATGTATCTAAACAAGTTTTTATATCATCGTCAGGTTTAAATTTATCGCTCAAAACTTCGTTAATAATAATATGATGCTTCGTAAAATCTTTTTCATCACGGTAAAATAAAGCCGGAACTATTGGCGAACCAAATTTTTTATATAATTTTATAATTCCTTCGTGAGTGCTCGCGGGCATGTTAAAAAAATTCGTAATAACTCCGTCCGAACGCGCATCCAAATCCTGCAAAATAATAATTATTCCGTTCTCCTTGAGAGTTTTAAAAATTTTCCGCATATCTCTGCCTTTATCTTTTATCATGTTCATTCCGGCCGTTTGAGTTCGTTTTGACATTATGAAATTTTCAATATAATTTTTTTGCGGCGTGTATATCGGAGTCAATTTAAAACCTTCGAGAGTTGTGCGCGCTCCGGCAATTTCCCAATTATCAAGATGAGCGATCATTAATATAACGCCTTTATTTCTTGCTTGAGCATCCCTCAAAACTTTTATTGATTCCGGAGAAAATTCTACTAAATTTTTTATGTTCGGCATCAATTTTTCAAGCCGTATAAATTCGATAGCTGAACGAGAAATATTTATATATGAGTTTAAAATAATTTTCCGCGCGTTAGTTATTCCAGTTCCGAGAGCTTTAACGCAACGTGATTCGCAGACATCGACTTTTTTCCAGCTCAACAGCCAAAATATTCTGCCCAAAAATCCACCGAAATATAACGCTAATTTATGAGGCATTAAACAAATTAAATTAATTAAAAAATTTATCATGATTGAATATAATATCACGCATGAAAAACGAATTATTAATATTTTCCGGAATATTGGGCGCAAGTTTAGGATCATTTTTAAACGTCGTAGCACATCGGAGCATCATGGGGCGTTCATGGTTTGGAGCTTCCCGCTCTGAATGTGAGGCGTGTCATAAAATTTTGAAATGGTATGAATTAATTCCGATAATTTCATATTTAATTCAATTTGGACGCTGCAGAAATTGTCATGAAAAAATTTCTATTAGATATTTACTCGTCGAAATAATTGGGCTGTGTGCTGGAATAATAATTTATTTAAAATTTAAAATCTCGTTTGAATATTTTATCGCGTTAATTGGGTTCAGCAGTTTTTTATTAAATTCGTTGACTGATATTGAAACAGGAGATGTGTTTGATTTATATGCTTTAACACCTGGCGTGACGTGTTTAATAATAAAATTATTTTTGGGCTTGAATATTTTTCTCGATGGAGTTTACGGAATGTGCGCGGGATTTTTAATATTTGCGTTAATAATTTTGCTGACACGTGGCGGAATGGGTTGGGGGGATGCTACGTTCATGGCCGGAGCTGGCGGTGTGTTGGGATTAAAATTTATATTACTGGGTTTTTATCTTGGGATAATGCTCGGAGGATTTTGCGTAATAATTTTATTGCTGATTGGTAAAATACATTTAGGGAGGGGCGAGAAAATATTTTTAGTTCCGTTCTTAGCAATCGGGAATTTTACAGCGATGATTTACGGGAATGAAATATTAAAATTTTTGGGATATGACGTATTAATACAAATGATTTAATTTAAATAATGCTATAATTTCGAAAAAATAAATAATAAACGGGTTGATGAAAATATTGAGCTGTGGCCTCGTGGTTTTGAATTATAATGACTCCGATACAACTATAAAATTAATTGAAGCAATAAAAAATTATGATCAACTCGATCATATTGTGGTCGTTGATAACTGTTCAACGGATGACTCGTACAAAAAATTATTAAAATACCAATCCGACAAAATAAAAATTTTATTATCTCCAAAAAACGGCGGGTATTCTTACGGGAATAATTTCGGAATAAAATATTTAATTGAAAATTTTAACCCGGATATAATTGGCATCGCTAATCCTGACGTAATGTTTAATAATAATTTTGTTGAAGTCTTAAAAAAATATTTTGAGTTATATCCGGATTATGCAGTCTTAACAGGAATACAATTAAATCCGCTTGGTGAAATAGCTGGGCATCCTTTTTGGGAAGAAGATTCGGCAAAAAATATTTTATGGCAGAGATTTACGGAAATATTTAACCCGCTCACGAAAATTTTTAATATGCTCAGATATCATAATTACAGAAAATATTTAACAAAGAACGCACAATCAAAAAACGAAATCGTTCAAGTGTGGGCAGTTGAAGGCAGTTTATTTTTTATAAGGGCGCTGGACTTTTTAAACATAGGACTATTTGATGAAAATTTATTCATGTATTACGAAGAATGTATTATTTCAAGGAAACTACAAAAATTAAATAGAAAAATCGGCATATGTCCGAAAATTGATTATAAACATTTTCATTTTTATGCATCGGATTTTTATGATTATTCCAGAACAAGATTGAGACATAAAATTTTTTGTAGCTCTTTAAAATATTATTTCGTAAATTATGTAAATCCAAATAAAAACGAACTTTATAATAAACTGTTTAATCTGCTCGCTTCATTGGAAAATATTAAATTTGAAATAAAGCAGGCTGTAAAAAAATTAATAAATTACCATCAATAAATAAACAAATAAACAATAATTATTTCGCCCTGAAAATTTGCTTTAAATCATTAATATTCATCGCCATAAAATTTTTTTGTCTCGTCCATTCGAGGCCGGTTTTATTTTGTATAAACGATTTAAACTCGTTGAGATTTTCGAGGCTGGATTTTTCGATCATGCACACCGAATTTTTTGCAATAAATAAATATAAATATTCATCGTCCTGAACAAGAAATTTTAAATTTTTATAATCAATATTCATCTCGCCTTCTCCTGAAATTTTTATGTGATCTCCGTAAAATTCATAATTCATAACCGGTAATTTATTTTTGCGAGCCTGTAAAACTTTATCCGCCGTAACTTGCGCAGGAAAATCTCCGCTGACTGCCAGCCACGTGCCGGGAATTAATAATAAACACCGCGCCCAAACTGGTATATTTAAACTTACCGCAGCAATTATTAATAATATTCCAACCGAAAAACGCCCGGCAATTCGCCACTTTTCAAACGTAAAATACTGCGTCTTAAATAAATTTTGTATCGTCTTCTCCGTGTGTTTTATATTTCCTGAATAAATATATTTTTCGCTCATTTATACTCCTGATTTTATTTTTTATTCAAAACCCCAACGCAATAATTAATAATTAAACGTCAGGGCTAAATTTAAATTTAAATTATTATTTTTTATTCTTCGGTCATGCCTATTAAATCAAATTTTTCAGTTGAAATTATAATCTCATTTTCGGGCATCGCACATTTTACACATATAGTCCTGTCAGATAAATTATAATACCAGCCTTCCGAAGATTCATCGAATTTATCACGCACAAGATAACGCGCAATTTTTTTGCCGTCAACACTCACCCAATAAGCTCCCTTTAATTTGCTGACAAACTTTAAATTTATTCGCTCAATCGAATTTTTATAATTTCCTTCGCGCGTGAATTTTATAATTTTCCGTTCGCCCGATTTAACAGAAATTTTTATTTTTGAGTACATTCCGTTTTTATAATCTTCTGAGTGCCCATCATCATCATAAAATGTAAATTCGTTATCGCGTTCGGCTGAAATCGTTAAATTTAAATTCTTAATCTCATCGAATAAAATACGCTTAACATCTTCGCTCGTTATAAATATTCCGTCACCCCTCAAAAACATCGGAACGCTCGAAAGTTCAACGGGAATTTTTATAACCTGACCGCCGGAATATTCAGCAAAATTATTATTTATATCGTACCATGTCGATCCAGCCGGTAAATATATTTCGCGATAATCTGAATTTTTGTTCATTTTCTCGATGACATTCGCAACCAAAACAGAACGCCCAAACATAAACGTTAAATTTTTATCTGAATAAGTTTTTATATCATCAGGAAATTCCATAAATAACGGCCTCATTACCGGCAAACCGTTTACGCTCGCTTCATACATCAACGAATATAAATAAGGCAGCATTTTATAACGCAAATTAAAAGCATCCTGAACATATTTTAAAATTTCTTCGTACATATACGGCTGCGTTACAGTGTTATCATTATTCGCAGAATTTAATGTGAATCGAGGCTGAAAAATTCCGTTTTGTATCCAGCGCAGTAATAATTCTGATTCCGGCGCACCTCCAACAAATCCACCTATATCACAGCCCATATTTGCACAACCTGAAATCCCCATCCCGATTATCGTTGCAATATTAAATTTTAATGTCCGCCAATCCGTTAAATTATCTCCGCCCCAAACTTGCGCATATCTTTGAATACCTGCATAACCTGCTCGATTAAATTATATAAGGCCGTTCGCCGGGATAAATATTTTTTATTGCCTGCATTCCGACATATGCCATTAAATTCGAATGAATAATTTTTAATTCGGCCATGTCGCCGTCAAAACATTTTGCGCTACGATCTTCGATGCCGTCCATTTCGCAATTATCATTCCAAACGGTTTTTGTGCCTTTGCTTAAAATTTCGGATTCAAGCAATTTCCTCCACGCTTCCCGGCCTGAGGGGTTCGTAAAATCTATAAACCTGCCTTCACCGCCCCACCAGCGTCCGTAATAATCGCCATTGCCGTCAGGATTTTTTATAAACGCGTCATGCTCCTCGTAATATTTTGCGTACGGATGATTTTTTAATACACCAGGTTTTAAATTGCAAATTACGTTTATGCCTTTTGAGTTCATGACATCAAAAAATTTTTTTGGATCCGGAAATCTTTTTTTATTCCAGTTGAACGTATAACGCAGGCCGTCATCTTCACCGGCTGAATATCCCGAAGCAAGCCAGAAATTATCAATATAAATTTTTTCCTGTAAATGTTTATCGATGACTTTATAAATTTCTTCGTCGCAGTTCTCTTCAAGTTCAGCATAATACATCGTCGAAGCACAATAACCTAAAGATTGTTTAGTCGGCAAAATCGTCCGCCCGGTTAACCATGTGTAACGCGAAATTATATTTTTTAAATCCGGTCCGTTTATCAAAAATAAATCTACATCCCCGCCGTCAGCCTGGTAATAGCAATATCGCTCCCAATATCCAGAAATCTCCTGACCAATATCAAACACGCAATCATACGAATTATTATAAAAAAATCCCAGCGAATATAAATTTTTTTCGTTCACTCTCACATAAAACGGAATATGTTTATACATTGGGTCGCCAAATTCCGGGTCGTGGCCTATAGCATCTTTTGGAGACATTCTCATGCGCCTAAATTTTTTATCGAGATGCCCGGACTTTTCACCGAACCCGTAAAAATGATCAAGCTCTCGATCCATACATGAATAATGCGAAATCCTGCCGAGATTATCCTTTTCAAAAGCACGCTCCGGCAAATCGCTATAAATAATTTTATTGTCTTGATCAATTAATTTAAAAGCCAGCGGAGATTTTTTCATGACCAAAATTAAATTTTTCGTTCTGAATCTCAATTCATCGCCTAAATCCTCGCACGGAATTTTTAACGCGTCAATTTTTTGGCGTTCATCCTTAAATAATTCGTCGAGTTCGTCCGGCCAAGCAGTTTTTATTAACGAGTAAGATTTTTCATAAAATTTTCTGTCAAATGAAACTCTAATTCTGATAATATCATCTGTCATGAAAATTAATTTTATGTCGGCGTTATCTCCGTGAATTAAATAGCCGTTTGAAATTTTGTCCTCTTCGCATGAAATAAAATTTTTTAGCAGCATTTTTTTACATTCCTATTAAATCGAAATCCTCAAATGAAACCGTTAAATTAATATCTTGACGGGGATTTAAATATTTTATGATTACTGCTCTTTTTGTTTGGCTGTAATACCAACCTTCGGAGGCAGCATCAAATTTATTTCTGTTCAAATAGTGTTCAAGTTTTTTGTCGCCCAATTTAATCCAGAACGGGCTGCGATCCTTGCGAACCATTTCGACAGTAACATTTTTAACGAAGTCGTTATAATTTCCTTCAGATTTGAACTCAACATTTATTACATTTTTGCCGGACATTTTAATTTTTGTTTTGCGGAAATTTCCCGATAAAAATTCATTTGTCACGCCATCGTCATCATATAAAATAAATTCGCGGTCTTCGCCTGGTATCAAAGTTAAATAAAGTGATTCGACGTGATCATTTGCCATATTCATTAATTGATTTTGTGCCATCGGAATAATTGCGCCTTCACGTAAAAACATCGGAATACTCGAAATATTTACAGGGATTTCAATTTCCTGACCGCCCAAATATTCTTTAAAATTATTGTTCCAGTCGTACCATTTTGATCCGGCTGGTAAATAAATTTTTTTGCTCGTTGCGCCCTGTTCGATAACGTTCGAGATTAAAATGTCGCGTCCGAACATAAAATTAAAACTTTCGTCCCAAACTTTTGGATCGTCCTGAAATTCGTAAACTAATGCGCGCATAATTGGAGCACCTGTTTTATTTGCTTCGTATTCGAGCGAGTATAAATAAGGTGTCATTCTATATCTGAACAAAATTGCATCGCGAATTAACCCGGCAGAATTTTTAAACATCCAAGGCTCTGTAACAGTGTTATCATTGCTCGCTGAATGTATTGAAAATCTCGCTTGAAAAATTCCATTCTGAACCCATCTCACAAATAATTCTTCATCTGGAGCAGGCCCGGCAAATCCTCCAATGTCTGCGCCCTCGTTCGGTTGTCCTGAAAGTCCCATCCCGGTGATAATTGGAATATTATATTTTAAAGTTTTCCAGCTCGTGTAATTATCTCCGCACCAAGTTTGTGCATATTTTTGGATTCCTGCGCTGCCACTTCTGCACACGATATAAGGCCGTGCGTTTGAATTATGTTCGCGGACTGCATCTCCGCCGATTTTACACATTAACGTACTCATTAAAGGTTTTAATTCTGCGATCGTTGAGCCTTTTCCGTCAAAATTTACGGTGGCATCTTTATCAAGCAGGCTGTCATATTCGCAATTATCGTCCCAAATTGAATCAGTTCCGACATCGATGACATTTTCAATTAAAAAATCTTTCCAAGCTCGACGGGCTTCAGGTTTTGTAAAATCCCAAAAAGCTCCAGCTCCTCCCCACCATGATCCGACCGCAAATTTTGAACTGTCTTTACTATCTTTAACAAATACATCACGCTTTAAAAATTCCTCAAATTTCGGGTGCATCAATAAAATTCCGGGCTTAACATTTGGAACATTTTGCGCGCCTTTTTCGTTCATTGCTTTAAAATATTCGCGGGGGTTTTTAAATCTTGTTGTATTCCAAGTGAAAACGCAACGTTTATTATTATAACTTGTGTAGCCTGACGATAAATGAAACCCGTCAATCGGGAAGCCTTCCGCTTTAATTGTGTCGATAAAATTTAACACTGCTTCATCAGAATCTTTTTCAAGTTCCGGGTAATACATCGACGAACCTTGATAACCGAGCGCGCGTTTTGGTAATAATGCAGGCCGTCCAGTTAGCAGCGTGTAATTGTCGATGATCTTTTTTAAATTATTTCCGCCGATGAAAAATAAATCAATATCTCCGCCATCAGCCTGCCAATAACTATAACGAGGCCAATAATTACTTTTTTCGCGTCCCATGTTAAAAACTGATTCGTAAAAATTATGATAGAAAATTCCGAGAGCTTTTTTATTATTCCGGTCGAGCTTGATATAAAACGGGACATGTTTATAAAGCGTGTCGAATTTAACGGGATCATAACCCATCGCATCAGTTGCACGTTCGCGTAAAAATTCTTTATTCTTGTTCAAAACCCCAGCCTTTTCGCCAAATCCGTAAAAGCAGTCATCTTCGTTCATTCTTGAATAATGCGTAATTCTTTTATTTGAGTCGAGCGTGAAGGGATTTCCTGCGAGTGAACTGTAAAGTTCTGTGCCTTCAGCGTCAAATAATTTTATGTTAATTGAATCTTTATTTATTTCGAGGGTTAATTTTTTCGTTGAAAATTTTAAAGCTGAATCATCCTCAATAAAATTAAATTTTGCCGGTTCAACTCTCGTTCTTTCGCCTTTAAATAATTCGTCTAAACGGTCGGCCCATGCTGTCAACGACAATATATAAGATTCTTCGGCAAATTCTTTATTGAACGATGCGCGAACCCTGATAATTTCATCAGTCAGAAAATATAATTTAATGTCCGCACAGTTTGTATTTAAAATAAATTCCGAGCCTAAATTTTTATAACCCGTAATTTTTGAGCATATTTCCATTTTTAAATTAATACCTCCTGAATTTTATAAAAATCCCCCTAGTATTACAGCTTCAACTTCTAGGGGGAATATAATAATAAATATTATGCAGAAAAAATTTTTTTATCTCGTCCAGCCCATGCTCTTAATTAATCCTGTCCAATACGGCAGACTTAAAGAAATTTGAGGAATGTACGTGACCAGCATTAACGAAATAAACATTGTTATAAATATCGGGATTATGTATTTTGTAACGCCTTCAATTTTCACGTTAGCAACTCCGCAGCCAACAAATAAACACGACCCAACAGGCGGAGTAACTGAACCAATTCCCAAATTTAAAATTAACATTAAACCAAAATGCACATCACTCATTCCGATTCTTCGGGCTATCGGCAAAAATATCGGAACAAAAATTAATACAGCTGGCGTTAAATCCAAGAACATCCCCATTACTAATAAAAATACGTTCATGATCAACAAAATTACATAACGATCTTTTGAAACTCCCATTATCATGCTTGAAATTGCGTTAGGGATTCCTGTTCTGGCCATGACGTACGCCATTATTGACGAGGCTGCTATTAAAAATAAAATCGTCGCTGAACTTTTCATCGTGTCAGCTAATAAATTATATAAAGTTTTTAAATCCATCTCGCGATAAATTGCCGCCAATAATCCGCAGTATAAACACATTACGACACCGGCTTCTGTCGCTGTAAAAATTCCGGCCAAAATTCCGCCCATAACAATCACAACAGCCAATAATGACGGAATTGCATCAAGACAAATTTTTAACGCAGAGTCTTCCTCTTTTACTTCTGATTTTTTATAACCTAACTTTATCGCTAAAACTATAGCCATGATTGCCACAGCCAAACCCAAAATACCCCCGACAAAATATCCGCCCATAAATAACGCCGCTACTGAAACTCCTCCGGCTGTTATCGAATATAAAATTAACGGGCCTGACGGCGGGATTAAAATTCCTGTTGGCGCTGAACAAATATTTACAGCTGCAGAATAATCAGGGTTATAGCCTTCGTCCTTTTCGAGAGGTGATAAAATTGATCCCATCGCTGAAGTTGCTGCGACCGATGAACCCGAAACAGCTCCAAAAAACATATTTGCCAAAACGTTAGTGGCCGCTAAATATCCGGGAATTCTTCCAACCAATAAACGCGCAAACCTCACGAGCCTTTTTGCTATTCCTCCCTTGTTCATAATATTTCCGCCCAATGAGAAAAACGGTAACGCTAAAAGTGAAAAAGAATCTAAACCCGAAAAACATTTTTGAGCAGCAGTAAACGCAAATCCTTCAAGAGTTGTTACACCACTTACGCAGGCAGCTATTACCGAAGCTATACCGATGCCGGCAGAAATTGGAACACCAGCAAATAACATCACGAAAAATGAAATAAATAAAGCTATTGTCGCAGTCATTACCATGATTAATTTTCACCGCCCTTATTAAATGCCTGTAAATATTTCAATACGCGAGCTATAACGATCATTATTCCGCAGACTGGTTCAATTAAATATAATGTCTTCATTGGGATTCTCATAACTGACGAAACGTTTGTAGCAGTCGCAGAAAGTTTAAAGCCTCCGTAAATAAATACGTAAATCACAAAAAATAATATGCATATCTCAATAAAAATATTTAATATAACATGAAACGAATCAAATGAGTATATAATATATTTCACATCTCAGGAAAATGACAAAAATA
>ERZ842401.4890-NODE-4890-length-15212-cov-4.643597_pt1 | contig 15212 bp, 16 predicted proteins | sample MGYA00521270_ERZ842401 | MGnify/ENA primary metagenome ERZ842401 (study PRJEB31892, sample SAMEA3878208) | bioreactor metagenome | biome: Moose rumen | place: Sweden | collected 2011-10 | study: EMG produced TPA metagenomics assembly of the PRJEB12797 data set...
TTAGATAGAAATATAACTTATGGAGCACTTATATCTACAATTTCTTATCCAATATTTATAAAATTAACTAATTTTAAAATATATTTAAATGTAAATATATTAATACAATCAATAATAACAGGTATAATAAGTGGTATAACAGGTTCTTATATATACAAATTAGGTTTTTCAACTGGTGGTATTTCTATGTTAAATCTACTAATAAACAAATACCTAAAGATAAGGGTATCAGTTTCTAATTTAGTAATTAATACTATAATAATTATAATAGGTGGATTTATGTTTGGTTTTCATAAGATAATATATTCTATATTAGTAGTAATAATTTGTTCCTTACTAATAAATAAAATATTTGATAATAGAATTAAATAGTGGTACAATGTAATGGGAAGTGAAATATGATAACAATAAAATCTGATAGAGAAATAGAATTAATGAGAGAAGCTGGTAGGTTAGTATCACTTACTTTTGAATATTTAGAAAAATTTATAAAACCAGGAATAACTACTAAAGAAATAGATAAACTTGCATATGATTTTATAATTAGTCATGATGCTTATCCTACTTGTTTAAATTATGAAGGTTTTCCAGCAAGTATTTGTACAAGTATTAATGATGAAGTAGTACATGGAATACCTAGTAATAGAAAATTAAAAAATGGTGATATTTTAACTATTGATATGGTTATTAAATATAAAGGTTATAATGGTGATGCCGCATGGACATACGCTATAGGAGATATAAGTGACTCTAAAAAATATTTAATGGAACATACTAAAAAAGCTTTATATGAAGGTATAAAACAAGTAAAACCAGGTAATAGAATAGGAGATATAAGTGAAGCTGTTGAAAAATACGCTACTAAACATAAATTGGGAGTAGTAAGAGAATTATGCGGGCATGGTATTGGAACTGATATGCATGAAGATCCGGATGTACCTAATTTTGGTAAGAGTGGTACTGGACCTAAACTTAAAGAAGGAATGGTTATTTGTATTGAACCAATGTTAACAAGTGGAGAAAGATATGTCTATATGATGGATGATAATTGGACAATTAAAACAGATGATGGTCGCCCTGCAGCCCACTATGAACATACAATACTTGTTACTAAGGATGGATATGAAATATTAACTCCAAGAATAAACAAAGAATTATAAATCACATATTGTGATTTTTTCTTTTTATATGATATAATTATATTGGTGTTGTTATGGAAAGATATCAAGAAATAGAACGTTCAATTATAAAAACTTATCGTAAAGAAATATGGAGTCGTTTTGTTAAGGTAGTAAGTGAATATGAACTTATAAAAGAAAATGATAATATTATGGTATGTATTAGTGGGGGAAAAGATTCATTTTTACTTGCTAAATGTATACAAGAACTACAAAGACATGGTAAATTTCCATTTGAAGCCCATTTTGTTTCAATGAATCCAGGTTATAATGAAGCTAATTTAGAACTTATAAAAGAAAATGCAAAACTACTTAATATACCACTTGAAATATTTGAAACAAATATCTTTGACACGGTATTTAAAATAGAAAAAAATCCTTGCTATTTATGTGCTAGAATGCGAAGAGGATATTTATATAGCAAAGCCAAAGAATTAGGTTGTAATAAAATAGCTTTAGGTCATCACTTTAATGATGTGATTGAAACAACATTACTTTCAATGTTTTATGGAAGTGAAATTAAAACAATGCCACCTAAACTACATAGTGAAAATTTTGAAGGATTAGAACTTATAAGACCAATGTATTTAATAAAAGAAGAAAATATTATAAATTGGGTAAAAACTAATAATCTAAGATTTTTAAATTGTGCATGTCGTTTTACAGAAAATTGTAGTTTAGATGATAGTACAAGTAAAAGAAAACAAATGAAAAATTTAATAAAAGAATTAAAAAAAGATAATCCTAATGTTGATGATAATATATTTACAAGTATGTCTAATGTTAATTTAAATTGTGTATTAGGATATAAAAAAGAAGATAAAAAATATAGTTTTTTAGATGAATATGAGAAGTGATAATATGGATCAAGAAAAAATAGGAAATATAATAAAAAAAATAAGAAAAAATAATAATTTAACACAAAATGATTTAGCTAATTCTTTAGGAGTTACATATCAAGCTGTATCAAAGTGGGAAAATGGTAAAAATATACCTGATATAGCTATATTAAAAGAAATCAGCAAAAAATATAATGTTGATATAACTGAATTATTAGATGTAGAAAATAAAAAAGTAACAAAAGTAAAATCTACTATAGGAATTATTTTATTTATAATTATTGTTATAATATCTTTATCTATTTTAATTATGAATAAAGAAGATAATTTTAATATGCAAGAAATAAAAAGTAGTTGTGAATATTATGATATAAAAGGTGTAGTAGCATATACAAAATCAAAATCATCAATATATATTTCTGATATTGAATACTGTGGTAAAAAAGATGAAAACTTATATAGAACAATAACTTGTAATTTATATGAAAAATTAAATGATAAAACTACTAAGATAACTTCATGTAAAAGAAAGAAAAATACTACATTAGAAGAATTTTTAAAAGAAGTTAAAATAAATGTTGATAATTATAAGAGTATGTGTAATAAATTTAGTAAAGCAGAACTTTATTTAGAAATAGAAACTGATAAAGGAGAAGGAATAAATACACATAAAATACCTTTAGAATTAGATGATGATTGTAACTAAACTTTAAATTTAGATAATTCAACTTACTATTTATTGTAAAAAAAATAAAAATAAATTACAATTATTTTAGGAGGAGATAAAATGAAAAAAATAATTTCAATACTATTAGTAGTAATATTAACAATAATACTTGTATTAACACTATCTAAAAATATTAAAAATGGATTAGAATTTAAATTAGATTATGAAGAAATAAATGGTAAAGAAAATAAAATGGGAAAAATACATCGAGAAGTAAATATAAGTAAAAATAATAAATTTGTAGAAATAACTCAAGAAGAATTAGTTAAAAAAGTTGAAAATAAAGAAACATTTTATGTATATTTTGGATCAAGACTTTGTCCATGGTGTCGTAGTACAATAGAAAAAGCCGATGAAATATCTAGAAAAAATAAAATAGATAAAATTTATTATATTGATATTTGGGATAATGAAGGTAATGAAATATTTAGAGATAAATATGAATTGAATAAAGAAAATGAATTAAAGTTAGTTTATAAAGGTACAAAATCTTATAAAAAAATGTTAAAGGTACTAGATAATTTATTAGAAGAATATACCCTAACTGATAGTGAAGGCAATAGTGTAGATGTAGGAGAAAAAAGAATATATGCGCCTAACTATGCATATATAAAAAATGGTAAAGCTATTCGTTTAGTAACTGGTATATCAGATAAACAAGAAGATTCAAGAGAAAAATTAACTAAAGATATACTAAAAGATGAAACTAATATATTTAATAAGTTTTTTAAATAAATCAGATTTCTGATTTATTTTATCAAATATTTTAGCACTCACATCTTGACAGTGCTAAAATATTGTGGTATTATGTATATGTAAGTAGAAAGCTTACATAATATTAAATAAATGTGCTCATTGGTACACATAAGAAAGGATATGATGATATGTTATTACCAAGTAGAAGAGATTTCGATTTATTTGATGATTTATTTAAAGATCCATTTTTTAAAAATGAAACAAAAATTATGAAAACAGATATTAAAGAAAATGAAAACAACTATGTAATTGATATTGATTTACCAGGTTATGATAAAGAAAATATCAAAGTAGAAATAGAAGATGGATACTTATTAGTTAGTGCATCACAATCTGTAAATAATGATGATGATGAAGGAAAATATTTAAGCAAAGAAAGATATTTTGGAGAATGTTCTAGAAGTTTTTACGTGGGAGATGATATTGAAGTAGAAGATGTAAAAGCAACTTTTAAAAATGGAATCTTAAAATTAGAAGTTCCTAAAAAAGAACTAAAAAAAGAAATCCCTGAAAAAAAATATGTACAAATTGAAGATTAAACGAGTATAACTCGTTTTTTTTTATGCTATAATTTAAATGATAGTACTATATAATTTCACAAAACTTATAGTAATATTTCACAATTTTATCATAAATTTTGTATATTATGTTATTGAAAGGAGAAATTTATGGAAAGAAAAACAAAAAATATTATAATGATTATTATTATTTTAGGGTTATGTATTACAAGTTTTTTTGTAATGAAAAATGTAAATAGAAGTAATAATAATTCACAACAAGGAAATATGCAAAATATGAGTGGAGGACCAAGTATGGGTACACCACCAAGTATGCCAGGGGATAATAATAGTAATGATAATCAAACATCAAATACTAATGAAAATCAAACAACAATAGAAAATAGTTCTAATTCAGAAGAACAATTTCAAGATAATCAAAATACACCACCAGAAAAACCAGATGGAGAAAGTAGTAGTGATAGTAATGGAACACCACCAAGTATGCCAGGTGGAACTTCAAATGGAAATGGAGGTACACCACCATCAAAACCAGGTGAAAGCTCAAATGAAAATATGATGGGAATGAATAATAGTTCATCAAATAGTATCGATACAAAATATTATGTAATATTTGGAGGTATTGGTTTTGGAGTTTCTTTATTAATTATATATCTATTAATGAGTGGACTTAATAAAAAAACTGTTAAAGAAACATTTACAAATGGAGAAAAAGTAATAATTTATCTTTTATCAATTATTATCTTAACATCAGGTTTAACATTTGGACAGTCTTATATTACAAATAATATATTAAATGAAAAAATAGATTCAACTAGTCAAAATAATAATGGACCAGGTGGTAGTACAAGTAGTGCTACATATAAATCAGCTAAAGAAATAACAAGTGATGATGAAATAACTAGTGGAGAATATGAATCTACTAGTAGTGATGAAAATACCATATCAGCAAGTGGTTCAATAACTGCAACTATCTCAGACGTTACTGTATCTAAAACTGGTGATTCTGATGGAGGAGATAATACTAGTTTTTATGGAACTAATTCAGCAATCATAGCTAAAGATGGTGCTAATTTAACATTAAAAAATATTACTGTAACAACTGATGCTACAGGTGCTAATGGAGTATTTAGTTATGGTGGATCTGCAACTACTAATAATAGTAATTCTGATGGTACTACTGTGACAATAAGTGATTCAAAAATAACTACTACTAAAGATAATTCAGGTGGAATTATGACAACAGGTGGGGGAACAATGATAGCTAATAATCTTGAGGTAAATACATCTGGTACTTCATCTGCCGCAATTAGATCAGATAGAGGTGGAGGTACTGTTACTGTAAACAAAGGAACTTATAAAACTACAGGTCAAGGTTCACCAACTATCTATTCAACAGCAAATATCAAAGTATCAGATGCTACTTTAGAAGCAACTGCATCTGAAGGTGTTGTAATTGAAGGAGCTAATTCTGTTACTTTAGATAATGTTAAATTAACAGATACTAATAATAAATTAAATGGAAAGTCAACTACTTATAAAAATATTTTCCTTTATCAATCTATGAGTGGTGATGCATCTAGTGGTACAGCTTCATTTAGTGCTAAAGATTCTACCATTACAACAAATAAAGGAGATACATTATATGTAACAAATACAACCGCAACTATAACATTAGAAAATAATGAAATTATAAATAATGATTCTACTGGTAATTTCTTAAGAGCTCAAAAAGATTCATGGGGAAATAACGGTTCTAATGGAGGAGCCGTTACATTAAAACTTATAAATCAAGATGCAGTAGGTAATATTGTTATTGACTCTATTTCAACATTAGATTTATCTTTAACTGAAAATTCATATTATGAAGGAACAATTAATGGTGATAATAGTGCTAAAAGTATTAAGCTATCATTAGATAAAAATTCTAAAATAAAATTAACAGGAGATTCTTATGTTACTAGTTTAGAAGATGATGATTCATCATATAGTAATATTGATTTTAATGGATATAAATTATATGTAAATGGAAAAGCTATAAATTAAAAGAATAATTATTTATTCTTTTTATTTTACTAGATTTATAATTGATTTAATGATATAATTTTATATATTGAAAGAAGGGTTTTTATGACAAATAAAGATTTAGCTAATTTAATATTTCCAAATATTACAAGAACTATAGATGATTATAAAAATATGTATCCAGAAAGAAATCTAAATGAAGGAGAAAAAGTAACTAGATTTGCGCCATCTCCAACAGGATTTATGCATTTAGGAGGTTTTTATCAAGCAATAATTGATAAAGTACTTGCTCATAATTCTAATGGAATATTTTATTTAAGAAATGAAGATACTGATCAAAAAAGAGAAGTAAAAGAAGCTGTAGATTTAATAATGGAAACATTAAATCATTATAATATAGTTCCTGATGAATATGAATTTGAAGATAAAATAGTAGGTAATTATGGACCATATATTCAAAGTAAAAGAAAAGAAATATATCATACATTTATAAAATATTTAATAGAAATAGGTAGAGCTTATCCATGTTTTTGTAAAAAAGAAGAATTAGATATTATGAGACAAAAGCAAGAAAAATATAAAGCAAGAATTGGTTATTATGGTAGTTATGCTAAATGTAGACATTTAAGTGTTGATGAACAAATTGAAAAAATTAAAAATGGAGAAGAATACGTAATTAGATTTAAATCAATGGGGGATAATGATAAAAGATTTTTCTTTGATGATTTAGTTAGAGGAACTTTATCATTACCTGAAAATGATATAGATATAATTATTATGAAATCTAATGATAAACTTCCAACATATCATTTTGCACATTTTGTAGATGACTTTTTAATGCATACAACTCATGTTGTAAGAGGAGAAGAATGGTTATCATCAGTACCAGTTCATATTGAATTATTTAAAGCTTTTGGTGTTAAACCACCTAAATACATTCATACACCTTTAATTGTTAAAAAAGATGGAAATGGTGTAAGAAAATTAAGTAAAAGAAAAGATCCAGAAGCTACTATGAGTTATTATAAAGAATTGGGATATCCAAAAGAGGCAGTTATTGAATCATTAATGACAATAATTAATTCTAATTATGAAGAGTGGCATACAGCTAATCCTGATAAATCATATTTAGATTTTACTTATTCACCAAAGAAGATGAGTGCATCAGGTGGAGCTTTATATGATTTAGAAAAATTAAATAATATATCTAAAAATATCATATCTAAATTTAAAGCCGATTATTTATATGATGAATTATTAAAATGGTCTAAAACTTATGATGAACCATTTTATGAATTAATTACTAAATATAAAGATTATACAATAAATATATTAAATATTGAAAGGGAGCAAAAGAAACCAAGAAAAGATTATGAAAATTATAGTTCAATAAAAGGATTAATATGGTATATGTATGATGAATTATTCTTTAATGATGAAAAGATTTATCATTTTGATAAAATAACTGACAAGGAAGAAATAAAATTAATTGTAAATACATATTTTAATAAATATTATAATGAATCAGATGATAAAGATACATGGTTTAATAAAATAAAAGAATTATGTGATAAATTAGGCTATGCATCTAATATGAAAGAATATAAAGAAAACCCAGATAATTTTAAAGGTAATGTAGCTGATTTATCAACAGTAATTAGAGTTGCTGTTACAACTTCTAATATGACACCAGATTTATATGAAATATTAAAATTATTAGGAAAAGAAAGAATAATGAAAAGAATTGATAATATTTAATCAATTCTTTTATATTGAAAATAAATACAAATTATGATAAAATTAATATGTTAAATGGCCTGTTGGTGAAGTGGTTTAACACATAGCCCTCTCAAGGCTACATTCATGGGTTCAAATCCCATACAGGTCACCATATTGAAATTAACTAGGATTTCCTAGTTTTTTGTATATAAAAATAAATTTAACACATACTATATATGTGATGAATATGGAAAAGTTTAATAGAAAATTAATAGAATTTATAGAAAAATCTACATGTTCTTATACATGTATAGAAGAAATAAAAAATATTTTAGAAAATAAAGGATATAAAGAATTATATGAAGAAGATAAATGGAGTATAAAAAATAAATTTTATGTAGTTAGAAATGATGCTAGTATAATTGCTATTTCTATTCCAAAAGAATATAATAACTCTTTTTCAATAATAACTACACATTGTGATACACCATCTTTATTATTAAAACCAAATGGAGATTATATAAAAAATAACTATTTAAAACATAATATTATGCCATATGGTGGATTATTAAACTATGGATGGCTAGATCATCCTTTATCTTTAGCAGGTAGAATAATAATAAAAAAAGGAAATAAATTAGAAACAAAAATAATTGATTTTAAAAAACCTATGCTTGTAGTACCAAGTGTTGCTATACATCAAAATGATTCTGCAAATAGTAATTTAGATTTAAATATGCAAACAGATTTACAACCAATTATATCTATATCTAAAAAAAATAATTGGCAAGAAATAATACAAAAAGAAATAAATGAAGAAATAGTAGATTATGATTTATTTGCTTATAATATAGAAAAACCAGTCATAATTAATGATGAATTACTTGTATCACCAAGAATAGATAATTTAACAAGTGTTTATTCTGGTTTATATAGTTTTTTAGATTCTAACTCTAATAATATTAAAATATTTTGTAGCTTTAATAATGAAGAAACAGGTAGTTTAAGTGAAGAAGGGGCAGATAGTAATTTTTTATTAGATATTTTAAAAAGAATAAGTGCTGAATTAAAAATAGATATTTCATCTGCTTTAGCAAGTTCTTTTATAATTAATTCTGATAATACGCATGCTATTCATCCTAATCATAATGAATATTCAGATGATACAGGTATTTTATATTTAAATGAAGGAATCGCTATAGTAAAAGAAGAAGGTTCATCTACTAATGCTTTATCATCATCTATAATAAAAACAATATGTAAAAAAAATAAAATAAAATATCAAGATTCAACAAGTAAAAATGATATTAGTGGAGGGTCTACATTAAGTGGTATAAGTTTAAGACATGTTAGTGTTTTATCTATTGATATAGGTATACCAGAACTTGCTATGCATTCTTCAGTTGAAACATGTTCAATAAAAGATATAAATGAATTATATAAATTAATGAAAGCATTTTATAATACTAAAATTATTAGAAAAAAAGATAGTATTCAAATTTTATAATTTTTTACAAAAAACTAACTTATGTTAGTTTTTATATTGAAAATTTAAAAAAATATGATATAATTATTTTGTTACGTCTCCTTAGCTCAGTTGGTAGAGCAACTGACTCTTAATCAGTGGGTCTAGGGTTCGAATCCCTAAGGGGACACCATTAGAAATCAAAGAACTTGCAAAAAGTTCTTTTTTGTGTTATTATGTATGTAGCAAGCAAATCTTGCATAAAATAAAAAAGGGACACTTAATATGCCATGTTGAGTGTTGCCACAAAATTGTGTTCCACCTAAATCATGTTGAAATTTGGTGGATTCTTTTATATTAAAACTATAAACAGTAATAACAGTAAAAGAAGGATAAAAATGAGTAATACTCCGATTAAAAAATCTTTCTTATTCAAATTATCGCCTCCCTTCATCAGAAGTTTGGCTCCACCCAACTTATTAAATGTCCTTATAAAAAGTATACTACTAATGAAAGTTAAAAACAAGTGAGTAAACTAAAATATTGTAATATTTAAAAAAATATGCTATAATCTTTACAAGAACAAAGGGAGAATTAAAATTATGAAAGAAATTAAATGTGCTGTAAAAATGAAATTACCAGAAAATAAAGCTAAACCAACACCACCAGTTAGTACAATATTAGGTCCTAGTGGAATAGATATTATTAAATTTTGTGATGATTTTAATAATTGGTCCAAAGATTTAAATGGTGAAGTAGAATTTGGTGTTATAGTTTATAGTGATTTAAGTTATGATATTCTTTCAAAAGAACAGTTCAATCAATATCAAACAACACAGTTAAATGATTCATTAAGCTTTTTATATAAAAATCAAGAAGAAAATCAATTAAAAACAAGATAAAATCTTTTTAATACATGCTAAAGAACTTATATAGTTCTTTTTTTGAATAAAATTTCATTTTTATACCATAAAATACATGAAAGGAGAATAATATGTCACGTCACAAAGTAGAAATTTGTAACGTGAATACTGCGAATATTAAAGTTTTAAATAATGATGAAATGGTTGAATTATTTAAAAAATTAAAAAATGGAGATTTAACTGCTAAAGAAGAGTTAATAAATGGTAATTTAAAATTAGTTTTATCTATTCTAAAAAAATATAATAATAGAGTAGATAATATGGATGATTTATTTCAAGTAGGATGTATAGGACTTATAAAAGCTATTGATAATTTTGATTTAAAATATGATGTTAAATTTTCAACATATGCAGTACCAATGATATTAGGTGAAGTACGTAGATATTTAAGAGATTCAGGTAGTATTAGAGTAGCAAGAAGTATTAAAGATACAGCATATAAAATAATGAAAATAAAAGAGGAATTAACAAGCACATTAGGATGTGAACCGCCTATAAAACTTATAGCTTCTAAATTAGGAATAACTGAATATGAAGTTAGAAATGCTATGGACGCTATGAGTGTTCCAATAAGTATATTTGAACCAATATATAATGATGGTGGAGATACAATATATTTAGAAGATCAGCTAGATGATAAAAAAGATACATTATATTCTTTAGATTATAAAATAGCTTTAAAAGATGCATTAAATAAACTTAAAGAAAAAGAAAAATATATCTTAGTTGAAAGATATATAACTGGTAAAACACAATTAGAATTAGCTGATGAAATAGGTATATCCCAAGCTCAAATATCAAGGCTAGAAAAAAGTGGTCTAGAGAATATAAAAAGAATGATTTCATAAAATTAAATAGGTGGTTTTATGTATTTATCTGAATTACAAAATAAAGATATCGTAAGTATAAAAGATGGTAAAAAAATAGGTAATATAGTAGATATAAGTATTGATAAAGAAGGAAATATAATAGCTTTAATAATACAAAAAAATAAATTTACACTATTTAGAGGAAATAGTGATGAAGAGATTAAATGGAATCAAATAAAAAAAATAGGTGAAGATGTAATACTTGTTGATACAAATTATTAAATTTGATATAATTTAATTGGTGATAAAATGAAAATACTATTATATACAGAATTTGAAAAAAGTATTAATAAATCAGGACTTGGTAAGGCAATTAAACATCAGATAAGAGCACTTGAAGATAACAATATAGAATATACAACTAATCCTAAAGATGATTATGACATCGTACATATTAATTTTTATGGACCTAAATCATATTTAATGGCTAAAAAAGCCCATAAAACAGGTAAAAAAGTAGTATACCATGCTCATTCAACTGAAGAAGATTTTCGTAATTCATTTAAATTTTCTAATGTAATAGCTCCTTTATTTAAGTGGTGGATTTGTAAATGCTATAAATTAGGAGATCATATAATAACTCCAACACCTTACTCTAAAAAATTATTAGAAGGATATGGACTTACTAATATAACAGCTATTTCTAATGGAATTGATACTAATTTCTTTAAAAAAGATGAAAAACTTGGTAAAGAGTTTAGAAAAAAATATAAATTTAAATCTAATGATAAAGTAATAATGGGAATAGGTTTATATTTAGAAAGAAAAGGAATACTAGATTTTGTAGAATTAGCTCATAGATTACCTGAATATAAATTTATATGGTTTGGTTATACTGATTTAAAATTAGTACCTAAAAAAATAAAAGAAGCTGTTACAACTAAATTACCTAATTTAATATTTGCAGGTTATGTAGAACCAGATATGATAAAAGGTGCTTTAAGTGGAGCTGATTTATATATATTTCCAACATTAGAAGAAACAGAAGGAATTCCTATTATGGAAGCATGTGCATGTAAGCAAAAAGCAATTGTAAGAGATATTGGTGTATTTGAAGGTTGGTTAGAAGATTCTGTTAATGTATATAAAGCAAAAGATATAGATGAATTTGAAATAAAAATTAAAAAAATTCTTAATGGTGAATTACCTGATTTAACGAGCGAAGGATATAAAGTTGCTATATCAAGAGATGTAAAGCATGTTGGTAAAGAATTAATAGAAGTATATAAAGATGTTTTAAAATAAGCTAAATATGGCTTATTTTTATTATATATGTTATAATTAAATAGGTGAAATTATGCAAGATAAAATAAATAAAATAATATGGTTTATTGTTTTAATATTAGTAATTATATTTTTATTTTTAATGATATTTAATAAAAGAGATAAAGAATATACTAAGAAATTCTTCTATATGGATACATATATTTATGTAAAAATATATACTAATGATAATAAAAAAGCAAACAAAATATTAAAAGAAGTAGAAAATATATATGATGAATATCATAAATTAACAGATAGATATAATAGATATAGTAAAATAAAAAATATTTATTATATAAAAAATAATACTGAAAAATCTGAATATTTAAAAATAGATAAAAAATTATATGATATTCTAAATTATAGTTTAAAAAATAATAATGATGGTTTAATAGATATTGGTATGGGTAATGTTATTGATATATGGAAAAATTATCGTGATAATAAAAATGGAATACCAAGTATTAATGAATTAGAAAACGCAAAATCTAACGAAGTAGAAATAATTTTAAAAGATGGTAAAATAAAAAATAATCATCCTAATATTGATTTAGGCTGTATATCAAAAGGATATACTACTAAAATAGTAGGCAAGTATTTAGAAAAAAATGGTATTGATAAATATTTAATAAATGCAGGTGGAAATGTATTAGTAGGAAATGGATATAACAATAAAGAATATACAATTGGTATTGAAGATCCTGATAATAAAAATGATATATTTACTATTTTAAAAGGAAATAATATTGCTGTAGTAACAAGTGGTGGCTATGAAAGATTTTATGAATATGATGGAAAAAGATATAGTCATATAATTGATCCTAATACATTATATCCAACTGATTATATGAAAAGTGTTACAGTTATATCAAATGATAGTGCTTTATCTGATATATTATCAACAACTTTATTTTTGATGGATATAGAAGATGGTAAAAAATATATTAATGATTTAGATAATGTTGAAGCTATATGGTATACAAATGATAATAAAATAGAGTATTCTAAAGGAGCTAAAAAATATATTTATGAAAATAAATAAAAATGATATATTACTTATATTTATAACATTAATTATTTCTTTATTATTTATATTAATTAATAAATTAAATAGTAAAAATGGTAATATTGCTAAAGTATATTATGATTCAAATTTAATTAAAACAATAGATTTATCTATTGATAAAGAATATATTGTAAAAGGATATAATGGAGATATTTTAATAAAAGTTAAAGATAATAAAATAAAAGTGGTAGAAGAAAAAAGCCCTAAACATTTATGTAGTAAACAAGGATATATATATAAATCATATGAAACAATAGTATGTCTACCAAATAAAATAGTAATAGAAATAGATAATGATAAAAAAATAGATACAGTGGTGAAATAATGGATACAAAAAAAATAATAAATTATTCAATGCTACTTGCTATATCAGTAGTTCTTAGTATACTAGAAAGTATGATTCCAATATTTAGTGGAATGTTAGTAGGAGTAAAATTAGGACTTGCTAATATAGTAGTATTATATACATTATATAAATATAGTTTTAAAGATGCTTTATATATAACAATACTTAGAGTAATATTAATTGCCTTACTTAGAACAGGAATATTTAGTATAACTTTTTGGTTCAGTTTATCAGGAGCTATCTTAAGTATATTAGGAATGTATATATTTAAAAAAACAAAATTATCAATAATTGGAGTAAGTATAATAGGCTCTATTTTTCATATAATAGGTCAAATTATAGTAGCTAAAATATTATTAAATATAAATTTAATTTATTATATACCATATCTATTTATTTTTTCTTTAATTACAGGTATAATTATAGGTATAATAAGTAAAGAAATAATTGAAAGGAGTTAAATATGAAAAAAATAATTGTTGTTTTCTTATTTTTGCTAATACCACTTACAGGTTGTGAAAGAATTGTAGAAGGAGAATATAAAGAAGGAACATATATGGGTAGTGATACATACGAATCCTATGGACAAACATATGTAACAACAGCTGTTATATATGTAGATAGTGATGGTTTAATTAAATCTTGTTATTTAGATTCTACGTATATAAAAGATAAAGTTAATACAACAAAAAAGGTATTAAAAGATGATTATGGAATGAAAAATGTATCTGCTAATATGGGTAATATTAAAGGTGGAGCAGAATGGTATGAACAAGTAAAAGTAATAGAAGATAAAGTAATAGAAGAACAAAATTTAGATTGGGTTAAATTTGATTCTACAAACACTAAATTAGATTCTATAAGTGGAGTTACAATAAGTGCAGATACATATATTAAAGCTTTAAATAATGCCTTACAAGAAGCAAAGAAATAATCTTTGTTTTTTTGTTTATAGTATGTTATAATTAATGTGGTGGTTTTGATGGAAGTATCTAAAAATAGTTTTGAAGAATCATATGAACAATATTTAAAAAATGTAAAAGAAATACAAGATAAAGAAATAAATTCTAATAGGTTTATTGAAGTTTTAAAATTTAATCATAAATATAATAACCGAACAAATAAAGAAATTGAAGATGAATTATTTAATTATATAGGTAATTATAATGAAGTTTATTATCTCAATGAAACTAATATAGATAAGAAAAAAAGATATACTAAAACTTTAAAAAAAGTAAAAAAACTAATAAATTCTTTAGATTCCGAAGAAATAGAATCAAATATATTTTTAAGTTCTACTGATTATTTTTTAAAAAGTAGTAAAGAAGATTGTAAAAAAATTATTAATGAACTTATGAATGAATATAATAGTACTCATACAGCTATTAATAAAAAAATTAGTATAGATATTGATATTTCAAAAGAAACATTAAATAAGATAAAAAATCAAATTCCTTTACAAGTATCAATACCATTTTATAATCCAAGTATTTATAAATATAATTATGTTAATAT
>ERZ842401.4891-NODE-4891-length-15210-cov-4.958100_pt1 | contig 15210 bp, 25 predicted proteins | sample MGYA00521270_ERZ842401 | MGnify/ENA primary metagenome ERZ842401 (study PRJEB31892, sample SAMEA3878208) | bioreactor metagenome | biome: Moose rumen | place: Sweden | collected 2011-10 | study: EMG produced TPA metagenomics assembly of the PRJEB12797 data set...
GGGGGAATATACACAAAAAATAAGCTATGTTTTATCAAAATTGATTTCCCTGCCTTTTCTCAGACAAAATTAAGAAAAGGCATCAGATCAAACTTATTCATCATTGTATTTTCTCAGATACTTTCTCTGTATCCTTACAAAGTGGATAGCTCCGTAAAGCACAAGTCCCGAGATTATTATTATCATAGTCAGCCTGAAAACTCTTGAGCTGAAATAAGATCTGATTATCTTAACTCTGCTCTTGGCAGGGGAGCGCTCCACCTTTGTGGTGGAGATAAGGTCTATCTCTGCCAGAGTCTCGCCGTGGTACCTCAGCTCCATAGTGCCCAGAACGTCCCCCTTTTCCACAGGGGCAACGATATTTTCCTTAACGGTGATTATCTTTTCAACATCATCTACCGATACGTCAACGGGCCACATCTGCGAATAACCGTTGGCAGGCTTCAGGTTTGCGTAGTCAAGCTTTCTGCCGTAGGCTACCTTTACGTCTCTGACCTCGCTGTTCTCATTGATAAAATCGGTGGATACCAGCATTGAATACGCCCATTCATAAAGGTTTATGTGGTCAAGGATATTGTAGTAAACATAGTCTCCGCCGTAGATAGACTCAGGGTCCTCATAGCCCTTTTCAACGTCCTCGGGGAGCTTATCCATAGGGGCGTTCATTGTAACTATCAGATAGCTTACACCGTCATATACCGCATAAGATGACAAACATCTGCCTGCGGCGTCGGTGGTGCCTGTTTTTATACCCTTGCAGTATGCGTAGTAGTAATCGGTGTAGTTATTCAGCATAAGATTTGTGTTGAGTATAGTCGAGCCCACCTCATGATAATCAGTCGGCTCCATCTGGTAAGAGTCAAGGCTTACCAGTTCTCTGAACACCGAGTAATGCTCCAGCGCATACTGGCTGAGCACTGCGATATCTCTGGCAGTCGAATAATTTTGCTGAGTAAAAAGACCGTGGGCGTTGGAAAAATGTGTGTTATCCAGCCCCAGCTCCTTAGCCTTTGCGTTCATAAGGTCAACAAAGCCGTTTACCGAGCCGCCGACGTTTATAGCGATGATATTTGCAGCCTCGCAGGCAGAGGGTATCAGCAGCGCCGCCAGAAGATCATAGTATGATACCTTCTCATAAGGCTGTATATCAGCCGTAGCAGCACCAGTATCGTAAAGCTCATCAAAAGCCTCGGTGCCTGCCGAAACGTAAATGCTTTTTAAAGTTTCCTCCTCAAAGCCCACCTCATCAAGCAGCACCACGGCGGTCATTATCTTTGTCATCGAAGCAGGGGAGCGCTGAACATCGCCGTTTATGTCAACGATAGTCTCTCCCGTGTCCATATTTATCATATAAACGCTTTCAGAATACAGCCTTATATCCTGCAGCTTTCCCTTTTCATCATAATATGTCGGCGTAAAATTCAGCCCGAAAGCCGATATCACCGACAAAGAGTTCATCAGCACCGCCGCCGTCAGCAGCAGTATGAGAGCTCTCAGTGTTTTAGTTATTTTCATATATGATTATCCCTTTTAGCAGTTTTATAACAGATCGGTGTATGTGGTCACACCAAAATATATTATACACCATTTTTATGATAAAATCAATATTAAATCCAAAAAAAGCATGGATATCAAAAACTGTCATATATATCATTCGACCGTATAAACATAAGCCCTGCCTTTTTTGCCTGTGACCTTTATGGCTCCCACCCATTTAAGAACGCTGAGACAGCGCTGTGTGCGTTTTGGGTCAAGTCTGCAAAGCGCGGCAAACTCAGCTGATATAAAGCTTTCGGGCAGCCCCTTCGGGAGAAGAGCCTTGTATTCGCTGCTGTCAAAGGTATTATTGATCCTTATCTCCTCGACCATATCAACAGGCAGCTTATCGCATTTTGTTGCGCCCTTTTTTCTGTCATTACCTCTGCCGTCAAGCAGCCGCAGCTCCTCAGTGCTGAGCACAGGGAAGGTAATATGCAGGTTTTCGCTTTTCAAAAGTGGCTTTATGTCTGCAAGCTCGGCTAAGCCCCAGTAAATATTCATTTTTCTGGTAGACCTTGTGCGGCTGACTATCTCGCCCGTTTCAGGCTCCACCCAGATTATCTGCTTGGAAGTCTCGATAGGGAACACTATGTTTACCTCGCACAGGGGCAAAAGCTCGGTAAGCTTTGGCTTCAAGCGCCACATTGCCCTTGTCTGTATCTCGGTAACGCCGTTTTCGCCCACTGCATCGGCAATATATCTGCCAAGCTTTATCTCCTTGTTGTCATCATGTCCGCCGTACATATCTTTAAGCACTGCGTGCAAACTCTTTTCCTTGACAGTGCCAATGCCTTCCTTGCTCACCCTGCCCTCACGCACTCTTTCAAGAGAGCGTTCAAAGCTTTCCTTATACATACTTCACCGCCTGTAAACTACAATATACTCCCCTCTGTTTCAAAATAAACATCAGCCTTGCAGACAACGTATACTTATAACAAAGGAGAGTATAGAAAAATTTTTAAAATATCAGGTCACACTTTCAGCCGTGATCTTGTCCCAGTTATCGCAGTAGGTAACGCTCATAGCTTCGATCTGCTCCTGGAAAACCTCCTGGATAGTGGTGCTGTCATAGCTTTTTATCATAGACTCGATGTTCTCCTGAACATAGTCCATATCAGGCTCTATCCTTTTTACAATAAAGTAACCGTATACAGAGTTGAGTATAGGCTCCTCCGATACCTCACCGACTTTGAGACCGAAGGCTTCTGTTACCAGCTCCTCGGGGTAACCGCCCAGATTATCCTTGCTTATATAGTATCCTGCCGAGGGGTCTTCAAGACCGATATCCCAGCCGTATTCAGCAATAAGTCCTTCAAAGTCATCGCCGTTGTTAGCCTTTTCGCAGACCTCGTTGGCTATCTCCTCTGCGGCAGCCTTAGCTTCCTCCTTGGCATCGGCATCAAGGGCGTCATAAGCGTTTGATTTAAGGGTTATCTTCTCACTGAGAGTAAGGTCGTCATAGCCCTCGGCGCTGCTGTCGTCAAGCTCAGCAGTGGCATAGAAGGGCACCATTACGTGTATCTCGTGAGCATACTCGTCCTCGTTCTGTATAAGCGCCTTGAAGTCCTCCTGGCTGGTAGCGTATTTGCCGTCACCCTCAAACAGGGTCTCGATGACCTTTGTATATATCTGCGCCCTTTCCAGCATCTTTCTGTAAAGGTCCTCGGTAAGATAAGCGCTCTTCAGGTCTGCAATATAAGCTTCCTCACTGTCATAAGAGGCTTTTGCAGCGTCGATAGTATCGTTGATGTACTTCTGGTCGTCATCGTCAAGCTCAATACCGTTCTCCTTAGCCAGCTTCTCAGCCACCAGCTCCTGCTCGATTACCAGTATAACGTCCGACAGGAAGGTGTTGAATGTCTCCTCATTCTCTTTCAGAGAGTCGGCAGTTATGCCGTAGGTGGTGGTGTAGGTATCGAGATTATAGTAGTAATAAAATCTGAACTCGTCAAAATTGATATCAAAGCCGTCGATAGTACACATAACATAGTCAGTTGTGTCAATTTTGCTTCCGTCGATAGTCAGCGAAGGGTCGGGCACATCGGCAGCTGTGGCATCGGGCATCTCAGGTCCCGCAGTGTCCTCAGCATCGGTGGTGGTGCCTGATTTTTTCTTTGCGCTGTCCTTTTTTTCACTATTCTTTTTGCCGCAGCCTGCAAACATACCAACGCACATCACAAGCGCCAAAACAACAGCAGAAATTTTCTTTATCATTAAAACTTTCCTTTCCGTTATGATTTTTACATATTTACTCACTTTACAGCACGTTATATTATATATTACTATTGTGATGAATTTGTGTTTTAAAATATTAATTTTATATTAACATATGACAATTTACACTAAAACGACCCGAAGCTATTGTAAAAAAATACACCGCAGTCTGCATAGCTCCCATAAAAAAATAAAAACAATGCCCGAAAGCCGTTAAAAGCCTTCGGGCAGAGATATCTGAAATTAAGCTTATGCCATACCTGCGGTGATTATAGCCATTTTGTAGACCTCATCAGCAGTACAGCCTCTTGAAAGGTCGTTGATAGGCGCATTAAGACCCTGAAGGATAGGACCGTAAGCCTCAAAGCCGCCCAGACGCTGAGCTATCTTATAACCGATGTTGCCAGCCTCGATAAGAGGGAAGATAAAGGTGTTAGCCTTGCCTGCCACCTGAGAGTCGGGGCACTTGGTCTTAGCCACCTCAGCAGAAACAGCAGCATCAAACTGGAACTCACCGTCGATGACCAGCTCGGGGTCAAGCTGACGAGCCTCGATAACAGCATCGTGGCTGAGCTGAACAGTGCCGCCCTTGCCTGAACCGTATGTAGAGAAGCTGAGCACAGCTACCTTGGGGTCGATACCGAAGAAATCAGCAGTCCTTGCGGTCTCAACAGCGACCTCAGCCAGCTGTCTTGCCGCGCTGAGAACAACATTGCCCTCTTTGTCAACTCTGTCAGTGTAGCCGAGATTGATAGCGCAGTCGCCCATAGCTATCTTCTCCTCCTCGCCGTCCTTTTCTCTGAAAAGAATAAATGAGGAGCTTACCAGGTTAGAGCCCTTCTTGGTCTTGATTATCTGCAGAGCAGGTCTTACAGTATCAGCAGTAGAATAGGTAGCGCCGCCCAGCAGAGCATCAGCCTTGCCTGCCTTGACCAGCATCGTGCCGAAGTAGTTGGACTTTTTAAGGGCAGCACGGCACTCCTCCTCGGTCATCTTGCCCTTTCTGAGCTCGACCATCTGAGCCACCAGAGCCTCAGCCTCGGGGTAAGTCTCGGGGTCGATTATCTCAGCGCCGCTGATATCGAAGCCGCCCTTATCAGCCGCAGCCTTAACTTCATCAACATTGCCGCAGAGAATAACTCCCATAAGACCTTCCTTCAGCAGTCTGTCAGCAGCAGAGAGTATCCTCTCGTCATTACCCTCAGTAAAAACTATAGTTTTTCTGCTTGCCTGCAAATTAGCGATAAGCTTGTCAAACATTCCCATAATATTGGACCTCCTGAAATTTTAATTTATTACAACACAATTATAGCATACTTTTTCTGATTTTTCAATACCTATTTCAAGCTATAAAAAAATTTTGAAAAAACACTTGACAAACAATTTTTGATGTGCTATAATATATAAGTCGTCGGGGTGTGGCGCAGGTGGTAGCGCGCTACCTTGGGGTGGTAGAGGCCGTGGGTTCAAGTCCCGTCACTCCGACCAGACAGAAAAACCGTCCTGTTTTGGGGCGGTTTTTTTAATAAAAATTATCACCATTCAAAATACTTATCAGGGTCTTTTACAAGATATAACGGATAGTCAGAATGAGAAAGTGCAAATTCGCTATATTTTTTTAAATGTTCTTTATCGCAAATACCTCCAACAAGACCAAGTAAAGAAGCAAAAGCGTCTATATCTCCACGATGTTTTTCTGCAGAATTACAAAGCCTACGAATATTTTCAAATTCACTTTCATAGTATTCAACTAATCTTTCAAGTTCTGCTTTTTTCATAAAATCAAATCCTTTCTCCCTTTCGGGAGGACGGCAATTGCCGTCCTGAAATTTTAGATAAGCTCCTCTATCTGCTCCCAATATTCTTCGGGAACATCGTCTCCAAGAATATCATTCAGGAGTTCGAGCTTTGCTGTCAGCCTTGTGAACATCATTGGTGTCAAAGTAGGGTCGCCTTTTCTGCCTTGCAGTTCAGCAAGAATAGCGTATAGCATTGACAGCAATTCTTCCTTAGTCTTCATCATCATTCCTCCTCGTAATCATCGTCACGCTCACACGGAGCCGTGTTGTCGAGCCATTCGTCTGTGTTGAAGTGGCAGCAGGAGATGTCCTCTCCTGCTCCCTGATAGTAATACGGGCAATCGTTGCACTTCATATCTTTATGCCTCCTTTTTTATTCACAAGCATTATTTATAACTTCAATTATTTCTCCAAGCATTTCAAAAGCTTCATCAAGTAAATCTACTGCATTTTCAGCAGCTTCATATTTTTCAGAGCCCTCAAGATTTTCAGGAATATTTTCAAACGCATCCTGTTCTTCATCATAGATTGATTCAAATTCATCTTTCAATTTTGAAATTTCATCAACAATTTTAAATAGTCTCTTTCTTCTCACATTATTCATAATCTCAAATCCTTTCTGAGGTTTTTGGGTTATCCTCTTCCCTTGTTTCTGTATATATTATAACATATTGCTATCAATATATCAAGTGGTAAAATGCACAAAGATATTGCTATCAATATGTACACTTTGTATATTGATATCAATAATAATCCATGTTATAATATAAGTAGGAGGTGACAAAATGGCATATACACAAGCTAGTAATAAAGCAGTACAAAAGTATAACAAAAAAGCTTATAGTGTAATAACACTAAGAGTAAAAAAAGGCGAAGAAACAAAAATCAAAGCTTACGCAGAAGCCAAAGGCATGAGCCTAAACGGTTATATCAACAAGCTCATAGCCGAGGACATGAAACATTAAAAGGAGGTTATATTATGACTGAAAAGGAAAGACAAGACACTAAAATGGCAACTCTATATGAATTAAGGTTAATTATAACAAGCGGAGAAAAGAAAGAATACACAAAAGAAGAAATTGTAGAATTGCTAGATAAAATAGCAATGGCTAAAGAGCAAGAGCAGTAACTAAAAAGAGCCGGGAAATAACCCCGGCTTTTTTATCGTCTGAACATACCGCCGAAGAAGCGGAAACAATGACCAATGAAATAAAACACGCGACCAATCTTATACATCAATATCAACCTCTTCAACAGCTTCAGGCTCTACAGCCTTGCAGAACTTCGAGAACTGGCACACATCAGAATTAGGACAACTTTTAATACTGCACTTACGACCGTCAGCAAACGGACGAGAACAGCCCGACAAGAAACCACGCAGACCGCAGAAAGCTAAATAGCAACCACCTAAAAACAAAATAGTCAAAATCATTTACGACACTCCTTTTATTCAAATTTTAAATTTTCAACAGCCTTTTTCATTTGGCTATAGTTGCTATGTACATATCGCTGAGTAGTGGAGATATCCACATGACCGAGCAACGCCCTGAGCGTTTCAATGTCTCCACCGCTTTGCAGAATATAAGTTGCAAAACTATGGCGCAGGTTATGAGGGCTTAAAAATATCAAATCGGGATATTTTTCACGCTGTGCGCTGTAGAACGCTCTGTAAAGCCTGTTATACTGCCTTAGTGATATTAGCTTACCTGTGACCTCAGATGTGAAAAGAAAGCCATTCTCGCAATCCTGAGAGCGAATACGCTTTAAAATTGCTTTAGCTTCAGGGTGCAGAGGTATGAGCCTATCTTTTCGGCTTTTAGTAGTCTGCTTAATGATATCGCCGTTTTTGGTATGCACCAGCGTTTGACAAATCTTTATATAGCCCTTATCAAGATCGATGTTATCCCAGTGCAGAGCGAGAAGCTCACCACGGCGAAGCCCTGTCCAAAGGTCAAGCTCAAACATACGGCTTATCTTAGTATCACAGTCGAAAAGCTTCTGCAAGCTCTCGGTATCAAAGTACTCAACATCTTTTCTTACCTTTTTCGGGACTTTGACATAAATAACAGGATTAGAGTTGCAGACCTCATTGACTATACCCTCACGAAACACACGCTTGATAAGAAAATATGCAGTCCGTTGGCGGTCTGAGGACATCTTAAAGGTGCTTTTGAGAGCTGATATAATATCAATGGGCTTTATATCGTCCATTTCTTTATTATCGAGCACTTTAAAATGTTTTTCGTAAATGTACTTGTAATCCTGCGACTTGTCCCAAGCTATAACATCTTCACAATAGGCTTTGTGAAATAAAGCCCACCAATCTTTAAACGTCATAAGTTTCACTCCAGAATTTATTATATATAGCTGCTACTTTTTTCATAGGCAAAGTTTTTACCGTGCTCAGAGTAGTACCACGCTTGTTAAGCCATAATTCAAAGAGATTGACATTTTTTTCAGGCTTATTACGTTCAGAGTATTTGCCATAAGCTGTAACAGGGCTAGAACCGTTAAGTCTGTAAGCTTCATAATCCTTTACCAAGTCACTTTGTACATAGCTTACAAGAGAAAGAAAAGCGTTATAACTCATTCCATGCTTTTCAAGAAGCCATTCTTTAAAAGTTAAAATCATTTGAAAGTTTTGTTTGTTCATATTTTTCATACTCCTTTTTGTATTCATCGCTGTATATATAATCCAAAAAGCTAGATATATCATCAAACCTATCGGCTAATTTATCAAAATCGGGAATAATAAGATTATTGGAATTATATTTATATTTATTTTGACCCTTGCAAAATTCGGAGCGTGTAATGTGGTCAAAATCGCTGTTGTGATAGATGATCTGAGGCTCACGAATACAATTACGAGAGCTCCAATAATATTTCCCGAATATTTTCTTATTGCCCTTAGTGATGTATTTAGTAACATAGTAAGCAAATGCCGTTGAATTGTCAATCTCAATAGCTGTACTGAAACCATACTTCCAAGAGGGAATGTTATACACAGTTTGCTTAATGGTCGAGCCACGTTTTAAAGCCGTTTCACGTTTTATCGGTTTAGGATAACCCTCAACAAGCACAGTACCACTATCAACAACATCAATATCATTAACAAGAGCATGGCAATGGATACCGCCTTTTTTGTGCCGTTCGGGAATGAGCAGATATTTCATACCGTTGCGCTGAACCTTATGCATTAAATAAGAACGAATTTTTTTCATTACAACCTCTGGATCATCAAATTCAAATTTTGAGCCTTTAAATGTTACGGTAATAAAATACTTCCAATCATTAAGCCTTGCAATATCAAAGCATTTATCACGAGCACGCTTTAATATATCATCACGTTCCCTATCAACATTCTTCAAAGGAATGTTTGAAGCTGCAGAAATACGAAGTTTTCGTTTTTCTTTTTCAAGTTCTCGTTTTTCTTGTTGCTCCATTTCAAAAGCCTTAAGCCAAAGTTCAGCCAGTTCAAGACTAACATCAAGCTCTCTTGCCTTTTCCTCAATAAGCACCGACCTTGAAGCAGACGAATATATTTCATTGATTTCTTTATCTTTAAAAATAAATCGGCTGTTGCAATAAGTGGTATTAGTAGAGCCATCGGGGAACACCTTTGTTTTAGTGTTAGTATTCCAATCCTCGGCGCAGGCGTCCAAATATTTGATTTTTTCTTTATCTGTTTTTAATTTTTTTACTGTCTCCTTAATTTTGGTCAGTCTACGGTTTTCCATAACGTAAACACCTACTTTTACCAGTATTTTCTAAAAGTGGTGCAGATTTGCGGTTATAATCAAGTATATATAACCGCCGACAAAATGAACCGTCAGGGCTCGCCCGAGGGCGAGCCTCAGACGGTTCATTTTTTGTCGGTGGTGGTCTCTACTTGCTTATCTGCAGAAATCCGCTCACTTTCGGGAAGAAATCCCCTGCGAGCAAGCCGCTGCACTTTTTCATACGTATCATAAGCACTTCGTAATTCATCGTTATGGACGAAGAAATATGTATTGATACGGCGGAGCTTGTCAATAGAACCATCCTGCTTTACAAGGGGCTTATAGCAACGTACAATTGTAAGACAACCGAACACGGTAATAGGCTTATACAACACCTTGACTTGTTCCCTGATAGGCTTAGCGACCCTAGCAAAGACCTGAGAAGTACCAATAATGACCTTGATTTGTTTTCTAAGCTGGCATATCTCTTGTATCATCTCAGGAGGAAATTTACGGCTATCTGCAGAATTAAACCAGTTTTGTATCTCGTCAATATAGGTCAAATCGCCGAAAGTACCGTTATTGTCAAAGACAATATCTTCCCAGCCGTTTATTTTACCGTCCTGAAAGGATAAATCGATGTTACTTCGGACACGGCAATTAGGGTAAAGTTTTTTCATACGTAGGAGAAACTCAACACTAGCAATAGATTTACCACTTCCCTGTTCTCCTGCGAAAAGGTGCAAACCGTCAATAGGGAATTGGTCGGGGTCACGCTCAAACATATCTTTTACAAAGCGTTCGGGGAAATCCCATAACAGACGTTTAATAAAGCTTCTCCCCTTATACGTAGATACGTATTTTCGTTTAGGCAATCTCTTGCCCTGAACAAGAAACTTTATCGTAAAGAAAAGGCACATTACAAAGAACGGAATAGTACATAATGCAAGCCATTTCACTATGAAAAACATAAAATTTAAGACCATTTTTAATACGGCACTAAACATAAATAATCACCCTTTACCTAAAGTTTTGAAAAGTCTAATAATAATAGCACAGAAAATACGAAAAGCATTATATGAAAGCCAGATGGTAAATATAATGGACAAACCGCCAACAGGCAGAAAAAAGCCAACATTTGAAGCCAATTTATTTAATCCACTTAGAACATTTTCAGGTAATTCAAAGGTAAAATCAGGCAACAAGTTAATAAAGAATGCTGAAACCGACATAAACACTTTTAGAATAGCTTCTGTAATCATATAGCACCACCTAACTATAATTACTGTGAACGACTGCAAAGGTCTGGTCGCTCGGAACACTGCCGATTATAGACGGCAGGGATTTAAAAATATATCTTAGAAAAACTATCCATGAAATAGCTAGAATGATATCTTTAACAGTACCGATAACACCAGAAACACCGGAGAAATCAACAGCTAAAAGTTCTTGATCTTTCCAAGTAAAGCGCCATTCGGGAGCAGATGTATTTTCAGTTAGATTACTAACAAACTGCCTAAAGAAAGTAACTATTTCTTCATAAAAACTAAATTTATTACCCAGCTTGTCTTTATATGCTGAAACATAGGAACTAAGTATAGCAGAGTTAGGAACAAACAAAAATTTAAAAATAGACTTCAAATCACAAACAAGATTATAAAGAGCAATTCCAATATTTTGAATTATAGTCCATAGGCAATCACGAAGATAGCGGGCAGTCTCAGTAATACAGTAAATTAAAGTCGAAACAAGCCACTTCAAAATCAACCATAGATTTTTAAACGGTGTAATAATACATTGACCGACCCATTTAATTAAATTCCAGATACTATCAAGAGGGTGTTCACTGTCCCATGTAGGCATATCGGGAAATTCCTCCAACTCAGGAAAGTCGGGGAAATCATTGAAATAATCATCTAAAGACGGCATAGGAATATAGTCTTTTTTCTTACTGAAAGGCTCGTCACTGTCAGCAACGCCCAGGAGCTCGCCGTCTTCGGAAAGCAGAAGATTAAAAGCGTGAGTATCTAAAACAGAAGAAGAGCCATTTGAAGTAACCTCAATCCATACAGTAATACTATCATAGTCTTTTAGCCTGTAGGAGTATTCAGAATAAAAGTCATGTAAATTAAATTCATGAGTAGCTGGAAATGTATTAGTAAAAGCATAGCTGACAGCATTGCCAATTTTTAAATTACCGTCAGGACGATTATATACCACATCTACAGAATACCGATTTTTAAATTCATCACTGACAAGGTAAGCTTCAAAAGATAAGCCGTCTTGATAAGCCTGAGAGTTATAGTAAGCCAAAATATAATCACCATTCTGAGCAATATTTGCATAACTATCATTATCAGAATGAACAGGGGAATGACTACCAGCAACAGAAGAAACATCACCGCAGTAAACAGAAAATGAAGCTTTATATGAACCACTCAAACCAGTTTCAACGACAAAAGAGCAATTAATATTATCCTCAGTCACAAGACTATAAGAGAAGTCACTGCCGCCAAGATTAGAACCGTCAGGATTTTTCAAATTAAAATCGTTACGAACTATGACAGGATAAGGAGAAGATGAGTTAGAACCGAACAACTCAGTAACACGGTTTTTATTCTCATAACCACCGCCAGTTTTTGAACCTCGTTCAAAATAAGATTGTGAGAAATAACGAAGCCTGGTATAATCTTGTTCCGGCTTAGGGTCATTGATATGTTGGCTGATCAAGCCGTAAGAGTTGATATAATATTGAACACCATTGTCAAGATAATAATACAAAATGCCTGTACTTTCATCACGATAAAAATAAATATCCTTTACACTCTTGGGAGCAGCTAATGTAATATAGGCACATGAATAATCACGAGCAGTCAATGAACGTTTACCAGTCTGGACTATAAAAAAGTTATAGCTATCAGGAGTAAACATATTCTCACAAGTACTGTCCTCGATCTCTGTATACAGACTATAAGGGTCATAGGAATTATCAATACTGCCGAAATCAAAATCATCATAGTCCGCACTCGCAGGCAAAATAAAAGCCGACAAGCAAATAATGACTGTCAGCATTAAGCAAAAAACACGTTTAAACATTTTACACACCACCTTAGTAAAAAAATATGGGCGAGGTTTTCACGACCTCGCCCCAGTGCCGTAAATTTTACGCACCTCTCAGAGTGCTGTAAATGAAGCTTATACCCTTACGGAAAGCGATACAAGCAACAGCTACAGGGAGAAGAGAGGGAGCAACCGCAGTTATTTCATTAAGGACTGCATTAAAATTTACTCCTGTAATAGCCGAGGGCAGATATGTTGTATTTGTTCCGTCTGCCAGAGCCATAATGATGTCACCCATTTTGCAAACTCCTTTCAGAAAATTTCTATATTAAGGCAGTCAGACACCGCCGAAATACCATTTGTTAAAAACATTCCACACACCTAAAAACACTATCAGTACCAGACCAACTACAAAAATATGGTCTATGCCGTCAGCTATATGCTGTGTATTTTTCTCTATATTCTGCATAAGTACCGTAGTATCTGTAGTAACCTCGTCAGCTTCTGAGGTATCGTCATAAACAACCGAGCTATCAGCCGTCAATATTTGCAAGGTCATCACCGCCCAGCTTATCTATTATCTTTCTGCTGTCGGCAAGCTCAGACCGCAGGCTTTCGATAGTCCGCTTTAGCATTTTGTTTTCATTGGACATCATGAAACACATGATAACCAGTATTACACAAGTGACCATAAAGCCGTAGGACTGTCCCCACATAACAAATTTATCGTACATGGAAACACCGCCTTAAAGTAGAACACTGTCAAGCTTGCCTTTATCGTTAAAGAAGTAGCTTACCTCAGTGCCGATATATTTTTCGAGGTCTTTCAAGCTTTTGACAGCTTCACCGAAAACATTGTTAAAATTTTCATAAGGTGTTTTAGCTTCAACGGTCGTATAGCCGACACCCTGAACGGAACGTTCGGGAGTGCTCACAAGCTCGATAGGCTTCTGCAGTATCAGCACGATGTTGTTGTACTCTCTTGCCTTTTCCTCGCCTTCGGGGACGAATGAACCTCTTTTGTGCATTGCACCGATTAAAATACCTTTCATTGCTTTTCTTCCTTTCTGCGGTTTAGGTTTTCCGCTGTACCTGATTTATTGTTAGTACAAAACTGTTCTAACAACAAGCATTATACCCCAATTTTGTACTATTGTCAATACCCCAAAATTGTATTATGATATAATTTGTATACTTTCACAAAAAAGGTGGTGAAAAATTGTGGGAAAATATCAAAGATTAAAAGACCTAAGAGAAGATAAAGACATGAACCAATCAGAGTTAGCGAAAATAATTGATACATCACAAAAACAATATAGCAGGTGGGAAACAGGTGAATATACAATACCTTTTGACATCGCAATAAAGCTTGCAAAGTTTTACAAAGTATCATTAGACTACATCGCAGGACTAACCAATGACAAGCGAGGGATAGGCTATAACAGCAAGACAACAGTCAAGCAGACATACAACGCTAACAACCAGACAGTTATCAATAACATAAAGGAGAAGTAAAAAGCATGGAAGAATTACTAGCAACGTTAGGGATAGGAACAATAATATTGATAATAATTTCCATATTACCATACATAGCAATAATAGGAACATGGTTACAACTACAAAAGCTAAACAAACAGGTAAAAAAGACAAACGATTTACTTTTAGAACTAGGAAATATGCTGGAGCACAGAACAAGATATAAATAATTCCGCACGCAACCAAAAGAGCGTGCGGATTTACCATACTTTCCAACATAGCAGTGTAGCATATATAATAATAAAATTCCCGACTACCTTGTAAATTTATTCCTACGTCATAAATTTACAATCTAGTCAGGAGTTTTATCATTATATATGCAATGAGTAGCTATGGAAAGTAAGGTAAAGAGTGCTGCGGAGCTGAGAGAGGTGACGAAAGTAAGGTAAAGAGTGCTGCGGAGCTGGGAGAAGCGACAGAGAACCACGGCGAACAGGGGAGTAGACCAGCGATATAAAGCAATGAGTGTTGGCTACGCCAATAATATACAGTTACCGCTGGCTCTGCTCCATTTCGGGGCGATACAAGTAAAGTGCAAAGTTTTTATCCCTCGCTTACGTTCATTTATTTTTCATATTTTTATGAGGGAAATTTACAACACCGCATTGAAAAATTGGCTTTTGTTGTCAATAATATATGCATATTTTGTTAGAAAACCATTAACTTTTAGAGCTAGTTAATGATTTTCTAACAAAATATGCATATAGTGATTAACATTGCAAAAGCATTTTTCTAATGCGATGTTGTCAAATTTCCAACCTCAATAAAAATATGAAAAATAAACGAACTCCAGCCGAGGGGTAAAAACTTTATACCGCTTTACTTGCAATCACTCCCTACACTGCGCAGAGCCAGCTATATTACTTTGGGGTGGTAGAGGCCGTGGGTTCAAGTCCCGTCACTCCGACCAGACTAAAACCGTCCTGTTTTGGGGCGGTTTTTTTATTATGATATTTGATCGTGAAGACTCACCATGAACGATAAGCAAAAGACAGACGCAAAGCTTTCTGTGCTCTATGAGCTCAGGCTTATGGTAAAAAACAGCAGCAAGAAAGATCACACGGTTGAAGAGCTGACCAAGCTGATTGACGAAAAAGCGGCGGTCATACTTGATAAATAAAAGAGGGGTGCTAATATATGGATATGCATGAGGTCGCAAGACTCATAATCGGTCTGCGGTCGGGCGGATTGACGGCTAAGCAGATAAATGATCTTCTGCTTTATATCGAGTCGGGTGATGAAAAATATCTGCCTGAAAGCGATGAGCAGGAGTAATATTTTTATTAGTCAGACTATCCGCATGAATTACAAACCGGAAACAAATTAGTACGAAATACTGGACA
>ERZ842401.4892-NODE-4892-length-15208-cov-23.800502_pt1 | contig 15208 bp, 9 predicted proteins | sample MGYA00521270_ERZ842401 | MGnify/ENA primary metagenome ERZ842401 (study PRJEB31892, sample SAMEA3878208) | bioreactor metagenome | biome: Moose rumen | place: Sweden | collected 2011-10 | study: EMG produced TPA metagenomics assembly of the PRJEB12797 data set...
TAACCAGACTCTCTTCCAGTGCCTGATAGGGATAGTTGTACACCACGATAGAATGCTCATCGTCTTTTGGCTTGTGAATATTCTTTCTGACAACCATATACTTCAGATAGTCCAGTGCTCGCCTAAGTGTCAAATGAACAGGGCCACGGAAGGGCTCTGTCTCTGTAAAATTATTGGGGTCGCCATCCTTGCCCTGCGGATAGAAAACAATGTCAATCTGAGTGCCAGGGAAGAATCGCTCGGGATGGTAGGAGAACATCATCAGTGCCACGTTTTTGATGCGGGTCTGCTCAACTGGCCCCTCCAATAAGTTCATCTGCTCCAACACTTGCAGGGGAGGCAGTTTCTCCATTTCCCTTGCCAGTGAACTCTTCGTTTCTGCCAGATAATCGCGTATCAGAAGCATCGAGACATCTTCAGGCTTGGCTTTCACGTTGCCTCTGTCGTCAAATGGAACTCGGTTGGCTAGGTTCAACAGTTCTGTGAGGTATTCATCCTTTGCCACAATGGAGCTGGAATTGTAACGGATATAGTAATTGTACTTCTTCTCTTTAGCAGTTACCATATCAGGTACCTTGTAGGGACGACGATCTCCTGCTGTTACCCAGATAACCATCACTGTTTTTCCATCCACCTGTTCAAAAAACACACGTGGCTGGTAATAAGGTGCAATCAGATTGTTGAATCCAACCATCGCTTTCTCTATTGGCTCTATCTCGTTAATGTCGATGCCTTCAACAGGACGAACAGCCCTTCCGTCCACTTCATCCACACCTACAACGATATACCCGCCGCACGTATCATCAAAGTCATTAGCGAAAGCGCAGATGGTTCTATAAATAGGGTCTGGATTCCACCCCTTCTTGTATTCCACTCGGTTGCCCTCTACTACGAGGCCACCCAGCAAGTCTTCTATGTTAATTGGTAGTGCCATATACTTTTATTTCGTTTGCAAATTTACCCATTTTATTTCGGATTCTTGTTTTATATCCAATATATATATGAATTATAGTCAATCCCAACCCTCATCGTCATAATTCTCCATATAGCGGCTCATGCCGTTGTCATCCATGTCATCTTCAGATGCGGGGTCAAAACCACGCATATTGTCATAGTTGTTTGACCTTTGAGAGTGAGTTGAGGATGGAGAACTTATTGTAGCTGACGGTTCCTCATTAGTCTTTGGTATTTCCTCTTTGACAGAGGCATCCGCAGTATCGGTTTCCGACTGCTTAACGATAGGCTTTTCATCGTAGACAAATGGTTTCGTCTGTTGCCTTCCATCTCCACATGCAAACAACATCACCGTAGACAAGGTAACTATAATACTCTTCTTCATTATACTATTGATTCACATTAATCAGATTGATATTCACTGTTATTTATCTTTTCAGAAAGTTTCTAAGCGACACTGTCGCAACATTAAAAATCTTGCACTTTAACTGTAATCCGTTATCAGAAGTCAGCATAATTGGATTATCATCCTTATATTTAAGAGCTACTGATAGTATCATATTGTCAGGAGAACGCTTGTCAAAATCTTCTGGCAACAATGAGGTATCTGCAAACTCATATATTATTTCATGGGTCTTTTCATTATTTAAACACCATAAAGCTTTCTCTGCATTCTTTTTCTTTTGTTCATCCAGTTTTATCTTCATCTTGTCAAGTTCATCAGTAACTTTGGCAGATAAAATGACAGGGTATTTTTTGTCTACCTTACTTATAACTTCAGGACAATCAACAAATACATTAGTATCTATAATATAGTAATTCTTCTTATTTGCAGCAAGTTCCTTCTTGGGGCGTTCAAACTTACTTAAATCAACTTTGCCCAACACTTTTAATTGAATGTTGCCCTTTCCGAGCGTTTGAACAGGTTCTGATACTTTATCCTCAGACACTGGGCTTGGCTTAACTTGATAATGATCATTTATCTGGTCGCACATGCTTACAAACTGTATAACAGTTGAAGGTATTGTGTGGAATTGTCCCATTGGCATATCTGATATTATCAGAGTTGTACTCTTTGAACGACTTGTTGCAACATTAAATCGACGTTCTTCTAATGCGAAACCAGGATTCCTACCTGGGATATAAAGAACGGCATAATCAACCGTCATACCTTGAATACGGTCAATGGTTTCTATTGTAATATCCAAATCGACATCAGAATTAGAAAAGCGTTTCTGTAACTCCTTAACGGTGTCTCTAAATGGTGTCATAATAGCCAATGACATTTTGGGAAAATGCAATTCCATTGTTTCAACAACCTTGCGTATCATAACATTTGCACTATCAGAATAAAGACTGTCTTTCAAATCATTTGTACAACAATACAAAACGCCTCCATCATTTGGAAATAAGTCAAGTCCTGCAGACGAAAAATCTTGATACTCTTTTTTTACAGATACGAACCTATTACCATAGAAAATTTTTGTAAGTGCAGCACTCTTTTCTGTCAAACGGAATGTTGTTACAATACGATAGGATTTAATATCTGTTCCTAACGCGAATGTTTTTAGACCTTCAACCTGAGTATTTACATTCCATGCATTGTATAAAGGATTGTTCAATTTAACAATTGGAGGCAACTGCATGGGGTCACCAACAATAAGACATTTTTTCCCTAGTTGTTTGAAAGCAACTATAGTTGTTAAGAATGCCTGAGAGGCTTCTTCTATTACGATAAGATCATAAGAAGGAAGACCGTTAAGGGTCATCTTTTTCTCACTATAAACACTCGAAAGCACATAGTTCGTCGCACATAACAATTCCCCATAAAGGACTGTTAAGTCAGAACTTGCGTTTTTTACTCCCTTTATTTGTTTCTGTTCATCTACTGACAAATTACTCTTATATATCTTTCCCTGGGGAATATACTCTTTTAATGGGTCTTGCTTTATCAACTCGATAAGACCTTTATTCGCCATTGTAGTAACACATACGCTCTTATTATTGTCTAGGTAGGACGCTACAATTGATGCAATGGTATAACTTTTTCCTGTACCTGGAGGGCCTTGGAGAATGCAACAATTGCTTTCCTCCAGCGTTTTAAGAATAGTATCAGAAATACCCGTTGGATTATTTTCGTCAAAAGCCAGTTCTTCAGGCTGCCAGTCTTCATAATCAATTTGCGGTTCTAGCATTAGTTCCTGATTCGTTGAGAAAAAATCCATGTATCTACCAAGATTTTTATAATAATCAGTTGGCGGGAATGGATTATATACGATAACACTCAGAGAACGTCCTGCAGATGTTGTCTTATCAAAAATTTTATATAGTTTCCCACTTATACCAGAACATGCGACGTGGTCAAAACCATCATTCTTCCCCTGAATATAGTGCATAGGAGTGAAATCAGAACCAGCAGAATGGAAAGAAGCATTGTCGCAAAAACTTTCCCAAGTGCAATCCCATTCTATAGGATGGTTTCCAAGTTGCTGAAATGCTCCTTTGGAAATGATAGTCACAGATTTCTGAACTTTAAGGCGTGGTGCCATTCTCCGAGGGAACTTTAATATAACCATACCGGTTTCCCTCTGGATAGTCTCAACATATGCCAAAGACAAATCACCAGAGCGAAATAGTTGTCGCATAGATGAACGGTTCACCTTTTGTTGTTCTCCAACAGCTTCTTTTATTTGATCTGCAAAGAACGATTTATAATTATTTATAACTCTATTATCCATAGCTATTAATATTCATTGTTGTCATTTCCATCATCTGCCTCAGCCATAGCACCAACATAGTGAGCAAATACTGCATCCATATTAGTACGAGAAGCGACTCTAATAAGTGTGTAAGCAGTTCCTTTTACATCTTCTAATACACCAGAGTACAGTTGTTTAACCACATCAACCTTTTCCTTACCTGTTATCTTTATGACGACATCATCCTTTTCGACCAACTGAATGAATTCGTCTGCATTATTGATATAATGGAAGTTTTTACCTCTACCATCGAGGTAAACGCATACCTTCCACTTATCATCAACCATTTTATTCCATACGGAAGGTGAAATATACATGACACCCCTTGCGGCACTGCATGTGTGTATGTATCTACCATCTTTAAGTTTATGAATAGCAACATCATCCGCATTCTTAACAAATTCTTCTCTTGATTCTTCTGGCATTTCACCTCTATCAACCAGGTTGTTGTAAAGACGTAGCTGGGCAAGGTAATTTGTGTCGGCAATTTGTTCCACAGAAATGCCACATTGAGCAAGAATGTCAATTTCTTCGACAGTCGCAGGAAGAGACTCTAGTTCCAATGGAGTTCCATTACTACGAAGACGATTTAATTCCTCCTTGGTGTATGGTTTTGCGACCTTACGCCTAAATGACTTGCTTGGTTTCTCACCCATGGGTTGATAATTGGGGTCGTCTGCTATATCACCCATTACATAGCCATTATCAGGGTCTGGCACATATGGTTCACCTTTTTCATCTACCGGAAGGTATTCGTCATGAATACGCGGTTTCTTAACCTCCTTTGGATCCTCTGTGTGAACATGTTGATGATTATCCTGTTCGGGAGTTCCTGCTTCTTGTAGAATATCGGTACCATCACCTTGAGTTATTGAATGTTCATTTTGACCATTTATTACGTTAAGAGATGTTTTATCTAAGAGATGCTCTTTGAATGCATCTTCTTGTTCGATTACTTCAATTTCTCCAATTCTTCTCTGTTCTTCTGTTCTTTCTGACTGTTCTTTTTCAATGTCGGCCTTTAGATCTTGAACATCATTAATAGATTGTGGTGACTCGGATATATCTTGTCTCTCGCCCTGGTCAACTACACCAGCAATATGAGATTGTTTTTCGGCATGGCCTGAAGATTCTGGGATGATATCTCCATCTGATGGTTTCACGATATCATCTTGATCAAAAGATGACTCTTCCTCGTTAGGTAGATCTGGTACGTCAGAATAATATTTTTCCTCTTCAGGGGTGTTATCCTCCTCTATCACATCTGGTACGGAGCAGTCGAGATTCTCCAGATAATTTCTAAAGTCATCATCGTACACCAAATCTGCACAATATTTTTCAATATTTTGCTCAATACTCCTGCTCTCATCAAAAACGTCTTCAAACACATTATCAATCACTGTAATGTCAAGCAAATTCTTTATCTTACTACAAAAACGTGTAAACGTACGGCTATGCTGCCATGACGTTACATAATAAATACGATTATTTTCTTCGTAGATTCGTACAACATCATTGTGGATTGTATCATAGCCTAAATCAATCTCATCGCATACATAGAAACGGTAATTCGATATTATCTCATTATACTTTCTATACCTTTCCTTATACTTGTCTGCGTTTTCTATTGCAGACAGAACCAAAATTCTAGGTTTCAATTCTTTCATCATTTCCACAGTCTGGTCGACCTTGTTTTTGGGCGTGGAAACAAAATCACTATCTGTTAGATATTTTATACCCAATATGTCGCATAAACGAGTAAATTCGTCAGTGTCAAACGGGAACATGCTCGTTGCCATAACGAATTCATTTCCTCGGAATATCTCTCTATGTTGTCTAGCATCAGGATGGATAACATATAATTCTGAGATATGCTTATTTTGCCCTTTGCCATTTCTCCATAGAGCTTTTGGATTGTTGCGATATGACGCAATTAGAGTGTCATCTATATCTTCAGCTTGTAAAATCCAATTACAAATTTCCCTACGGCGTGAAGATTCATCTTCACGTTTGTCGGTTGCGTTAAGTAGATATCCTATGCAATCTCTAAACGAAAGCGTCGGATTAAATGGCAGCTTGTCAAATACATCTCTTGCATCAGCATTTAATTTGTCTATTACAGACTTATAAGGAACACGTTCTTTCCAACCTGCAGACTTTGATGCATATACCCACATCCGGGTAAAATATAACTCTTCGGGTTTTCTGACGCTTGTTTCAGTAGGAATACACTCAATGTCATCAAACAATCCTCTTGTTATCCAGTCTTCATACTCAGATAATGATTTTGAGAAGCAGGTTGACCAGAAGTATAAAGCAAAGGCTCTTGTAGAGAGGTATTCAATATCATTCTCTGTCATTGTCTGGTGTAGTCCTCTTTGCTTGAAATAAGACTTAATAGTATCCCTATTGCTTTCGAATATGTATGTTTCAGAAAGATATCTTAGCTCAGACACCCCATTTGCTTCGAAATTACATGAAGGGCTATACGCGCTCCCAAGAGTGATCTCAGAAGCTGGCAGATAGCACAGTTCTTCACCTTTCACCATATAAAGAATAGCATCATACAATTCCTTATCGATGCTGTAATCTTCTGATAGCTTCGCCAACTCCCTTACAAATTCAACATGAATGGCATTTCTTCTCTCTTCATCGTCCTGGATGTTGCTAATATATTCTTTAATCTTTTCTTCTGCCCATTCTTTTTTGCTTGAAATTGAGCAGTGATTTCTACATTCGGCTGCAACAAGGCGCAAAAGTTCTTTGTTATTTGAAAGAATATCGGGGGCAATCTCGTCTGACAGTGAAATATATTTAAATGGTTCGACGACGGATTCTTCAGGAATGTCAACAATAATCGAATCATCTAAGGTCATATATTCTCCGGATTTTGTACGAACACGAAGTTGTATTATTTCGCTTTGTCTTTCTTCCCAAACTCCCTTTAAATCTTTCAAATGTTTAGTCATCATTGCGACTACAGCGTCTTCCTCAAATGTTGAAAGATTTGGCAATACGGAATTGAGAAGTGTATCCAGATTGTCAAATTTCAATCCGAGTTTCTTAAAGAGTTTAAGCCAATCATTTTTCTCCTTATCATTATTATCTTCCAAATACAGTTCAGAAACAAAAGAAGCGCATTTGTCATATTTCTTCACAATGCTTTCTATACCCTCACTTTGGTAAACATCAGATATATATAAGGATGAGCAGTCTATATAATTTTTATCAGAATCTAACAGACTTAGTGGCTTAAGTTGCTCTACATTATCAATGTTTTTCAGATTGTCTTTAATCCATCTCCAGAAATCAATATTTTGATTGTTATCGTTTTTAAAACTATATTCCATCGAAGGAATAATGCTGTTCAGGACTTCATTCAAATCATACTTGTCAATGTAGAATAACTTAAAGAAACTATCATCGAAAAATTCGGAATAAACATTAGCCAAAACGGCAAAGTTACCTGGACACCATTCTTTCGCAAATAAAGTAGCGGCATCTTCATCATACCTGTAAAACTTGATATCACCATCATCGTGAACTCTAATGTTGTCATCAGAACAAAGCAAAGGCATATCCTTAATTTGGTTGTTATTCAAAGAACCATCAAAGATATGTTTCATGTCTCTGTGCAAGTACTCCAAGAATGGAAGCATTTCATCTTTGCTTGTTAATGTGGCATAGATGTCTTTTTTGTTCCTGAGTACGACATTTTCAAAGAACGACTTATCAGTGAAAGTTTCTATACCAAATTGTTGCCTAAAGAAAGTTTCAAGTGCCTTAGCTTCTGAAGGCTCAAACTCATCAAAATATTTTTGACTTAGACAATACATCCAAGAACCATCAAGCCACTTGTGCCTTGTATTATCCTCGAATGTACTATTTCCATTGTATGATGACTGATTGAAATATCTGAGATCATCATTACAAAGATACTCTTCTGAGTTCTCAATATCCAGACAACAAAGCATGTAGTTTTTGAACAGGTTGCTTTCATCTTTGATGACTTCCCTTTGTTCAAAGAAAAAACGAACAAATGAAACGTTTGTCTCAAAGGAATCGCTAATTACCTGATTAACCTCTGACATAAAATCTTCATCATCCTTAAGTAGTTTCAGAAGGGAATTAATATCATATGTGGAGCAACCTAGTCCTTCAAATACATCTTTTATAGCATTATCCTCGTCATCTTCGAGATACAGATGTGAAAGTATTTGAATATCATTTTTACCTATCCACGGTTGTTTGGAAACCTGATATGCGCTGTCACTATAGAAATACAGGAAGCTATAGTCGTCGAAAATGATTGGACTTCCATCTTCATTGAAATAAGGTAATTTATGTTTTGCTTTTGACAAGTCAACTTCTTTCTCTGCGACAAATCGATAGAAATTGACGGAGTTTTCAATTGTTTTTAATAGTTCTATAGCATTATCGTTGTCAACAATGCAATCGTTAACAATAGATTGAGCATTGAATTTCAAGAATCTATTATCAACAAAAGATATCCAATCTTCATTACCTTTGAAATATGTTCGTGTATGCTCACACAGATGTGGAACAAACTTTTTCATGAAATAGATTAAAGAACCTTCTGTATCAAAATCAAAATAGAGATCTCTTGCTCTAAATAGGTCATTCTCATACTCAATGAAGATTGATTCTGAAGAAAAACTATCCAACTCATCTTTTTCAAGCAGATGAGCAATAAATTTTGTGTTGTTGTCAATATTTTTTAGCCATGTTTGAAATTCTTCATCGCTGCATTTCTTTTTCACATCATCAAAATCAATATCCAAATTACCTGGACTGTAACTATATAAGAAACTCATGAATTTATCAGATTCACGTAGTTCTTGAATTGGCAGAGCCTTTTCTCTCATTTCCATCAGATTGATAAAGTCTGCATCTGTCATTACGTTCTTTTCTGTGATGCCAGTTCTATCATCGATGATATTATTTATAGTTTCCAGAGATTCTAGTCCATCTGCATCAATCACCGGAATAAACGCTTTTTCCTTGATGAGCTTTTCAAATTCTTCTTGAAATTCCTCGATAAAGACCTTGTATAATCTGTGTTTTTTACACTCATCCCAGTCTGGAATGAGAGAAAATATTGAATCAAATTCATATTCTTTGCTTGCTATAAGCTCCTTTATCCAATAGAAGAACTGTTGTCCTGCAATTTTGGCTATCTCATGGTTAAGTTCAATATCCTCAATGTCATCTCGATAACCATTAGGTAACATGTCGGTATTCATCAAGAACTTAAAGCCCCAATCTGCCTTTTTTGCTGGAAGATAACAATATAGTATAGCATCGTCAACGGGTATCAGTTTTCTGCCTTGTCGCTTACATGCAAATTTTACCGCAGTTTTGTAAAAATTTAGATATTTCTCTGGAATTTTCTCATAGCCATTGGATTTATCCGCATCTTGATTGGTTAATACATCATTTATCCTTTCGCGTATATGTTCTGGAACATCACCAATTAGCGCACGAGAAACACACCAATTTCTGTTGTCTTTCTCCCGATGAATTGGTTCACTGCCATCATTAAAATATACACTTACCTTGTGAATATTTGGAACAAACAAGATAACACGTTCGGAATCGAATACCGATGAGAAGAGGTCAATATAGTTATCGCTCCGCCCCTTGTCGGAGAGAATCCGCTTATCACGAGGTTTCAAAGCAAATTTAACGCGGAATTCCTCATTCGGATGTAAAGAGAAAATATGCTTTACAGAGGGAGACAATTCTTTAGGCTCTGTCCATAGAGGATAAATCTGCCATGGTGTATTGATAGGAGCTTCATCAGATGTACTGAATGATCGGTCAAATCGGAATGTATATGTACCTGTTTGGAGAAAAACATAATCACTGTCGAGAAAAACAGTTTTGAAGCCAATTCCTTTGTAGCCTATAGCTTCTACGTTCTCTGTTTTCTCTCCATCATTGATGTTACATATAGCTGCAACATTCTTCGCATTAAAATATGCACCAGTATGCTGGAAAGTAAGAAACTCATCTGTGATATGAAACTCCACGTCAACGGGCTTTAAAAGATTAGCTTTATCCCTCTGAGGATAATCGTTAGCATTTTGGAGGAGTTCATAAATAAACACTTCCTTGCCACTTTGCGTCAATTGTTTGCTGAGTGTGTCCAAAGAACTCGTGATCTTTTTGGCTGCATCAAGTGAATAGTGGCTAAGGCAACTATTTATGCATTCGATGGTGTCTTTTGACGTAACAAGTTTAACATCGTGAGAAAGGTCGATACCAAACCTCAATGGCGCAGTATTGAGAAGTACCCATGTAAATCGGTAATATGCATGCCTATAGAAGTTTTGGCTACTTTTGAAACGAATGGACAAATTTTTAATACCACGCTCTTTATCTTCAATTTTCGTAAAATCTGTATTGCGAATGTCTGTTATTCTATAGTATCCTTTTTCTGCATCTGGAGCAAATTGACCAATGAAGAAATTGTTGGCGAGTCGCAACCTCTTCTTTATTTTTTCAACATTTATACTATTTTCTTTCCTTACGGTATGCAGAACAGACTTGGTACTTGTTGTGTCATTTTTTAATTTGATATATTTGGGCGGAACGGATTTTGTCTTGTCATAACAAGAATCAAAAATATCGGATGCATCCACAAAATCCCCCAAACGGTTGAAACCAAGTGAACGAAAATCTATTCCTGCTTCTTTTATAGCAGGTGCAAACTTTACTAAGTTTACCCAACCATCACCGTGGCCTATGACTGATTCTTTTTTTAGCAAACGAAAAATGTATAGAAGTTTGTCCTTGATTTTGTCATCTATGTTAGCCATATTTTTCAATTAGTATTTACTTGTTATTGGATAATCTTTATAATTACATTAAATGCTCATACAACTTCAGTTTCAGCACCTCACCATTCTCAAACTCAAACTGGAATTTTTTCCTATTGAACCTAGGATTATTTTTATGGATAATCCTATGGTAGTTAGGGCTGATGATAATGATATTCGTTGAATCGTTGTTCTGCGAATGAGTGAAGTAGTCGATGTGGTGAGCCTCCACCACGCTGTCACCATATTCGCTGCCAATGCGATCGCCACTAATCTCGTCGCGATAGTCGTAAAACTCTTTGAGCATACGGATGATGTTGAGGTCTATCCTGCGATACTTCACCAGCAGTTCCTTCTGCACCACCGATGCCGATTTGTCCTGCATGAAGAAACGATCATCCTCGCAAGTCTCATACACCTCCTCGGGAACGGCACTCAGCGTCGATGCCAACTGCTGATACTCGGCATCAACACAGCACTCCATGCCCAGCACGTCGCTCCTCGTCGTCAGGTACAGCCGCATATACTCGTGGATGTCGTCTGGTAGCGGTATCTGCCGCTTGCTCTTGCCAATCAGTTGTTTCTGCGCATACAAGTATTCGTAGCTCTTACGGAACACCGCCCGCAACTTTACCGCCAGTGGTGACTGCCGACCGTAGCGAATCTGGATGACATCCTTATGTCCCGCCCAGTTGCTCTGCTCAAAATTCTGGTTTTTCAACCGCGCATCGTATAGTTCCCCATCAATCAGCACCTTAATATCCTTGCTCGCCCCGTGCGTCAATATGGACTCATCCCATACGTGCAGCATAGCACATGCCGACACAGGAATGGTCATCCCGTCATTCAACAGCGACCAGTCCACAGTCTTCTGCATGATAAATCCACTGTCGTAGTCCATTGCTCTTAATCTTAAAACTCATTGTACATTAATTCCGTAGTATTTATCACTTCAGTAGTTTTAGTCAATTTTAGTTGAGTTTAATAATTGCTTTATGTCCACATCAAGGACACTCGCAATCTTTGTTAAAGTTTCAATGCTTGGCTGGCTTGTATTGGTACACCATTTGGAAACTGTGGCTTCATCTTTGCCCAGTTGCTCTGCTAACCATCTGTTGGTGCGTTTTGTTTCGGCAAGCACCACTTTGAGGCGATTCATATCTCTTGTCATACCTTATTATATATAATGTGGGTACAAAGATAGACAAATTTTCCTAAAGATAGGAGAAAATAAGAGAAAAATATCATCAATTGGTGGAATATTTGGCGTTTTAGGCAAATTATTGAAACCTCAAATATAGAATAGCCCCAAGTCTTTGAATGACTTGGGACTGAAACCTGTTGAGACTAATCTTCAAGTAGTTCTGCCAGTTCTTCACCGAGAGGAGCGAAGTAGCACCAACTATTTTGGACCGGCACCTCTGGTAGATTCAGGTGTTGGTTCAGTTCCTCATTCTGTTCAATGGCAAGAAATTCGTAGCCGTAACGTGGAGCAACCTGATTCAAGAACTTAGCGAGGTTTCGGATGTGTCGTCGCTCATGAGATTGGAAGTTGACTGTTACGAGAATGACGCATTTGTCGGGAAGTCCGTTGTGTTTCTTGCTTTGCTCCCAGAAGCGGATGTAGAGACGGATGCCCTTCTCGTTGATGAACACATTGAAGCCTACCATGTGGCTCTCGAATGCGATTGATTCCATACTGATGCCGTAGTTCTGATAGAAGTAAACGGCGATGTCAAACATGAGATTTTTGTTGATCATAATACAATAGTTTTTAAAATGTGAATAATTATTGTTATTTGTGATATGGCGTGACCTATATCCTTCTGCCACGTTTCTTCTTTTTCTTTAGCCGTTGCTGCTCTGCTGCAAATGCAGCCTCCTGTGCTGCGGTAGCATCATAGCCAGACGGTGAGAACAGACTGCCGATTCTAGAAACGATACTCTCTGCGGTACTTTCTTCATATCTCGGCTTTGGTTGTTCACGATGTATAGGTTCAGGCTTCGGACGGGGTGGAGTATAGGGACGTTCAGAATACTGCTGTTGTTGGCAACGTTGCTGATACTTCTCCTTGAACTTATGATTTCGTTCCAGCCGATTCTCGATGTTGGCAAAGCTGAATTTACGGTCAATCTTCGAGCCAGAGAAAACATGTTTGCCTTTAATGAACTTGACACCATCAATCTTATCACCAGTTCTACTATACTTGAACTCTGTCATAATCCCTTGCTTGTGAAGTGCCTCACGAAGCTGCTCCCATGAAGTTGCCTTTGGCAGTTCCTGTTTCAATGCCTCGTAGATGTCGTATTTGGCTTTGTCGTGCGGGCGTAGCCGTTCCGTGTTCACATGCTCCTTGCCGTCAGCCATGTAGAGTCCGTACTTCTCCGTCAGTGCCTTGCAGACCTTCTCATTGCGATAGCGGTCGTTCTTGTCAGAAATGGTCTTGCCGTTGTTATCCACTCGGTTAAACACAATGTGACAATGTGGATGGTTGCGGTCTGTGTGGCGGGCTATGATGAACTGGGTATCTCGGATGCCCATCTGCTCCATATACTCGTAAGCAATTTTTACCATTAGTCTGTCGTCGTTTCGCAAGCGGACACCATCCTCCGGTGAGAAACTTAGGGAGATATGCCCAACGGTATTCTTCACCTTGTCGTTGAGTAACGTCTGCAACTCAAACTGCTCTGCCATCTCTTCGGGAGTACCAGAGACACCTTCGCTGGCTAACAGTCTTGCCTTGTCCTCGCGGAGAACATAGGCAACGCAACCGGCGAACTCTGAGCCTTTAGTTATCTTTCCTATCATCCTTTATCTGCTTTACGATTTGTGAAATACGTGCTGCTAGATTACGGCAATCATCGGCCACCATACCAATGCCGTGTGCGTTAGCCTGTCTTGCCAACTGGTTCAGGTTGGTTACTTCGCCCATCAGATTTCTTAACAAGATAAGCGTGTCCCTGCTGATGCGCTCTTTGACGTGCCCATTCTTTATCAATGAGCGGATAACTTCGCTCTGGCTTCTGCCACTCTGTCGGGCGAGTGCCTTCAGCCAGTAGTTTTCCTGCTCCGTCAGTCGGAGCGAGATTGTCTTTGCTTTCTTCATTGTTTTCTTTATTTTGGGTGAATAATGTTTGTGACCATCGGGAGCCTCCAGCCTTTTGGGGTGGCAAGTGGGGAGGCGAATGTAATACACCGCCATAAACTTGCTATCCCCAAAATGTTCCCCAATCGTCTTTCTCGGTCTCACAGGCGCAAGCCCTTGCTCTTGCCATCAGTTATTCCGTCAGTTATATTGCCAATGGGCTGTTTAACTGGTTGTAATTGCAACTGATTTATCAATTTATTGATTGACTGATTTGTCAGTCTCATCTGTTCCAGTTTGCCCTCGTCGGTCTCGATGTCGAGCAGGAAGTCTGCTATGTCGAGTCCCTGTTTTCGCTGTTCATCCGTCGCTGCCCGTTCCAAATAAACATACAACTGCGCATGAATGCCGAGTTGTCTCATCATCGGAATCTTGCTTCTCCAGTAGTCGGTCGCTCCAAGATCAGGGAAGAGTGAAAGCGTTCGTCCTTGTAATATGCTCAGGCATTCTTCATTGAGGCAACCGTTCTTTCCCCCAGATGCGATCCACGTGAAATGTGGCAGATGGATGCTACAGACGAGTGCCGTCTTTTCGCTCTCAACCAGTCCGATAGGCTTGTACTTTTCTGAGGTCAAAAGATGCTCCCCAAAGAAACACTGCCTCAGATTGAAGTCGGCGAGATGCAAGGCAGAGTGTACCCATGTGACGTGACAAAATGGTTGTTTCACTCTTTTGCCTGCCTGTGGATTGTAAAGAATTATCTTGCCAGTTCTTGCCATGCCATTACTATCAATCTGCCAGAAAACTGTGGAACCTTGCCAGTGTCTTGATGTGCCGACATGATATTTCTTCATCAGTTCCATTGTCTGCTCCCTGCCAAATTTGAGAGACAGAAAGCGGAAGAGGTTGTTAGCCTCGTAGTGCTGCATACTTGCTTCTACTATTTCTGCTGGGATGTACGATATTGGCTTGTGGTGTTCTGCAACTTTTGGCATGAAGACGGGCTTCCTTTCTTCTGGTAGATGCTCCTGTTCAGATGGATTGTCCTTGAAGTAGTCGCTGGGCGTATAGTGATAACCGCAACGCTGCTCATGGTCACACCTGCCAACGTATGAAGGGAACTGGATTTTACCCTCCGTGTCAATGTAACGGGAAAAGCAACGCTTCTGTTTGCACTCAGGACAAGTGTGCCTGGTGCTGATACCCTTATAGGGCTGTAGTTTGAATCTGTAATCGTTCATAATTTCTTCTTTTCTTTGTGTCGCACTATCTGCATTTTCTGCATTTTGACGGGGCAAAGTGTGGAAAGTGCGGAAAGTGCGAGGGGTGAATCTTTAGATTTTTGAATACTCTCCGTGACGTTCGCGTTTGAACAGAATGCCGATGTTCCGACTCAGAAAGTCCTTAAAAGCCCGTTCCTTCATACCCTCTTTGTCTGCCAGTTCCAATCCTTCGGCTGTAGTGAACTGATTCGGCAACTGGTGAAGGATAGCAAGTTGTTGCGTAGTCAGCGATTCCTCATTCATGATTCCCTGCACATTAAGGGCTGTCATTCGGAAATACTCTG
>ERZ842401.4893-NODE-4893-length-15208-cov-6.232627_pt1 | contig 15208 bp, 12 predicted proteins | sample MGYA00521270_ERZ842401 | MGnify/ENA primary metagenome ERZ842401 (study PRJEB31892, sample SAMEA3878208) | bioreactor metagenome | biome: Moose rumen | place: Sweden | collected 2011-10 | study: EMG produced TPA metagenomics assembly of the PRJEB12797 data set...
CGTGCGGGGTTATTGAGAGCAAGCCTCTTCGAGGCTATTTTTAGAGGTTACCTTACATGAACAAAGGTACACATTTTATCGGACAGCCTGCCTGCCGGCAGGCGGGCCCGATGTATGGGTAGCAGTTAAATTTGCTCGACAAGCAAAAGATTCTCCGTTCAGCCGTGAAAATGGCGGTGAACGCTACGTAAAGCGCTTCGATGCATGGCAGCACCTGATATTTGCTATTCATTCAATGCAACACCCGTTACAGTAACGCCTGTTGCAATATTCAAGATGCAAATATACAATATTTTCCACAAATACGAAATAATATTTCTACGCTTTCTGTCTATGCCACGAAACAAATACATCGTTCAACATAGCGTTTGCTGCTTTATTAGACTCTCTTTAGGTTTTACTCCCCCTTTACTCAAACTTTAATCAAATACTATGTGCCTCCGAGGTAACAAGGCAATAAATAGCCTGTTCCTTCGTTGTGCATAACATACAACATGCATTGAATTATGGCAAAGGTAAAACCATCCATCATAGAGTACACCGGCACTGTGGGTCGTGAGATACACTATACCCGTTTCGGCCGCACCTACTCGCGTCAGCTGCCTGCGGAATACAACGACCGCAAGTCCGAGGCACAGTTGCGTCAGCGGGCACTATTCAAGGCCCGGCAACAGACCTCTGCCCTCTACGGCACCATCCTCCAGCGTGGCCTTACCAAAGAGGCACACGACCACGGGATGACAGAAGCCAACTATTTCTCGCGTTTGAACAAAGAGCAATTTGTGTACGACGACGGCGATGTCCACATCAACTATCCAGCCTTGCTCCTTGCCAGCGGCTCGTTGCCTGAAGTGCACATCACCCGCTGTCATGTCGACGGACTGAATGTCAATATTGCCTTCCGGCCAAGCCTTGATGCAGGTAAAGCCCGGCCCGACGATGTGGTGCACTTCTACGCCGTCTCGCCGCAAGCGGAAATCAGTATGCTGATGGCCAGCGTCAACCGACAGGACGGCCACGCAACCCACGTTCTCCCCGATGTCTCGGACGAGATGGACGGCGACACCCCTACCTCTACGCCGTCGTCGAAGCCGCCTCCACAGCCGGCATTCCCACCCTCTCCGCCGCCGAAAAACAGCAGAACAAAAAGCACCGCAACATCAACCGCCGCGTGTCTCCGTCGGTCTTTATCAGCTGTGTAATCATAAGTTACAATTAGATATTGTAGATTCAGAAAGATTGCGTACCTTTACAATTTGATAAAATAGAATAAGAAAAGATGGCTAAAAAGAAAGAAATAGTAGAAGAACCGTTGGAGAAGCGCCTGTGGAAGGCGGCGGACAAACTGCGCAAGAATATTGACGCGGCAGAGTATAAGCACGTGGTGCTGGGACTGATATTCCTACGCTATATATCAGTGTCTTTCGAACGTTTATATGCCGAATTAGTGAAGCAACAGGCCGACGGTGCCGACCCCGAGGATCGCGAGGAATATCTGGCCGAGAATGTGTTCTATGTGCCGGAGAGTGCCCGTTGGTCTTACCTGGTGGCCAATGCCAAGAATCCGCAAATAGGCAAACTTATCGACGATGCGATGGATGCCATCGAGCGCGAGAATCGCTCGCTGAAGGGCGTGCTGCCCAAGGTTTTTTCCCGTCCCAATCTGGATCCCACGTCGCTGGGCGAGTTGATAGACCTTATTGGCAACAGCACGTTGGAGAACACCAGCACGAAGAGTGCCGACCTGTTGGGGCATGTGTTCGAGTATTTCCTCGGCGAGTTCGCTTTGGCTGAAGGCAAGAAAGGAGGTCAATTCTATACACCGCGCAGCGTTGTGGAGCTTCTGGTGACGATGCTGGAACCTTATCAGGGTCGAGTGCTCGACCCCTGCTGCGGCTCGGGCGGTATGTTCGTGCAGAGCGAAAAGTTTGTGCGCCAGCATCAGGGACGCGTGGAGGATATCTCCATCTATGGTCAGGAGAGCAACCAGACCACCTGGCGCCTGTGCAAGATGAACCTTGCCATCCGCGGCATCGATGCCTCGCAGGTGAAGTGGAATACCGAAGGGTCTTTCCTCAACGATGCCCACAAGGACGTAAAGGCCGACTATGTCATCGCCAACCCGCCGTTCAACGACAGCGACTGGAGCGGTGACCAGCTGCGTGGCGACGCCCGCTGGCAGTATGGTGTGCCGCCCATGGGCAATGCCAATTTCGCCTGGATACAGCATTTCGTCTATCATCTGGCACCCAAGGGACAGGCGGGCTTCGTGCTGGCCAAAGGGTCGCTGACATCCAAGACCGGCGGCGAGGGCGATATTCGCCGCGCGTTGATTGACAAAGGTCTTATCGCCTGCATCGTCAACCTTCCGGCCAAGCTGTTCCTCAACACCCAGATTCCCGCCTGCCTGTGGTTTGTCAGCCGCAACCGCACCAGGAGGGCAGGGGACATACTCTTCATCGATGCCCGCAATAAAGGCCGCCTCATCAACCGTCGCACCCGTGAGCTGACCGAAGACGACATCAGCACCATTGCCGGCACCTACCACCGCTGGCGCGACGAGTCCAAGGATTATGCCGATGTGCCGGGCTTCTGTGCCTCTGTTCCTGTCAGCCGTGTTGCCGAATTGGACTATGTCCTCACCCCTGGCCGCTACGTCGGTCTGCCCGAAGAGGAAGACGACTTCAACTTCGCCGAACGCTTCACCGCCCTCCGTGCCGAGTTTGAAGAGCAGCTCAAGGAGGAAGAACGCCTGAATAAACTGATATTGGAGAACCTGAGTAAGATAAAAGTCAATTAAATAATACACAATATGGATAATAAAGACATTCGCTGGATACAACGTTTTAGTAATTACCGTAAGGCATTGTTTATGCTAAGGAAAGCGGTTGACATTGTGTCTGTCTCGAGATTAAACGATACAGACGAAGACGATTTGATGGCAGAAGGCCTTATTCAGAGATACGAATACACTCACGAATTGGCGTGGAAGGTTATGAAAGATTATGCGGAATATCAAGGCATAACTGACATTATGGGTTCCCGTGATGCTATCAGGATCGCACTCAAGGCAGGACTTATTAGTGACGAGCGTTGGATGGATACGATTTCGGATAGGAATCTGACATCTCATAATTACGATGATGAGACTGCTCAGCGTATTGTGGGAAACATCATAAACGTGTATTACCCATTGTTTGTTGAATTCGAGAAGAAAATGTTACCGCTCTCCGGACTTGAACCTACTTCGTTTTGACCTATGCCATACGGACTAAAAGACAGTGAGCTGACGAACTTGAAGACGCTCTTTGCAAAGAACGATAGAATCGAGCGCGTGATACTTTATGGTTCGCGTGCCAAAGGTACATACAAACCCTTTTCCGATGTGGATATTACGTTGGTTGGCAGTGAATTGACTCATTCAGACCTGAATAGGATAATTCTGGATATAGACGATCTGCTACTGCCGTATATGTTCGATATCTCAATTTTTCATACCCTCAAGAATCCTGACTTGATAGACCATATCAACAGAAGAGGAATCGTTTTATATGAAAAAGATGCTCCTGAATTAGATGGTACCCTGTCAGGTATTGTGGATGCAGAAAGAGAATTGAGTGGAGAAAACAATTTAACATAAGAAACACCCAGTTGTAAAGGATTACTTAATAACTGAAAGTAAAGAATAGAGAATGATATGAGTACAGAAAATGCAAATCTGATTGTGGCGTGTGCATCGCTGGTGGTGATGGTGGTGACGTTCTTCATCACATTTAGAATGTATGTGTATATGAAGAAGAGCGACCTGTTGAAAAGCAGGAATGAAGAGAAGCGGAGGAAGAAAGATATAATGGCGCAGATAAAGAGTTTGGAAAAACAACTTGAAAAAGCGAAGATGATGTCTATGCTTAGTGGTAGTGGTATTGGTCAGCAACAAATAGATGAAATTGAATACAAATTATCTGAACTATATAGCAGATTGTAATATGAATGAAAGGAAGGAAAATAAATAAAAAAGAGATGGATACCATGATAAAAAGCAACACCGATAATACGTCCATCCAAGGGCTGTTGTGCTAGACCATCATCGACAGAATCAACAACCTCGAAATCTTCATGAAAGGTATTAATTACTCGTATTATTAAGAGGAGGATGGGAGTGAGGATATAAAAAACAACTTGATAATCCAATAATATAAAGATTTGTCTACTTAAAAAATGATGATTATGGATAATAAGAACACATTAACAAGTTATGCGTTTCTAGCTGCATTAAATGAAAATGGAACTGATTTATATAATGCAGTATATTTGCCATTGTGCAAGAGGGCTTTGACTATTCACACAAAAGAAAACACACATGGTACAGATAATGATATAAAAAAATCATTCAAAGCGAATTTGGGGTTGACATGCCTATACTTGTCGTCCAAAAGCTAATAGTGGCAATCGCTAACGGGATGTCTAGAAGACAAAAAGAAAAAACTGATTTTAAACTTTTTGCAAACGGACAATCATTTCAGTGTAATTCCTATGTGTTCAGAGACTTTGAACAATCGTATGAATCTGAACGCCGCCAAGCAAATGCTTTACAAGAAGCATTTGAAACATTTGTAAAGACACAAGAAGTTGGGTCAGGTGAAGATATGCCATCTTTTGCCTCTTTTATTGATCTTTACAAAAATGAATTGTCATCATTCCTTTTAGGTAAAGTAAAATCCATAAATGTTGATGTTAATTCATCATTTATGAATCATGTGAGATTCTTACAATATATCGAAACAAATAATGATGCTTTGTATAAGGTTGCTGAACGGATATTTATGGGGTCAATTATTGCTTCGTATATCGAATCCGAAATGGATGTAAATGCAAAACCGGAAAATAAAGTCACATATTTTTTGGATTCAAAAATTGTGTTAGAAGCACTCGATTTGCAAAATGCAGAGGACACCCAGCCAACGAGAGAATTGCTGAAATTAATCCGAGATACAGGAGGAACTATTAAAGTTTTAGATGTTACTTTGAATGAAATTCAAGGTATAATAGATTCTGCTATAAATAGTTATAATAAGCGCAACCCAACAACTACAGTAAACGAAGCTTGTGTTAGAATTAATCAAAATAAAACATGGTTGACAAAAATCAATGGAAATCTTGGGAATTATTTGGTAGACACATTGAAAGTGGAAATCACAAAGCTTTCGGAAAATGATATTAAAGATTTTACAAATTCAGAAGACACAAACCAACTACAAAAAATATGGTATAGAAAAAATACCGCTGCTCATGACGTAATAGCATATTTATATGTTAGAAAAATGAGAAAGGCAAATTCTGTCAGTGCTTTTATTCAAAAGGCAAGTTATTGGTTCATAACAGCAAATAAAAGATTGTGTGATTTCAACATATCAAGAAAAGAAAACGGATTTCCTCAAGAGACTATATTACCTCAGGAATTAACAAGCCTTTTGTTTTTACAAAACCCAAAGAAATATGGAGAACGGGTTTCAACAATCGGATTAAATGAGCTAATAGCTCAAACATTATCGGATGAATACCCAAGTCGAGATATACTCAATGAATTTGATTCTGCAATTAGAAACAATTCAGATATTTCGGAAGATGATTATAAAATAGTTCTTTCTGCAGTATCTCAGCAATCTACAAATCAATTGCAGAAACTATTGGAGGAAAGCATTTCCTCCAAAGATGGTTTTAATTCAAAAATACACCAAATTATAGCCAAAGAACGTAATCGTCGAAATATAGAAAAGGAAGAACGCGAAAAGACAATTAGAGATTTTGCTCAAAGTGCAAAGGAAAAAACGGAATTAATGGGTAAAAATAAAGAATTAGAGGAAAAGTTGGCCGCTCTTTCACAAAAAGTAGCGGAAATCCAAAAATCCTCGGAAAAGCAGGAAGAAAAGTATAATGCTCTTATTATAGAAAATGCTAATTTAAAACTTAAAAAATGGAAGCGACCAAAGTATTGGTTATTTTGCGTAATTCTTGTTGTCTGTCTAATTGCTTTGCTAAGCTGTTTTGTATTTACCGAAAGTCATTATAACATCATTTTTCGGCTGATTGAGTGGATTGATTCATTAGAAGGTGTTAGAAACAACTTGGCAACAACTCTTTTTACGGGAATATTTGGTGCAATTGCTATTATATCTGGCAAAGCATTATTCACTATTAAGAAAATACAATCAGAGGAAGAAGAAAAGAATTGGTTTAAACAAGTATTATGTGAATGGTTTAATAAAAAATGAAATGCAAATAAGCCAATACAGAAATGTGTTTTGATTATGAGCGAATGGAAAGAATATAAGTTGGGAGAGATTTGCTCTTTTGTGAAGGATAAAATCTCTATGAGGGATGTGGGTACAGACGTTTACATCTCCACGGAGAATATGCTGCCCGACAAGGGTGGGATAACACGTGCTTCATCTATTCCTATGGACGGAATGGTTACGAGATATTATCCAGAAACTATCTTGATTTCTAATATTCGTCCTTATTTTAAAAAGATTTGGTTTGCAGATAAAGAGGGTGGCTGCTCAAATGATGTACTGTGTTTTAAAGGGAATGATGTCCTAATAAATAGTAAATATTTGTATTATCTATTAGCGCAAGATATATTCTTCGATTATGTGATGCTCGGTTCAAAAGGAAGCAAGATGCCAAGAGGCGACAAAGATCACATTATGAAATGGAAGGTTTCAATACCTCCTGTTGACGAGCAGAAGCGGATAGCTGGGGTGTTGAGTTCGTTGGATGATAAGATAGATTTGTTGCATCGGGAGAACGCAACCCTCGAAGCCCTCGCCGAAACCCTCTTCCGCCACTACTTCATCGAAAACCCCGACCCCACCTGGAAAGAAATGCCTGTTTCATACTATGGGAAAGTAATCTGTGGGAAAACGCCCTCTAAAAAGAATGAAGAATACTATGGTGGTGAAGTGCCGTTCATTAAGATTTCCGATATGCATGGTACTACGTATGTGTTTAATAGCGAAGATTCTTTGTCGGAAAAAGGAAAAGCATCGCAGAAAGAAAAGACCTTGCCAGCAAATTCTATTATGGTAAGTTGCATTGCCACAGTCGGTTTGGTGTCAATAAATGCATGTGAAGCCCAAACAAACCAACAGATTAATTTTATTGTGCCATATTGCGAGCAGTATCGTTATTACTTGTATTGCTGGTTTAAGTCGATTTATGATGAACTGAATACAATGGCAAGTGGTGGTACGGCAACACTCAATCTCAACACAGGTGATTTCTCTCGAATAGGTATAACTTTGCCGGATGATGATGCAATAAAAGAATTTCATTTACAGGTGAAACCAATATTTGCAAAAATCAGATTCAACCAACAACAAATGCAAACATTGACCATCCAACGAGACACCCTCCTTCCTCGACTAATGTCTGGCGAAGTGAAAATTGTAGAATAATAAATTGCAGATAAATACGTTGTTAAATAACCAAATAAAGGAATATGGAAAAAGAAGATAAAATTATAGTTTATCATGACCCATCTGAGTATATTAGGAATCTACAGCAATTGTTAGTTTCTGACAAAAAACGTATTGGTTTTTTGTTTGGTGCAGGAACTTCAATGGTAACAAATCCCAAAACAAATGATTCTTACGTTCCTGCAATCTCTAAAATGACTTCGCAGATTATCGAGAACATTAGTGAGAAGAAATACAATGATGCTATTGCTGAAATAAAAGTGGAAATTGAAAATGAAGGGAAAACATTTACCATTGAAACTTTGTTGTCAAAATTGGAATTAAAGCAGCAAGTAGTTGGTTGTGGGATGATAAATGGATTGAATAAAGAAAACTATGCGAGTCTTATTAATGAAATCAAGACAAGAATACACACAATCGTATCGGTTCATAAACAAATAGACTGCGAGAAACTAATTCACACGACTTTCGCTGAATGGATTCAAAAAGCTGATAGAAAAACTGCGGTTGAAGTGTTTACCACCAACTATGATTATTTGTTTGAAGTCGCTTTTGAACACAAGGCGTTGCCCTATTATGATGGATTCACAGGTGCATACGAACCATTTTTTGATGGGCAATCTGTTGATGACATGTCATTCTTGCTGAAGCAGACGAAACTGTGGAAAATACATGGTTCCTTGGGTTGGCATTATGATAAAGAAAGAGGAAGAGTTCTAAGACGAGATCCTGATAACAACGATATATTGATATATCCTTCAACATTGAAATATGACCAGTCAAGGAAGCAGCCATATACTGCACTGGGTGACCGTTTGTCGAACTTTATTAAACAGGATGACACCATTTTGATTGTTTGTGGATACTCTTTTGGAGATGAACATATTAATGAGAGAATCAATACGGCCTTGTCAATGAATCCTCTCGGCCAAGTGTATGTATTATTATACGATACCATTTTGGAAAAGCAAGATGATAACACCTATAAGAAGGTTGGAAATTCATTTAATGAGGATTGTGCTTTGGCCAAAATGGCCATGTCGAATAGTAAATTATCCGTATTGTCTGGACGATCGGCCGTGATTGGAGGGGTTTATGGAAAATGGAAATTAAAACGAGAGCCGGATAAAGAAGATACCATTAATGTCAATTTTTACTATGACGAAGATGCATATTCAAATAATGAGGATGCTATCAGTAGTGATAGTGAGAGAAAAGAAATACTTCAAGGTTGGAGCGGAGAAGGGGAACTGATAATAACAGATTTTTCCAAATTTGTTGCTTTTCTCAAGAATATGATTATTACTAATGGGAAGCCTCAGTCATGAATACAAAACAGACAGAGATAGGAGAAATAATAAGTGTTAGTGGCAATACTATCACCGTACAATTATTTGATACAATAAAGTCCAATATGCCTGTTATTAATGGCATTGTGTACAGGATAGGACAAATTGGGTCATTTTTAAAAGTTCCATTGGGATATGCAAATATTTATGGAATTGTAACCCAGATTGGAGCATCCGCCATCCCTGAAAAACTGAGAATAGATGAAGCTTTAATGGATTTCTCACAAATAAAGAATCGTCAGTTTCTCACAATTGCATTAATAGGAGAGCAAATGGGACGGAAGTTTAGTAGGGGTGTGTCTCAATCACCAACTACGGGGGACAAGGTCCATTTGGTTACGATAGAGGATTTAAATGTTATTTATGGAGGATACAATGAACTTAATTCAATAGACGTTGGCAATATTAGTATTTCTGAGAGCTTAGGTGCTAAAATAGATTTAAACAAGTTGGTCTCAAGACATTGCGCAATATTAGGTTCAACCGGTAGTGGAAAATCAAATGCGGTTGGAGTGTTACTAAAGTCAATCGCGGACAAAGGACTCAAGAGTTCAAGAATATTGGTGATTGATCCCCACGGAGAGTACAATAGTGTATTAAAGAGCCAAAGTACAGTATATAAGATTCGGGCTGACGTTACAAAAGGGGAAAAAGAATTGTATGTTCCGTACTGGGCATTGCCTTTTAATGAACTTTTGAGTATCTTTTCTGGGAATTTGACAGATCAAAATAGAGAGTTTTTTAGGACAAAAATAGTTGAATATAAAATAAAATCGGCCAAAGAAAATAATATACAAATAGAGGAAGAACTGATCACGCAAGATACACCGATTCCTTTTAGTATAAAACAATTATGGTTTGAATTGGATGATTTTGAGAGGCAAACATTTCGGGAAAGAGCAAGACCGGAAACCATTACTGATAAGCAACAAGAAGGGAATGCGGAAAAACTAACTTCCAATATTTACCAACCAGCGGCAGCTGGTGGAGGATCACCATTTTTAAATAACCAAGCGAAAGGCATTTTGGGATTTCTTGACAGTATACGTTTAAAATTGAAAGATTCAACATACGGCTTTTTGTTTGCTCCTGACAAGTATTCCCCTAATTTAACAGGTAAGGTAGACTGCGATTTAGGCGATTTGTTGTTTGAATGGTTAGGAAGCGAAAAGCCTATTACAATATTAGATCTTTCTGGAATTCCTCAAGAAGTAATGGTATCTATTTCAGGAACCCTTCTTAAAATAATATATGATGCATTGTTTTGGGGACAAGATTTGCCCAATGGGGGAAAACAGCAACCATTGTTTATTATTTTGGAAGAAGCACATAATTACCTGAAAGCAGGGGAACATTCAATATCTTCTAAAACGGTACAATCTATAGCCAAGGAAGGTCGAAAATATGGAGTGGGATTGGCGTTAGTCACACAGAGACCATCGGAATTGGATGAAACCGTTTTAAGTCAATGCGGCACTATCATAGCGTTGAGAATGAACAATTCCAAGGATAGAAGTTATATTCGTGCAGCAATGCAAGATGAATTACAGACTATGGTGGATTTGTTGCCTAGTTTACGAACTGGAGAAGGTATTATTTCTGGTGAAGGAGTCAGAATTCCCTCTCGAGTTCAGTTCTATAAATTGGCAGACGCTCCGAAGGGCGCTGATCCTAATGTGTCGGAACAATGGAGTAAAGAGAACATTTCAACGATAGAAACATATAATATACTATTAAATAATTGGAGAAATCAAAAACTAAACAATAATAAAAAATAGAATAAAATGGAATATCCAGAAATGCATCCAGTTAGTTCTTCAAATGTTGCAGAACTCGGTTATGATGAAAATAACCAAATGGTATACGTAAGATTTTTAAATAATACGTTATATAGGTACAGCAATGTTCCCATATATGAATATGAAGCATTAGATAATGCACCATCTATTGGATCATACTTGAATCGGAACTATAAAAATGTATATCCTTACGAGAGATTAGAATAGTTTTTTTTCGAAAGATCACCGAACCATCGCCGAAGGATCACCGAACCCACATAGAAGGATCGAAGAAGGAATACTAATAAAATCAACTGAATTATGGCACTGCCGATAAACATAGAAGACCTGTTGAACAGGAGAAAAATAGAGTCTAACCGTATTGAGTTCAAGAAGGGTTGGAATCCAACGGATATTTACCGAAGCATCGGGGCTTTTGCCAATGACTTCGATAATCTGGGTGGAGGTTATATCCTTATTGGGGTAGAGGAGAAGAATGGCGTGGCCCAGCGGCCCGTGATGGGTGTTAATCCCGAGGCCGTGGATTGCATAATGAAACAGATGGTTGGTTTCAACAACCTGATAGAACCCTACTATATGCCCCGCACTTCGGTGGAGGAGATTGATGGCAAGACAATCCTTGTGATATGGATTCCTGCTGGTGTGAACCGTCCGTATGCAGTCCCTAATGATGTACTGGCCAAGGTGAAGAAACCTGTCTATTGCGTCAGGGACGGATCAAGTAGCATTGTCGCCAAAGGCGAGGTGCTGGATGAGTTGCGTGATATGGCAAACCGTGTGCCCTTCGACGAGAGGCCAAATTCCAACATCAAACTGACGGATATCTCTATGGCATTGCTGCGGGACTATCTGGCAAAGGTGGACAGCAGATTGGAGAAAGTACTGTTCACGCAACCATTAGAACAGACATTGGAACAGATGGACTTGATGGACGGCCCGTCGGAAAACAGAATGGTCAAGAATGTGGCGGCGATGATGTTCTGCGAGCATCCTGAAAGGATTTTCCGCTATACGCAAGTGGATATCGTCATCTTCCCAGAAGGCCGTATCAGCGATCCCAACAACTTCAGCGAAACAACAATCTATGGCAGTGTGCCTCAATTGATACAGGGCTCGCTGACCTATTTGAAAAACAATATCATCAGAGAGTATGTGAAGAAGCAGAAAAACGTCCCGGAAAGCATACGGTTCTTCAACTATCCCATTCAGGCGTTGGAAGAGGCGATAGTCAATGCATTGTATCATCGTGACTACCAGCAGTTTGAGCCTGTGGAAATATCGGTGGAACCCGATGGCATACATATACTGAGTATCCCTGGTCCTGACAGATCGATATCGCAGGCCGTGATAGACAAGGGTGAACGAATGATTTCGCGACGTTACCGCAATCGCAGACTGGGTGATTTCCTGAAAGAACTAGACCTCACCGAAGGTCGCTCGACAGGTATCCCTACCATTCAAGAAGAATTGAAAAAGAACGGCTCGCCGCGAGCTACAGTTGAGACCAATGGTGAACGAAGTTTCATCAATGTGTTTATTCCTGTACACAAAGGCTGTGGCAAACGTGTTGTTTTGAATGCACCTGTAAATGCACCTGTTAAAAGCACTGCAAATGCAACTGTAAATGCAACTGCAAATGCAACTGTAAATGCAACTGCAAATCTCAACAAAACACAGAAAAGCATTATTGGAATGATTGCCGAAAACAATAGGGTGACATATAATGAAATGATTGAAAAAATAGGTGTTGATAGATCGAATATATATAGGGCTATTAAGACCCTTAAGGAAAAAAGTATTCTGGAACGCATCGGAGAAGACAAAAACGGATACTGGAAACTAAACATATAATGTTATGACCAAGCTGACGGAATCGGATATTGAGCAGATGACCATCGAGATACTGCAGGGAAGGGGTTATGAGTACCTCTACGGGCCTGACATCGCTCCGGATGGCACGACACCGTTGCGGTCGTCGCTGGGCGAGGTGGTGCTGCGTGAGCGGTTAGGGGCTGCGGTGCGGCGGCTCAATCCGTCGCTGCCTGCCAGCGTGCAGGACGAGGCCGTCAAGACGGTGCTGCGTATCGGTTCCACCGACCTGTTGGCCGACAACGAGCGTTTCCACGAACTGCTGACGCAAGGCGTGACGGTGTCGGTCTACAAACAGGGTGAGGAACGCGGCAAGAAGGTGTGGCTGGTGGACCTTGATGACCCGTGGAACAACGACTTCGTGGTGGTCAACCAGTTCACCGTCGTGGAGAACGGACACAACCTGCGGCCCGACGTGGTGCTGTTTGTCAACGGTCTGCCATTGGCGGTGATGGAGTTGAAGAATGCCGCTGACGAGGAGGCCACTATCACCGCCGCCTACAATCAGATAGAGACCTACAAAGCGCAGATACCGTCGCTGTTTGTCTACAACGAGCTTATTGTCATCTCCGACGGTCTGGAAGCCCGCGCGGGCTCGCTGTCGGCAGGGTTGAGCCGCTATTCGGCCTGGAAGAGCGAGGACGGCGAGACCGTGGCCTCGCATCTGGTGGGTGAGTTGGAGGTGCTGCTGCGCGGAATGCTGAACAAGGAGACCCTGCTTGACCTTGTCCGCTCGTTCACCGTCTTCGAGAAAGACAAGCACGAAGACAAGGCCACCGGCCAGCTGACCATCACCACGGTGAAAAAAGTGGCCGCCTACCACCAATACTATGCCGTCAACAAAGCCGTGGAGTCCACCCTCCGCGCTACGGGTATCAACGGTGTATTGCCCCTAATAGGAGAGACTCCTATGAACTTTGGTCTGAAAACCGTCCGCGAGCAACAGACCGGCGACCATCGCGCCGGTGTGGTGTGGCACACGCAGGGCAGCGGCAAGTCGCTGTCGATGGTGTTCTACACAGGCAAGATAGTGCAGCGCCTGAACAACCCCACGGTGGTGGTCATCACCGACCGTAACGACCTCGACGACCAGCTCTTCGAGACCTTTGTGGCCTCCAAACAGTTGCTGCGCCAGACACCCGTGCAGGCCGACAGCCGCGACCACCTGAAACGCTTGCTGCAGGTGCAGTCGGGAGGTGTGGTCTTCACTACCATACAGAAATTCCAGCCCGAGGAGGGCAACCGCTACGACCTGCTGACCGACCGCCGCAACGTGGTAGTGATAGCCGACGAGGCGCACCGCACACAGTACGGCTTTGGCGCCAAGACCCGCGAGGTGCGCAACGAGGCCGACGAGGTGGTGGGCTCGGAAATCAAATACGGCTTCGCCAAATACCTGCGCGACGCGCTGCCCAACGCCACCTATATCGGCTTCACAGGCACACCCATCGAGCTGAGCGACAAGAATACCCCTGCCGTTTTTGGCAACTACATCGACGTCTACGACATAGCCCAGGCTGTGGAAGACGGTGCCACGGTACGCATCTACTACGAGAGTCGCCTGGCCAAGGTGGAACTGAGTGCCGAGGGACGCAAGCTGGTCGAGGAACTGGACAAGGAACTCGATGTGAAAGAGATGGACGAGGTGCAGAAGGCCAAAGCCAAATGGACGCAACTGGAAGCCCTTATCGGCAGTCCCAACAGGGTGAAGAACATAGCGCGCGACATCGTGGAGCATTTCGAGGCACGCCAACAGGTGTTTGAAGGCAAGGCGATGGTGGTGGCAATGAGCCGAAGGATTGCTGTGGAACTGTACGACGAGATAGTGAAGCTGCGTCCCGAATGGCACAACGACGACCTGCGCAAGGGGGCCTTGAAAGTAGTGATGACCTCCGCGGCCTCCGATGGACCGGCCATCGCCAAGCACCACACCACCAAGGCCGACCGCCGAATGTTGGCCGACCGTATGAAAGACCCCGAAGACGAATTGAAGCTGGTCATCGTGCGCGATATGTGGCTCACAGGCTTCGACGTGCCTTGTCTGCACACACTGTATATCGACAAGCCGATGCAGGGACACAACCTGATGCAGGCCATCGCCCGTGTGAACCGCGTCTATAAGGACAAGCCCGGCGGCCTGGTGGTGGACTACCTTGGCATCGCCTCCGACCTGCGCGAGGCGCTGTCGTTCTATTCCGACAGCGGTGGCAAGGGCGATCCCACCCAGCAACAGGAACAGGCCGTGGACCTGATGCAGGAGAAACTGGAGGTGGTGCAGCAGATGCTACATGGCCTCGACTACAAGCAATACTTCTCGGCCGACACGTCGGGCAAGCTGTCGTGGATTCTCAAGACCGAAGACTTCGTGCTGGGAATGGACGATGGCAAGAAACGCTTCGTCAACGAAGTGACGGCACTGGGCAAAGCCTTTGCCCTTGCGGTGCCCCACGAGGCGGCTATGGAGGTAAAAGACGAAGTAGCTTTCTTCCAAGCCGTAAAAGCGCGCTTGTGCAAGTTCGACGCCAAGCCCGGCGGCCACACCAACGAGGAAATGGAGACCACCATCCGCCAGGTGATAGACCGTGCCTTGGTGTCGGAGCAGGTGGTGGACCTCTTCGATGCCGCCGGCATCAAGAAACCCGATATCTCCATCCTCTCCGAGGAGTTCCTTCTTGGTCTGAAAGACATGGAACACAAAAACATCGCCCTCGAG
>ERZ842401.4894-NODE-4894-length-15208-cov-5.997162_pt1 | contig 15208 bp, 28 predicted proteins | sample MGYA00521270_ERZ842401 | MGnify/ENA primary metagenome ERZ842401 (study PRJEB31892, sample SAMEA3878208) | bioreactor metagenome | biome: Moose rumen | place: Sweden | collected 2011-10 | study: EMG produced TPA metagenomics assembly of the PRJEB12797 data set...
GCTCAAAGAAAATAAACCAGCCGCAAAGCACCGTAAATTCAGGTGTTTTGCGGCTTTTCTTTTTGTTCCTTCCGTCCTGACAGTGGTAACAGTTGTACATACATTGTACATACACGAAAGAAAAACAGCTCTATTCTCACGAACAAAGCTGTCATACAAAGTTTTTTCTTTCAAAAGTGGCTTGACCCTAAAATGAAAGGATGTTATTCGGGTAAGCCGCTGCAAAGGTATATATTTTTCTGAAATAGAAGTCTTAATAATACTTAATTCGAACTACTGTCCGCTACATTTGTATAGCGTGATGCCTGCAAAGAACAGGAACAACGCCCAATAGATAATGGTGTACTTAGTCTTGTCGCTCATTGTTCTCTCTCCCACATCTTAACTATCCTACACTTCTTTTTTCAACAGGCTCGTACACGGCCAAACGTGTACGCAAGCTCTCGTTCTCCCTCACTACGGCCTCGTAGCGGTCTAACAGTTCCTTGTAGACAATGAAAGGAACGTCGGCCTTGGTGCCAGTACCTACTTCCATTTCTCCCTCGCCCGTCATCAAGTACACATGGGATAACCCAAACAGGGTTTCCCACTTCATGGCCATCTTCTCGCCGAAGCCGCGCTCACCACTGAAAAGCTTGGTGATGTACGTTGCCGGCACACCTGATTTGTCTGCTACTTCCTTCTGTGTCAACCCCTTTCTCTTGAAGTAATCTTTAAGTTCTTTCCCTATTTCTCTCATATACCGTAATATTAAATAATCTTAAAAATACCCTGTTAGGGTTAGTTTTATTTTGAGAATTACCCAAAAAGGGTTATATTTGCACTCGAAATCCGTTCAATACTTGTTTTAAACGAGTTTAAAAGCGGTTTCAAGGTTGCAAAGATAGCAATAAAATTTGAGAATAAGATGAGAAAAAAGAAAATTATTCAGATTCCTCCCAAAAACGTGGAGACGCTTGCACGAACTATGAAAGTGGGCAGGGTGACGGTGTACAACGCACTGGCATACCGCTCTGATTCTGAGAACGCCAAGCTGATACGCCAAAAGGCCGTGTCGGAATACGGCGGTATTGAGATTACAAAGACTATCCTTTAATATAATACAATTATGAGCAAACCTAAGAAAACTAACCAAAAGAAGGACTTGAACGACTACATCAAGCAGTCGCACATCACGGCTCTTGAGAAGTTCAAGGCAGAACTCGAACGCTACAAGACGGAGTGTGACCCGGACGGCCGGCTCTACGAAGACCCCTTCACATCGTTCACACTGGCGAACATCATCCTCGTGGATGGCGAATTGTACTATGACTACGACGGGAAGCCTAATTGTGACAGGATTGTGCTACAGGACGAAGAGACGGGCGATTACTATGAGGACGAGTCGATAGACGGACTTGTAGAAACGGTGAAGTTCTGGCGCAAGTGCCTCACCCGTGCCAGGAAGTTCTGGACAATGAATCTCGACCACCTCGACGCTATCCAGAACGGCGAGGTAGAATTTTACGAAAATGAAGAGGAAGATTGACCATGATAAACGATGAGAAAATGACTACATTCGAGAGTGGCTACAACGAAGGTTTCTTCTTTGCGGCCCAGGCAGTAGCCTCAGAAGTGTTACGCCTTATCTACAATCATCCTTCCTGGATGCTCGAATCCTCACGGAAGCAGGCTGTCGCAGAGATTAAGCTTGCCACTAAGTATATACTTGTCAAGCGTCGTCTTATTCCCACCACTTATCAGGTCATGACGGGCCAGGCTGAAGAAGTTCCTGTAGATTTTAACCTCCAGTATTGACTATGGCAAGAACCAAGAACCACACCACCTACCGCCTCATCACACCTCCGCACATGGACGTGACCATCAATTTCCAGACGCAGGACGAGGCCATCACTGAGGCAAAGAAGCGAGGAGCCTGGCACCCGACTCACTTGCTTGTTAAGAATCTCGAAGGAGAGTGGCAGTTAATCTACAATTCCATCGAAGACGAGCAAGTGGAGCGGAAGAGAATGGCGAACGAGGATTTTAAGGAGAATAGGGTGGAGCCTTACGTTTCCAATATGCTCCAGCGTATCTTAGGAGCCTGTCCTATCCTCTTCATACGTCGCCGTAAGGATGGAGGTATGAGCACGACAGAGGTTTTCATCAGCAAGGATGAAGATCCGCTGCCGATTGTCCGTGCCATCCTCATGCGCGACGACTTCATCTGTTGGACTCTTCCCAGTTTCTCCACCCCTGAGACTCGCGCCATCAAGCGTTTTTATCCGTTCGGCAGCGATGCTTCCTATTTGTTCCGAGAGGCTCCAGTACAGACATATCTAAAATTCAAAGGTACACTATGACAGGACAGCAGACATCACTCAGTTTCAATTACGGCATCAGCCGCGAGCAGGCTTGCATACTCTGCCATCTGTCCGCAGGGTGTTCAGGCTGCTGTTCCAAGTGTGACCATCCAAACGGATGCCAAGGCCAGATTTGCAGCCACCCGTCGCGCAACATCGACGGACAACGCTGGGATGCATGGATGCACTTGCTCGCCAGTTCTGAAATGTCCAAGCTCGTGAAGTACATTCCTGCCGACCTTCAGAAAAAGTACGGCATCAACAAACTTGTAAGAAACAACAAACAGATACGACTATGAGACAGGACTACAGTAAATTCAACGACTTCATCAGCTCCCGTAATGGACTGGAGAACCTTCACGCCATCTACGGCAATACCTGCCTTCCATTGGTGACGTGCGTTAACGACATGCGCAAGCGTGTGTTTTGGATAGGCGGCAAGCTCGTTATCGCCAAGGATGACGACATGCTGCAGACACTGCGAGAAATGGCCTACGCTGAAAACAAGCCGCATATACCTCACCCTCTCGATCTAAGCAAGTACACCTACGACGAGGACGGTACACTACCGGCATCCGCACATGAGGAAGAACGGGAGCCTTACGCCATCGTCGAAGAGCCTTGCGGTGCTGGCTTCCGCTACGTCGGACTGGCCACACCTAAAGAATATGAACAATACAAGCGGGAGCATCCGCTGTGTTACGGTTGAACCTTTAAGTGAATACGGACATGGATACAATGACAGCTACACAGATGGCCCAACTATACGGCATGAAAAGCTCCACAGCCTTCAATAAGCTGCTTGCGGAGTGCAAAGTGCTGCGCCATACTGAAAAGGGCTTCATCCTTGATGACAGCCTTCAGGGGAAGGGCTACACGACAGTAGTCAACAAACCCTATTTCCTTCCTTCCGGCATCCGTGCCTCAAAGAAGAGGTCTGCATGGACCTCCGAGGGTCAGCAGTTCATCCGCCAGCGTCTGGGACGCATCGGCATCTTTCCGGCTGACGAACAGAGAGACATCTTTTCTTACGAACAATAAACAACAGAGATTATGAGCTACAAGGTAACACGACTTTTCCCGAACGGGACGATGAAAACGGACATCATAGACGATGTACCCGACTACGCTTCCCTCAATCGTCAGCTCGACAAGTGCGAGATTCAATCATTCATTGTATCACTCAAATGATCACTCTCTATGCTGCAACCTACTTTACATTCCATTTGCAATAACCCCAATGCCGGACAGACGCTGCTCGTCGTCACTGCTGAGGACCTGCGAGAGTTCGCCCTGGACGTGGCCCGTGAGGTCATGCAGCAGAACGAACCGCAATACTTCACACGCAAGGAGCTGCTGCAGTACCTCGGTGTCTGTGCCAGGACGCTGTGGGGTTATGAGGATGACGGCATCATCACGGCCAAGGAAGTAGGAAAGCAGAAACGCTACCTGAAGGCCGACATCTACGCGGCCATCGAGGAAGGTAAACTCAAACGTTCTAAAAGCAAGAAAGCATGAAGAAGAATTATCTTACAGCCGCTACAGCCCTCCTGGGTGTACTGGCTTTTTTCGCTGCCCTCGGATGGGCAGGCGACATGGACTACACGGAGCAGTGCATCCTGCGTATGTCCTACGACGAATACGACTCTATCAAGGCGCGTCTCACACAGCTTAACGGCAGTGAGCCGTCCGAGCGTGACATTGCCCACTGGTGGGCGGAGCATCAGCAGTGACAGACTATTTTTTCTCTCATATCATTATGGATTTTCGATAGGTTAGTTTTTTTAAGGTTTCCGGGCTGTCGCAGTTCGTGAGAATAGCCAGCCCTTTTACAAGGGAATGGGACCAGCGTAACAAGAAGTTGAACCAAAGGTGATTTTTTCTTTGAATGCCATAGGCTGCGGCCCTACTCGAGAAGAGCTAAAGACGGGTTCGAATCCCGCCATTCCCACAACGTTTCGAGCAGCGAGAGCCGCCAGGCTTGCCTGGATGGACGAGTCGCGAGAAATGAAGACAATAGTCAAGTTATGATGAAATTAGGCGATAAGAAACGTGAGTTCGAAGAGAGACGGATGGACCTCTATGCAGAACTGTTGTCAACTGACATATCAGCAATGTCAGTCCAGCGGTTCGAGCACATCTACCGTCAGATCCATTTGCTCACACAAAAGATACTTTCTTTCAAAGGAGGCTTGAACAATGGCAACAAAGAGTAGTAAATCAGCAAAAATGCAGAAGGAGCATGTCAACAGGAGCATATGCGACTGTACGGACTGCTTTTGGGCGCACCTCGTCCAGTATGAAGGGCCGCGCGAGCCGCTGCTGGCAGAGTGTACCAAGAAGCCGCAGCCGTACTCTCCCAGGTTCCCCTACCAGGTGGAGATAGCCCGTGCCAAGAAGCTATGTCCGATGTACTTGCATACGGACGCAGTAAGGACACCTGAGATACGGGCCAAGCATCGGCACTATCCGACGGCCTGTAACGTTAAATCAGAACTGCGGAAGGCTGTATGAGGTGGTATAAGCAGAACTGCAACCTTTTCGAGAGGCCGTGGGCCAAGGATGCCAAGATGGTGGCCGTATATGCCTACCTGCACTGTCATGCCTACGTCCAGGACGGGCGCCTGCACGGCCAGATTGTGCGCCGTGGCTCCTGCCCCACATCACGCTCGGCCATCATGGAAGGAACGGGCCTCAGCGAGCACGATGTCAAGCTAAGGCTTAGAAAACTCTTACAAGAGGGCGAGATAATCCTTAATTCATCCAACCTCGGCACTATTATAACTCTCTGTGATTATGACGTTTACGGGGATTCCGACAGCATTTTTGATGATTTTTCATCCAGCCAATCACCCAACAAAGCACCAGCCAATCACCCAACGAAGCACCAGCCAATCACCCAGCCTATATATAATAAGACAGAAGAATATAAGACAGAAGATAATCTTATAAGTCCTTACAGTCCTTATAAGAAGGAGAGAGAGTACAATGACGTGGCCTTAGAAGTAAAAAAGAGATACAATGACATGTTCAGGGGCATGCTTCCGCCGTGCATCCGTCTCTCCACTTCGACGCGCATTTCCGTCGAGGAGTGCCTGCGCCGTTTCGGCATGCAGTCCGTTGACACCGTCTTCGGGCAGATCAAGACGGAACAGTTCAGCCTCGGCAACAACAAGACCGGCTTCATCGCCAACTTCACCTTCATCTTCACGCCGAAGAACTACCAGCAGTACCTCGAACGCGCACAGCTGGCAAGGCAGAAGAAGGAACAGAAGACACAGCAGCCGGAGCCTCAGCCGAAGTCAAACGGCAGCTGGCTCGATGCCTACAGGGAAGATCATAATTGGAGACCTGAAGATAATTCAAATAACGATTGAGATATGAATCACGAAGAGAGTAAACTACAGCAGCAGTGCGTCGCATGGTTCAGGGCACAGTACAGACAGTACGCTTCCCTGCTGACGCATCCCATCAACGAGGGCGGGGCAAACTCCCGTATCTCTGGTGCTATACATAAGGGAGAGGGTACGGTTCCGGGGGTTCCCGACCTGCTTCTGTTCCTGCCGTCGGAGTACGATTGTGTGTACTTCGGCCTCGGGCTGGAGCTGAAGACCGCCACCGGCAAGCAGTCGCAGTCTCAGAAGGACTTCCAGATGATGTTTCAGGCAGCAGGCTACTGTTACATCGTCATCCGATCGCTCGACGAGTTCCGCCTGCATGTCAACGGATGGATAGACCACGTTCCTGATTATATCCGTGAGGCCGTAGCCTCAGCAGGCAGACAGTTGGCCGACGATGCCCTGCAGCGGGAGCGTGAGAAGCTACAGCGAATCATCAACAAGAAATGAGTCATGGGCAAGAAGGGTTACAAGCATCCGGGACATAAGCATCCAGTCGTGGCGGTGAAGCCTGACGGTAGCATGGGTGGATATTTCGAGTTCATCCGTGACGCATGCCTTATCTACGGGATGGACCGGCACAGCATCACCGACTCCTGCAAGCGTGGCACTATCTGCTTCGGCTTCCGATGGATGTACGAAGAGGAATACCGCAAGTACTGGCTTCAGGGCCGCACACATGAACTGGCCTACAAGCTTGATCCCAACCGTGACCGCCGTACATACCACTGGAAGAAGGGGCACCACTGCGGGAGTAATGTCTGGAGCAAGGAGACGAAGGAGAAGGTCTATAAGCGTCTCTCTGAGGTGTCACGCCAGCGTGCTGCCGATCCTAACAGCAAGTGGGGAAAGGGCTGGGACAATCTTAAGCCCGTGCGCTGCGTAAACACAGGCAGGGAGTATAAGAGCATCAAGGAGGCCGCTGCCGATGTCGGCCTGCGCCCGTCACACATCAGCGGGGCCATATCCAGAGGCGGCAAGGTACATGGATTACAATTTGTCAAACTATAAAAACAAAACGATTATGAGAAGTAGAACAGCAAACTGGTTTCTCTGCAAGATCCGCTATGAGAAGGTCATGGAGGATGGCCTGCAGAAGAAAGTGACGGAACTGTACGTAGTCGATGCTCTCAGCTTCACGGAGGCAGAGGCCCGTATCATGGAAGAGATGGCCACCTACATCAGCGGAGAGTTCGACGTGCATGAGATTGACCGTGCCGTGTTCAAGGAGATATTCTTCTCCGACGAGGACACAGCCGACAAGTGGTACAAGTCGAAGGTACAGTTCATCACCATCGACGAGAAGACTGACAAGGAGAAGCGTACCAGCGTCTACTACCTTGTTCAGGGAAGCAGCCTGGAGAACGCCCGCAAGAACATCGACGAGGTGATGGGCGGCACTATGATTGACTACGTCATCAGCTCTGTCAGCGAGACAGCCATCTGGGACGTGTTCGAGTATGTCAAGAAGGGTAATGAGGAAGGCCATGAGTAAGAAGAAGCAGAAGAAGGTAACCATTCGTGTCACGAAGCTGCACCATGGCTACTACGTCATCCATGAGCGTACACGCTTCCTGTTGTTCTTCCACCTGTGGGTAAAGGGGTCGCCGACGCTCGGACTGGCCAAGGCTTATGCCAAGTTCGGTATCGCACAGACGGCTATCATTACCAAGGCAAAGCAGCATGGAGTCATTGCCAATATCGTCATCGGAAAGGCTGTAAGGAAGTAATGGAAGTAGAGATTTCATACAAAGCAAAGGATGGCCGACGCTTTCAGGACCCGTATCAGTGCGAGGAATACGAGAAAACCATTGGCGTACTTCCCAACTCCGTTGCAGATGTCATACTCCAGCTGGAGAAGCGCAACCCTAAGAACTATATCTTCGGTGCTGTGTTCGTCAGGAACAACGATGGCATGTCAAGCATCTATACCCGTGCGACGGCCTGCTGTGACAGCGTATTGGAGGATTACGTGAACGTCAACGACATTCTTGAAGAGAAACGCTACATGACAGCCACCGTCGAGGAACTGATAGAGGCACTGAAGGAGGAAGTTCAGGATGCACCGGCACAGTACTTCATCGTCTACGACGATAACCGCGAGTTCTCCCATCCCGGCATCATGGCCAGCCACAACCCGCTTGTATGGAAAAAATGAGGACAGTTATTTAATCAAGACTATTATGGAACTATATCACAAGGAACAATTCTACGATGTTCAGGACGTAACCATTCCTGACACTGAGGTAAGGCGTAGCCGTACCGAAGAGAACGAGCAGGTAGTGAAGTGGATGAAGCAGTCAGGACGCATCCCCATCACGTACATGCGCGAGAACGACGGCATCCATGTCGAGGTAAGCAAGATTTTCGAGGCGAAGATAAAGGACGTGTTAAAACGTGGTGAAGCCATTGGCAACGATGGGCGCAAGTACACCATTGAGAATCCCGACAACCTTTTCCCTGTAGGTTCTGACATCTGTGTCCGGGCCTGTGCGGAAGGTGGCAAATCCGACGTCTACGGCTTGGACTTCTTTGTATGACAGTAAACGCCAGTAATGGCACAATATTAACAACTTAATTTTTACACAACAATGTTAGAAATGATTCAGTACACGGGCACAAAGACCATCAAGGCCTGCCCAATGCCTCTCGGAGAGGCAGAGAAAGTCCTGGGCCGTCACATCGACAGCTCGGCAGTAGAGAACCGCGAGACGGCTGAAGGCTATCTCGTAGAGTACGACGGCGGCTACCGCTCATGGTCGCCAAAGGAGGTATTCGAGAAAGCCTACCGTATCACAGAGACTCACCTTGACCGTATGAACCTCGAACTGGCAGAGGTGGAAGAGCGTTACCTGAAGGGACGCAAGTTCACTTTCTCGCAGCAGTTCCGCAAGCTCTCAGACAAGAAGCGCGATGCCCTGCGCAAGCAACTCGACTCTATGGAGAATTACCTGTACCTGCTCTCACGGCGTATTGAGCTGGAGAACGAGCCGGAATCAGAACAGCCAGAAGGCAAGTAGCTGCACCGTCAGCAGGGAGGCACACCTTTTTCAGTTTCCTCCGTGTCTCCCTGCTGGCTTAGAACAAACAAACAATAAACAACAAGACATTATGAAACACGAAGATTTTACACCGGGCATAGAACTGATAACGCTGACAGACATCCATGTTAGCCCATTGAATCCCCGCAAGACGTTTAATGAGGATGCCCTGCGTGAGCTGGCCGACAACATCGGAAAGCAGGGACTCTTGCAGCCCATCACTGTCCGTCCGATGGTTGACGAGGTCGTTGACGGCATGATGCTGTCCTTGCCCGCTACAGGCAATTCTGTCCCCAGCTTCTACGAAATCGTCTGCGGCGAACGCCGCTACCGCGCCTGCAAGCTCCTGGACATGTTCGAAATCCCCTGCATCATACGTGAAATGTCCGACGATGAAGCTTTCGATGCCATGATTACCGAGAACCTACAGCGTCGTGACGTTGACCCTATCGAGGAAGCCGTGGCCTTCAGGCTCCTTCAGGAGCGCGGACAGTCTGCCGACGATCTGGCAGCTCGCTTCGGCAAGTCCGTACGCTATATCCAAGACCGTGTGCGCCTTGGCTCACTGCTCGAACCCATCCGCAAGGCAGTGTCCAAGGGAGAGATACCCATCCGTGGCGGCTACCTGCTGGCACGTCTCTCTGAAGCTGACCAGCAGGAATGGCTCAACGAGGAATGGGACGAGGATGCCGAGGGCGACATTGCCGTTGGTGACATTGAAGACTGGCTTGACCGTCACTTTATGAACTTGTGGAGTGCTGCTTTCCAGAACGGTGAAGACCTCTCCGAGACATGGAACCCCGACGGCTCACTGATACGTCGCTGCAACACCTGTGAGTGCAATACCTGCAATCACGGCTGTCTCTTTGCCGACATGAACACCAAACAGCCGCAGTGCATCGACGAGACATGCTATAACCGCAAACTACAGATTTACTACGAATGGCTGATTTCGCAGGATGCAAGCCTCATCCTCTGTGGAAACGAGAATCTTATTGGTGGCCGCGTGGCTCTTGTGGGCGACTTGAACAATATCTATAACGAAGATGACAAGAAAGTTTTTGCGGAACTGAAAGAAAAGATGGAGTCCCAGGGCTACCGTGTGTTTTCTTTCCGTCAGATGACCATACGTTTATGGGATAAGGATGCCGACAAGGAGTTCCGTGAGGGAAGGGCTGTCAAGGCTTTCGACCTTGAAGACATGGCGCGTGGTTTTAAGATAAGGCCGCAATACTACCGCTTACCAGCCTCCGACAGTCCGAAGGCCTCCAACTATCCCGCACAGCTCTCCGAACGTGCTGCGGCCATCGAGTCTAAGGCAGAGCGTAAGATTGAGAACTACGCCAAGAAGAACTTCGACCGCAACAAGTACATCGCCCGCACGGCTGCGCTGGAAGAATGGGAGAAAGACATCATAACGGCTATTATCTTCGACTATGTGGATTATCTGGAGAAAGACAAGCTGATTGCCGGCACTACCTACAAGATGCCTACAATACAGCAGATACAGCAGTTCAGCAAACAGCAAGAACAGGATGGCAACCGCTGGATGCGACGGGCTATTGCAAGGTTCCTGCACAAAGCCTACAACAACTCATATATGGAAGAGGCTCTGCGCCAGCTCGACCCGCTGGCAGCTCCTACCTTCTCCAAGATACGCTCCGATGCCGACAAGCGCATCAAGGATATTCACGAAGAGCTGCATGAGCTGGGCTACGACGAAAAAGGTAATAAGATATGACCGATATTCCCTTTCATGCGCCAAGGCCCAACAAGTACCACATCACGGCCATCAACCCGCTTACACGCATTCGTGAACCTGTCACGCCACCATGCTCCAAGGAGAAAGCGGCAAAGATTCTGGCTAAGATGAAGAAGGTTTCGCCACGCAAGCGCACTTGGCTCTATCTGAAGATGGAAATATACCCCCCCGTTGGGAAAAATTGAATTTTGAACCTTAAAAGAGTATTGTATATGGAATTTATAGTATCACGTAACCGGCTGCTGCGGGCATTGCAACACACCCGCTGCGCCATCACGAAGGGAGAGCTGGACGTTTTCAAGTATTTCGTGCTCACCTTCCCCGACAACCCGGATGACTGCACCATGACCGTACATGCCTCCAATGGTGGCATGTGGATTACAGAGACCGTCCTGCTCGACAAGCTTATTCCTGGCACCGACGACGGCACGATGCACCCTGTGGCCATCTGGTATTCCGACCTCCTGCGCTGCATCAAGGCTCTCGATGAACAGCCGCTGCACTTCACCGTATTCGAATACCAGCTGTCAGTCCAGCACTCCGTAGGCTCCTTCCGACTGCCTTTAGGCAACCAGGCAATGGAGTTTCTCAATCTCCCGCATCAGCTGCCCGACGTTGAGGCTCCCGACTGCTACACCTTCGAATACGAGGCTCCGGGCTTGCGCTCCATCCTGAACCGTTGTAGATTCGCAATGGCCGAAGACGAGCTGAGGCCTGTCATGAACGGTGTCTATATGAACCTCACCGACACCTACGCCGACTATGTCAGCTCCGACGGCCACAAGCTGGTACGTGTCCGCAAGAGTCCTGTATGTTGCTGTGATACAGCAACACCAGCCAACCTCTCGCTTATCCTGCCCTCGCCCATCGTGAAGGCTCTCATGCACATACTGCCTACCACCGGCGACGTGGTATTCGAGTTTCAGAAGGAGCTGAGGAAGGAAAAGACTAAGATTGATGCCACCGGCCACCGTCAGAAAATCATGGAGCAGGTGCGCCGTCCTGTGGCGCGTATCATCATCGACGACCTAATCACGCTCTCCTTCAATCCCATCGACGGACGCTATCCCCAGTACTGGAGCGTCATTCCTGAACACAGCTACTTCCAGATGACCATCGACCGCAAGCAGCTTATCAAGTCCTTCGACCGCCTGGTACTCTTCTCCAGTGTCTCAGACCTGATAAAGCTCACGTTCAGCCCTGAGAGACTGCGCCTCAACGCCAAAGATACGGACTTCTCGATGGATGCGGAGGAAATGCTGCCCTGCACCTGCGCCAAGACTGACGGCACAAGCCTCATCCCTGACCAGAATTTCATGCAAATCGGCATGAATGGCCGCACTATGATACAGACATTGAGGGCCTTGCAGTCCGAAAAGGTTGTGTTCCATCTCATAGACTCTTCCCGTGCGCTTGCCATCCATCCTGTGCCACAGCCCGACGTGGAGGATATTACGATGCTCCTTATGCCAATGCTCTGTAACGAAGATTAAGCCCTATGGAAGAAAAGGATATAGAGGTGATGGCTAAAGACATCCTGAAAGAAATGCTATCCAAAAAATATGTAACAAGGAATCTCTGTTATGGGGACGTACTGAATATTCGTGAATCAACATTTATTAATATCATCAAACGGGCAATTAGGACTGAATTAGGCCTTTCGCCCACAAAAAAGTAACAACTATGGCAGAAATCGCATCTTACACCTGGCAATCCTTCAATGAGGAAGATGCCAAGATAGGCCTCCGTGTGGGGTTTCAGCAGACTGAGGAAAGCGACCTCTCCCAGACAGGCATCCTACAGACTGACAACCGCTACACAACCTACAAGACCGTCATCGACGGCAAGACTCTCTACATTAACAACCTGGGCGTGGTCATCAAGGTTATTCCCGCTGATGACAGCCTGGTAAACACTTCGGTGCAGATAGTGACGTGCGAAATGAAAACAACCTACGGCAACCAGCAGGGCATCACCCGTGGCGTGTCCGAGGACTCCGAGACGGTGGCCACACTGTCCTCGATGGAGCCGCGTGACCAGTTCGCCCTCTATGCCATGCAGGCCATCATGCGCTCGCTCGACGCTCCTGCCGACATGGACGATGCCAATATCCTCTTCAACTGCCGGGCGGCTTACCGCTGGGCACAGGGCATGATGATAGCCTCAGCTGATGCACGTGCGGAAAAGAAGAAGGCTACCGACACCGGCGGCGAAGGTGGCTCTGACAGTGAGGAAGGAGGCGAAGAGTCCGGCACGACACGCTCCGCTGTCGATACGTCGGGCGGTACTGATACCGAGAAGCTGCTGGGCAATCTCGTTGAGGCTGTCGATGACCTCACCAAGCAGATGAAGGCCAATAACGAGGCCCTGCTGAAAGCGACGCTCAAAATCGACAATGCCGTCACTACGACGGGTGAAGGGGAGTCGGCCACTACAACACCCAAGAAACTACAGGTGGAAGGTGCTGGCGGCGACGGTGGCATGAAGCTTACCCATGACGACGTAAACGACTCCAGCGACGCTGTGACCGACGTGCTGGGCTATAATACGGCCATCGGCAAGGCTCCTGTGCGCTTCACCATTGCCAACCTCCTGAAGAAGTTGGTATCTCTCGACACGCCTTTGGCATGGCTACGCAAGAAGGGAGAGACTGATATAGCGTCGGCCTCAACGTTCTTCACGCAGTATAAGGATGAAATGGCTACGGCCCTCGCTGACAAGTTCGACGCAAAGGGCGCGGCTTCTCAGGCTCTCACCGAGGCCAAGGCATACACAGACAGTAAAGTTACCGAGGCCAAGGCATACACAGACAGTAAGGTAAATAACTCATAAGCTCTATGGAAATGTTGATATTTATTGCAGGAATCATCATCGGTGTCGTGGCACTGGCTTTCTTCATCCTCGTAAACAACTGTCACAGGGAGTTTCACGAAATAGAGTGGCACGACGCACAGCAGGAAAAGCCCTCGCTCTACGTCGAGGGGACTGACACAGAGTTTCCTTTCGTGCGTGTCCTCATTACCACCAAGAAGAGAATCGTCATCGACTCTACGTACTATCCGGGAATAGACCGCTACGACTATGAGGAAAAGAAGAACGTTACCCACTTCGCCTACATCGAGGAAATAAAACGTACCGTACCGCCGTGTCCCGTCTGTTCGGGAACTGTCGGCATAGACCCTCTCAACCCTTATGCCTATCCGGGTTCGCTATGAGATTTACGACGGCATCCGCAAGGCTCCCGTGTTCACCACCTCAGACCGCCGTCTGGCCATCATCGAGCGTGATGACTACATACGCAAGGGAAAAGGCATCTACAGAATACAAACAACAGTAACACCCGACAATATGAACAAGTCTGAACAATTCCTATACCTGGTTTACGAAGTCCGTCAGCTGCAACGCAAGTATTTCGACGGAGGACGTGACAAGGAGGTATTCAAGCAGGCCCTCGAAAAAGAAAAGGAACTGGATGACTGGAATGCCCGTACATCCAGCTTCCTTGCTGCTCACATGAACTACCAGCCTGCCGACCCGAAGGCTCATGCCTTCTTCCTGATCGTCGTGCGCTGGCGTAGACTCTGGAAAAATTATTTCGCCTACAAGAAATCGGCCAATGCTGACCCGGCCATCGTGCGCGAGAGGGGGAAGGAGTGCCGTGACTATGAGGCACAAATCGACAAGTACGTTAAAGAAACCATCGGACTATGACTGTAATACCAGCTTTCGACCGTACCAGCGAGGCTATTAAGCGTTCGCTCACCCATATCCTCGAACATGCGCCTGTCCTCAACCTCACCCATCAGGAGGTGCTCTCTACGCTGCGTCTTATCCGTCTGCAGGCCTATCTCGCCGACCGTCAGTATCAGGACATCTACGTGCATAACAACGACGAACGGCTGCAACAGTGCGACGATACTGACCGCTTCCTGGCACTCCTGCTGGAGTGTGACCAGCGTAGCCTCATCCTCGGCACCAAGCGTTGCCGGCTGCGCTTCGGCGGCACTCCCTACCACTGGCGCAAGATTGCCCACGACTGCGAGATTGTATCTACAGCCTCAGCAGTCAGCGAAAGCGGTACGGGCTACTACGGTCGCGGCTGGGTGCTGGCTCCCAACATCGTCACCCTCCGCAAATGGATAGTGGCCACCACCGAAAACCCTGAAATAAAACGATTGAAGGTATGAGTAAGATAATGTTCAATGAACACTACGGGCTTGAAACGGCTGTGATTGAGGGCTACAAGACCAAGACACGACGCGAAGAGAAATCCCTGCGCGTACTCCCTACGGAGTATAACCACATGCTCACGGAAATCGAGTTCTATCCCTATGACCTCGTAGAGCAAGCCATACCTGCAGCTCGTTATTATATGGGCAACCTCGTTGAAACCTTCAGTCTGAAGCCTCGCTATAAGATTGGTGAAAAGGTGGAAAGGCTGAAGGAAAAACACGAGCGGGGGCTGCTCACCAGTATCGAGTTTCTGAAGCAGCTACTGGAGCTTGCGCGTGAGGCGGTGGAGGCAGAGAGGAAGACCGATCCGCCGGAGGAGATTGACAAGGGCAAAGGAATTTTTAGTGGTTTCGAGGTGGTCCACGAAAGCGGCAAAAAATACCTCTCGACGGATGAACTCCCAGATCGGAAGAGCACACGTCTGAACTCCAG
>ERZ842401.4897-NODE-4897-length-15203-cov-5.236269_pt1 | contig 15203 bp, 16 predicted proteins | sample MGYA00521270_ERZ842401 | MGnify/ENA primary metagenome ERZ842401 (study PRJEB31892, sample SAMEA3878208) | bioreactor metagenome | biome: Moose rumen | place: Sweden | collected 2011-10 | study: EMG produced TPA metagenomics assembly of the PRJEB12797 data set...
ACTACAACTGAAAGGATGGAAGTCGAAAGGACTGCATTTCGATTTTCAATTTACGAGAGAAGCCGGGACCCGGTGTGCGGCGGGTCCCGGCGGGCTATTTTAGGCGCGGACGATCAGGCGGTCGAAGGAACGGTGGCGGCGGTAGGCCTCCCGGTAGAGGCGGGCGCACTTCTCGTAACGGGCAAAGGTGCGCTTGGCAGCCTCCACGTCGGAATAGACCTTCCAGACCCCGGTGTACTTGGGGTGGCTGCTGTCCGCCAGGAAGCCGGCCACATCCCGGGGAGGATACCCCAGGAACAGGCCGATCTCATGGGGAAAGGCGTCGCTCTCCCGGAAGCGGCGGAGCAGGTGGGCCACCGCCTGCTCCACGGTGGCCAGGGGATAGCCCCGAGCCTCCAGCAGCTGCCGGGCCAGGGGGTCCTGCAGGTCCCGGCGGAGCTTCTCCGGGCGGTAGACGTACAGGAGCACCCGGTGCTCCGTCTCCCGGACCACCACCAGCCGCAGGCCCCGGGGCACCAGGTGCTGGTTGATGCGCCGGGCGCTGGCGATCAAGCTGGCGGCCTCTTCTTTGGGCACGGTGAACAGGCTGGCGGTCTTCAGGCCGGCCAGGGTGGGCGAGCCGTGGGCGACCAGGACTTCCTCAGACATGGGCTCTCTCCCCCACTCTCTCGTCCAGGATGGTCCGCAGGGCGGCCATGGAGGCGCTGCGGCAGTAGGCGATGGGGACGTCGGTATTCTTGACCTCGCTTTTCACCAGATTGAGCATTTTATGGCTCATGGTGCCGGTGAAGAGGATGACCAGATCCGGGTCTCCCAGGTTTTTCATATTGCGCTCCAGCTTGGGGAAGACCTTGGCCTTGCAGTGGTATTCCTCGCAGAGGGCGCGGTAGCGGCAGGTCATGCACTCGTTGCCGCCCAGGATGACGACGCTCATGGGAAGACCTTCCTTTCCAGAAAATGGTTAGTTAAAGCTAACTTAAAGAAGAAAGAATAAGTTAGCTGGCGCTAACTTCAAGAAGACTATACCATACCGCGGACCTTCCTGTCAAGAGGAAAAACGGTGGGATGCTGCCAGCCAGGAATCACCGTCATAAATGAAAGCGGCCTGGCAAGAGTAACACAGGACGGCAGAAAGGAGTGGAAAAACCATGAAAAAACAGAAAGCCGGCCTGGCGACGGGGCTGTGCACCGCGGTGCTGGCCGGATTGCTGGCCCTGGAGGCCGCGGCTCCGGGAGGCATCCAGGCGCTGGAGGCGGACCGGTTCAATGAAGGACGCAGCCTTACACCGGCGGTGGAAACGGCGGCGGCGCCGGTGGAGAGCGCCCCCGCCCGGGTGGTGCCCATGGGGAGCGTGTTCGGCATCCGGATGTTTACGGATGGGGTCATTGTTGCCGCTTTGTCGGAGGTTTATACAGCGGACGGGCCGTTGTGCCCGGCGAAAGAGGCGGGCATCCGGCCGGGAGACTACCTGGTGGCGGCGGACGGGCAGCCCTTGGGAAACAACGCTGACGCCGCCCGGGTGCTGGCCGCCGCGGGGGGCAGGCCCGTGACCCTGACCGTGCGGCGAGGCGAGGAGACCTTTGACACGGATGTGACGCCTGCGGCCTCGCAGGGGAGCTTCCTCACGGGGATGTGGATCCGGGACAGCGCGGCGGGCATCGGGACCTTCACCTTCTACGACCCGGCCAGCGGGAAATTCGCCGGGCTGGGCCACGGCATCTGCGACGCGGATGCCGACGCCCTGCTGGCCCTGAAGGAGGGGGAGCCGGCGGGCATCGCTCTGTGCGGGATAGACCCCGGCCGGGCCGGGAGCCCCGGCACCCTGAAGGGCTTCTTCGACCGGGACACCGGCAGCCTGGGGACTTTGCTGGCCAACAACGACACCGGGGTGTACGGCACTCTGGAGGACGCCCCTGCCGGGGAGACCATCGAGGTATTGCCCCGGGAGCAGGTGCACACGGGGGCGGCGGAGATCCTGGCCACGGTGGACGACCAGGAGCCCCGGCGGTATCAGGCGGAGATCGTGAAGGTGAGCGGCGTGGACCAGCGCACCCGCAACCTGGTGGTGGAGATCACCGACGGGGAGCTGCTGGCCAGGACCGGGGGCATCGTCCAGGGCATGAGTGGGTGCCCCATCCTCCAGGACGGCAAGCTGGCCGGGGCGGTGACCCACGTGTTCACGGAGGACCCCACCCGGGGGTACGGCATCTTCGCCCAGACCATGTGCGAGGAGCTGGCTGGGGCCTGAACCCACAAGGGGTAGTAGTTTCGTTCAGCGAAACTCCAACATTTTGACAGAAGAGCCCAAGCCTTCGCCCTTTTCCGGCAAAAGAAAATCCAAGTTTTTTCACGTTAACCTCTTGCTATCCCACAGGCTTTGTGGTAAGATAACTCCAGATTTCTTCACATCAACTGGATTTGCAGGAGGTTCTCATGGAAAAAGAAACATTGGTACTCATTTGTTCGGAACAGGGCGAATGGAGCCGGGACGCTCTGGGCCGCTTGGAGGAGAAACACGTGCGGGCCCGGTTCGTGCCGGCCAACGGGACCCGGCTGCTGGAGCTCATTCGGCAGGAGCGGCCCCAGATGGTGGTGATGGACCTGTTCATGCCGGGGATGGACGCCATCGGGGTGCTGCGGGGCTGCGGCCAGGAAAACGGCGGAGAAAAGCCCCTGGCGGTGGTGACCTCCACCTACACCACGCCCCTGCTGGAGCGGGAGGTACTGGCCGCCGGAGCGGCGGCCTTCACCCTCTCCCCCTACGACCCGGCGGACATGGCCCAGCGGCTGCTGGCCCTCTACGCCGCCAGAGGCCGGCACTACGCCGGGGAGTCCTCCCAGGCGGGGCTGCGGATGCAGGTCACGGAGATCCTGCATCAGATCGGGGTGCCGGCCCACATCAAGGGGTACCACTACCTGCGGGATTCCATCCTCATGGCCGTGGAGGACCCGGAGATCATCAACGCGGTGACCAAGCAGCTGTACCCCAATGTGGCCAAGCGGTACAACACCACCAGCTCCCGGGTGGAGCGGGCCATCCGCCACGCCATCGAGGTGGCCTGGGACCGGGGCGACGTGGACGTGCTCAATTCCTATTTCGGGTACACCATCCACAACACCCGGGGCAAGCCCACCAACAGCGAGTTCGTGGCGATGATCGCGGACCGGCTGCGGCTGGAGATGGATAACGTGTCCTGACCACGGTGCCAGTATAGCAGAGTTCGACAGCGGTTTCTGTCGAACGCTGTCCGGCAGACACAAGTTCTTGGGACTTTTTTGAAAAAAGGCGCTAGATATGGAAAACCCTCCCGAGCGGGAGGGTTTTTCGCTGAGCGCCGCCTGTGGCGGATAAAGCGAAAGCGAAAAAGGCGCAGCGGTCAAAAGGCCGGGGCGAACAGCCCCAGGGCCTTTTGGGCACCGCAAGTGGGCCGCTGACAGCATAGAGAAGCTCACGCTTCCGGGACGATCAGCCAGAAAGCGCACTGCCAGGAGGAGCTCTCATGAGTATCGAGCTGAGGGATCTCCCGACCCTGGACGGACACGTCGTACACCACCACGTACTTCCCAGGGGGCAGGCGCTTCATGGGATCGGGGTCATTGCCCTGATACTCCGGGAGCTCCCACTCGGGGGTGTAGATATGCCGGTCTCCCAGGGTCGTCCACCGCTGGACCTCCACCTGGAAATCCTCCCCATACGTCAGAGTGGGGGTGTCCCCGGGGAGCTGTCCCGCCGAGTGGAGCGGGATGCACTGTCCTGCCATCATACTCTCTCCGCCGCCCCACGTACTGAAGTGGAGCTGGTGGCAATAGGGCTCCACGGTCACCCCGCCGGAGGTGACGGTGATGCGGGGCGTCATATCCAGGGGAGGGGCGTCCTCCGGCGTGGGGGTGGGGCTGGGCGCGGGAACGTCCTCCGGCCGGGCACAGCCGGCGGGGAACAGGAGCAGGAGCACCAGCAAAAGCGTCCAAAGTCGTTTCATGAGACCGCCTCCCTTCTGCTTTCAGTGTAGCAGGGAGGGAGGCGGCGGTCAAGGAACAAAAGGGTTACAGAGAGCTCGCTCAGAAGAAGCGCACGGTGAAGCCGATCTCGAAGGTCTCCCCGGGGGCCAGGGTCTTCATGCCGTGCTTGGCGGCGAAGTCGTCTCCCTCGTCGGTGCGGGTGGCGCAGCCGGTCCAGGGCTCCAGGCAGACGTAGGGGCCGTCGTTGGCGGCGGACCAGATGCCGAATAGGGGGAAGCCGGTGAAATCCATCTCCACCCCGTGGCCGGTGGCTTTATTCAGCACGGCCGCCTTGTGGGAGTTCAGCCCCTCGAACACCAGGGCGTCCTTGTAGAACAGCTCATGGCGCAGGGGGATCTCCCGGCCCCGGAGGGTAAAGGCGGAGTTCGCGGGGTCGATGAGGCCCTGGCCCACCACGATGGCGGGGCACACCTGGTCCTCCTCCTGCTCAAAGACGATGGTGTAGTCCTCGAAGGCGGCGTTCTCCCCCACGGGGACGTTGAAGCCCGGGTGGCCGCCGATGGCAAAGGGCATGGGGGCCTTGTCCCCGTTCTTCACGGTGAAGCGGGTGACGTAGCCTTCCCCCGTCAGGGTGTAGGTGACGGTGAGGACGAAGTCAAAGGGGTACATGGCCCGGGTGGCGTCGTCGGCGGTGAGGGTGTAGGAGAGGCTGGCGTCCGTCTGCCCCGTGAGGGTGAACTCCCGGCGGCGGGCAAAGCCGTGCTGGCCCATTTCCAGGGTCTTGTCCCCCAGGGTGGCCCGGCCGTTCCGGAGGGCCCCCACCATGGGGAACAGCACCGGGGCCTGGCCCGCCCAGTAGGCGGGGTCGCCGGTCCAGAGAAGCTGAGCGCCGTCAGCGTTTTTCAGGGACACGGGCTGAGCGCCCAGGGTGTCCACGGTCAGGGCAAAGCGATGGTTTCGGATGGTGGTTTGCATGATGTGTTCCTCCCTTGAAGATGTCGGGTCTATTATAGCAAATCCTCTTGCGGGATACAATCGGGTATGCTAAGATGGGGGCAGAAAAAAGGAGGGAGTGCCATGCGGGCTGTGATCCAGCGGGCGCACAAGGCCCAGATCACCATCGACCGGCGGGAGATCCGGGTGATCGACCGGGGGCTGGTGGTGTTTCTCGGGGTGATGAAGGGCGATACCGACGCCCAGGCGGATTTCCTGGCGGAGAAGATCCGGGAGCTGCGGATCTTTACCGACGAGCAGGACAAGATGAATCTGTCCCTGATGGACGTGGGGGGACAACTGCTGGTGGTGAGCAACTTCACCCTGAGCACCGACTGCAAGAAGGGCCGCCGGCCCTCCTTCGACCAGGCGGCTCCTCCCCTGGAGGCCCAGGCCCTATACGACCGGTTCGTGGCCCGGTGCCGGGAAGGCGGCGTGGCCCGGGTGGAGACCGGGGAATTCGGCGCCCACATGGACGTGCTGGTGGATAACGACGGACCGGTGACCATCATCATCGACACGGAGAAGATCGGGAAATAAGGAGGCAGGCACATGGACCGGAGCTATTGGCATGAACTGATGGAGAAGACCGCCTTTCCGGCGGAGGCGGTGGACTTTCTGGACCGGGCCGGGGAGACCCTGGCCGCCCAGGGGCAGGAGGAGGCCTTTGACGCCTTGACGGCCGCCTACGCCGCCGGGGGCTTCCATGCGGAGGCCGTGGCCCCCCAGGTGGAGAGCGTGGCGAAGGCTGCCGGCCTCTCCCCCTACACGGTGTGGTTTTTCCTGCTGGCGGAGAGCTCCAAGCCCGTGCGGGAGGACTTTGCCGCCAAGGGCATCCCGGAGGAGATCTTCTGGGACACCTTCTCCGACCTGCGGGCCAAGATCAACGAGTGCAAAGAGGTCCAGGGGGTGTGGGGGAATTTCGTGGCCTTCTGGTACGATATCTTCTTCACCGGGCATATCGTGAAGCTGGGGAGGATGGAGTACGAGACCGCCGTGAACGAGTGGCAGGACGCCACTCTCCGGGGAGTGAGCATCCCCAAGGGCAGCGTGGTGCGGAGCATCCACATCCCCGCCAGCGGCGAGCCCTTTGACCGGGAGACCCGGCTGGCCTCCTACCGGAAGGCCTATGAGTTTTTCAAGCCGGAACTGGGCGGCGGGCCCTTGGTCTGCGTGTGCCACTCCTGGCTGCTGTACCCGCCCTACCGGGAGATCCTCTCCCCCACCTCCAACATCGTGGACTTTATGGACGACTTCGATATCATCGGCCAGGACGAGGACAAAGAGTTCGGGGACTGCTGGCGGCTGTTTGGCCGGGACTACCAGAAGCCCACGGCGGACCTGCCGGAGCGGACCTCCATGCAGCGGGCCTTCAAGCAGTACCTGCTGGGGGGCGGCGTGCCCGGCGCCGGGCGGGGAGTGCTCCTCTTCGACGGAGAAAAGCTGCTGACCGGCAAGAAGCGGTAAAAAATCATCAGGGCCCCTCCGGCGGGAGGGGCCCTCTGCTGTTTGGGATCATTCCAGGGGGAAGCGATTTTTCAGGCGCTGGAAGGTCTCCGGGCTGATGACGTGCTCAATGCGGCAGGCGTCGTCCTCGGCGGTGACAGGGTCCACCCCCAGGGAGACCAGCATGCCGGTGAGCACCCGGTGGCGCTCATAGACCGCCTTGGCGATGGCCAGGCCGGAGTCCGTCAGGGCCAGGGTGCTGTCCTCCCGGAAGGTGACGTGGCCCTGGTCCACCAGGCGGCGCATGGCGATGCTGACGCTGGGCTTGGAGAAGCCCAGGTGCTCGGCCACGTCCACGGAGCGGACGGAGCCCTGCCGCTGCTGCACCACCAGAATGGCTTCCAGGTAGTCCTCCAGGGAGGGACTGACCTTCCCCTGCTGCTTGCGGTGTTCCATGGACCGGCCCCCTTCGTTAGTCGAATCTAACCAATTGAATTATACGCGACTAACTCGCCCCTGTCAATGGGTATTTTTCGCGCAGCCCTTGCACAACCTGCCGGGAGGGGGTATAATAGGCGTGCTCTGCGGGCATGGCGGAATTGGCAGATGCGCAGGATTTAGGTAACGATATCTCGGTGGAATTATTGGAGGACTATTGTTTGAAAAAGTCGCTTTTGTATTTTGCTATTATAATACACATACTTTTACTCGCAGGGTGTGGAATGGGATTTTTACCTAAAGGAGATTATTTAAAAAGCTCCGTATCACCTAACGGAACGTATAAGGTTAACGCTTATGTTTGTAACGGCGGAGCAACTACGGATTTTTCTGTGCGATGTGAAGTTGAAACAATAAACAATCAGCAGGTCAGAAATATTTACTGGCAGTATCATAAGTCGGATGTTGAAATTGAATGGCTTAGCGATTATGTTGTCAGAATTGATGATATTGCATTAGATGTCACTAAAGACAGTTATGATTGGCGAAATAATTAAATAACAGATAAATATCGGGTTTTGCGACCTGATTTTATAGAAATGCGGGTATGGCGGAATTGGCAGACGCACAAGATTTAGGTAACGTCACCTCGGTGTAACAATTAAATAACAGATATAATTCGGGTTTTGCGACCTGATTATATAGATTTGCGGGCATGGCGGAATTGGCAGACGCGCAGGATTTAGGTTCCTGTGGGAGACCGTAGGGGTTCAAGTCCCCTTGCCCGCACCACTGCGAGTGTCCTTACAGTATCTGAGAAGATGCTGTAGGGACATTTGCTTTTTCTCCCTTTATCTTCTCAGCTTGCCTGCCGGAACTCCGGCTGAAAGTTCACGTACACGCCCTTGCGGGTGTTCATGGTCACTCTCGGATGCGGGACCGTCATGTTGTCGGGGATGTCGATCACCCCGATGCAGTTGAAGTGGATCGTCAGCCGCTGCTCCCACACACCGTTGATTTTTTCGGCCTGGTGGACCTCAATGGACTCAATCAGTTCATTGAGCATCCGCCGGGTCAATTTTTTCGCCCTCGTGTACTTGCGCACAATGGAAATAAACATCTCCGCTGTGACCGCGCTGGCAGCGGCGCTCTCCACCGTCCGTTTCAGGGTCTTGATCTTCTCAGCCAGCTCCGCCTGCTCCTGTTCGTACCGCTGGGACATCCGCGCAAAGCGTTCGTCGCTGATCTTTCCGCTCACGTTGTCCTCATAGAGCCGTTCAAACAGACCATCCAGTTCCCGATCTCTGGCCTGCAGGGCCGTAATCTCTTTCTTCATGGCGTCCCTTTCTTCCAGAGCGTGCTCTTGGGAGTAGCCCATAACAGCCTTGGCAAACTCCCGCTCATGGGCGGTAGCGAATTTGGTGAGCCTGCGGATCTCACCCAGCACCACCTGCTCCAGGAAGTCCTGGCGGATGTAATGGGTAGAGCCACAGGTGCCGCGATTGCCTTTGTAGTTAGAGCAGTTAAAGTATCGGATGTCATGATTGGCCTGATTGAAGTGGTAGTGGAGATTACTGCCACAGTCTGCGCATACCAGAAGGCCGGAAAATATATTGACCTCTCCGTCAGCTGATTTTCTCTTTCTCTGGCCTTTCCGCTTTGCTTGGACCAGTTCCCACTCATCCCGCGGGATAATAGGCTCATGAACATCACGAAACTCTACCCAATCCTCCCTCGCCCGATTGATGCGCTTTTTGAGCTTGTAGGATTTGGAATAGGTCTTGAAGTTCAGAATGTCGCCACAGTATTCCTGTTTTGTAAGAATCCCGATGACGGTGGCACTGATCCAATGGGTGTCTCCCGTTTTTTTGTTAGGCCCGGCACGCAAAACTCCCTTGTTAAGCCAATACGCCCTGGGAGAAAGGACCCCATCCGCTTCCAGTTGGGTGGCAATTTGTTCTGTTCCAACTCCCTCCAGATACGAGGAGAAGATTCGGCGCACTACAACAGCCGCCTCCGGGTCGATGATCCAGCGCTTGGGATTCTCCGGGTCTTTCATATATCCGTAGGGCGGCTGGCCCATGGGTTCCCCGGAATTCCCTTTGATCTTATTGCTGATCCGACGCTTCTTGCTGATGTCGCGGGCGTACCACTCGTTGAACAGATTTTTGATGGGGGCTAACTCGCTTTCGCTCTCCCCGGTGTCGATCCCGTCCGAAATCGCCACAAGGCGGATGTCGTGCTCCGGGAAGAATTCTTCCATGAGCCTGCCCACTTCGATGTAGTTCCTGCCCAGCCGGGACAGGTCTTTCACGAATACGGCAGAGGCATGGCCCTTCTCCAGTTCCTCCATCATGGTGTTGAATCCGGGCCGGTTCATGGTTACACCCGATACGCCATCGTCTACGAAGGTCACCAGATTGGTGTAACCCATCTCCTTGGCCGTCTTGGTGAGCAGCTTCTTCTGATTCTGGATGCTGTAGCTGTCACCCTCAAGGTTATCGTCGCGGGACAGCCGCGGGTACAGAAAAGCCGTACTATCCCTGTCTTTCTTGCTGATTGACCGTTTCATATTTCCTCCTTTCTTGCGGTCAAACAGCGACATTTTACGGGAAAAGAATACTCCCTTTTCAATGAAATGTCACGCTTGACACAATTTTACCGTACACCGCCTGCCTCGGCCTGCATCAGACGGAGGAGGATCGTTCCGAAGGTCTCACGGCCATCTTCCCGAAAAGTGGAAGTGACAACAAATCTTCTGCCGTCGATCTCATAACTGGACTGCGCTTCCGTAAGCTGTTCGGGCTTGGCCGGTATAAGTTGCTTGTCTTTCATGGAAGGAATACCTCAAAATCGGAAAAGCCTGCCCTGCCAAATTGAGGATGCCTCCTGACACATACAGAAATCCCGGCAGGGACAGGCTTGTCCTATACTTTCTATGAGAATCTCGCCTTATTTGCCACGCGCCCCCGGCAAAAGGGGATGCCACAGGCCGCCATTGGCTGGCTGTCATAGCTCCAGAGTACCGTCGTGACGCATACCCCAGGGCTCCGTCGCTAGTCCGTGGACGGGCGTGAGCAAGTTTCATGATCCACCGTGCTGTCATCGCGCCGGGCCTGCCACAGCCCGGTCAGGGAAGGACGTAGATCGCTCCGGCTAATGCCCTCCTGGCGGCGCTCCCCAAGTCGCTATCACACGGTTTTTGTGCCTGTGACACCGTGTATTCAGTTTTCAATGTCCGAGAAGTCCGTGGAAGAACGGCCTTCACTTAACGCCGAAAAATGAGAAATTTTACAACCTTTTTTCGGGCTTACAGCAAAAATTTTCTTAATTTTTCTTTTGCGGTGTGGATGGACTTGGAAATTCCTTGCTGGGTTTTGCCCTCCATGTCCGCAATAGCCGCTTCCGTTAGTCCGTCTACTGCGTTCAGCCACAAGCGGCGAAACTGTTTGTCCGTCAGATGGCCCTTAATGCGGACGACCAGCTCCACGGTGGCGCGGTCATTCTCTGCCCGTTCCACGTGTTGCTCAATGATGATCTCCGGGGACGGGGCTGCTCCTGCTTCCTTAGAGAGCTTGTCCATCGGGCCGGTATGGTTGGCGTGAATATGCTCTCGCTTTTCCTCCCTATGATAGTCGGCATCAGACCAGGCTTTCCATTTGAAGAAATCGGCCTCAGTATCGAAGTCCTCGCGGGTCAAGCGGATATGTTCCCCCTGCGCCGGGTACACGATGGCGTCAGGGTCTTGCTTGTTGATAGAATAATTGCTTTTCCTGTTAAACACAGGATTCCCTCCAATCAGATTGTTTTGGGTGAAACGATCTGATTGGGGACGGTGGGCTGCGGCAATGAACTCGGAAAGAAAAACAGGCGATTGCAGGGTATATAGCCCATGTGCAATCGTCTGTTGTCGGTAATATGATATTTATTTCAGGTTGGTCAACAGGGAACCGCTGTCCAGCGAGCTGAAATGCTCTTTACTTTGGTGATCCAATAGCCTCAATAAGCAAAACCCTCCATAAACAGAATTATGTTTCTTGAAAGCAGAAGTATAGCAAATTTACCTTACCTGTATCCCGTTGTAAAATATGGTTGAGGTGAGAAATATGTCGGATTTTAGCGTCATCCTCGGACGGCAGATACGCAAGGCCAGGAAAGAGCGCGGAATCACGCAGCTACAACTGGCCGATCAGACCGGTCTGACCGAAAGGACGATCTCAAAGGTGGAGCAGGGGGCCGAGAATATCACCTTTGATAATTTGGTGGAGATCGTTCGTCGGCTTGACCTAAATCCCTGGCTTATTTTCTATCCCGATCAAAGCCATCGAGAAGCCGTCTCCCGTGATTTGCAGACATTTCTGGATGAGTGTGATGATGATGAGATCGCCATGCTGATTCCCATGTGTCGAAAAGCACTTCGTGTTTTGAGGGAAGATGCTGCTTCAAAATAGTGAACCATAAGAAGCCTGTTTCCTTTTGCCTTGGAAACAGGTTTTGCTATTCTTTCTCGCTCAGCACCACTTTCCCCTTCACGACGTCTATCATGGTCGTGTTACTGCAAGCGGGGCAAAACAGTGGGAAATCAAACAAGATTGTTTTCTCAGTGATTTTTGTTTTGGTGTTTTTCCCGCAAAATGGGCATCGGAGCCAGAATGATGCAAATAATTCTTCAGAAACCACGGAATCATCTCATCTTTCACATTTCGTTGCTTTCGAGAAAATGAAGTTATAATTTTTCTCAGATTGGTGAATCAGACCTTTTCTTTCTCATGAATCAACGACATGACTCCATCTTTTAGGAAATATACTCGATCCATTTCTATTAGGTCTGAACAATGATGAGTTATCATAAGTACAGTTCTTTCTTTCATTTCATGAACAATGATTCTATGCAAGTCAACACTGGATTGAGCATCATAATTGGAAGTCGCTTCATCCAATATTAGAATTGGAGATTCTTTTATCAGAGCGCGTGCAAGTGCTATTTTTTGTTTCTCTCCCCCAGACAGTCGAGAACCATTCTGGCCGATTTTTGTTCTTCCTTTCTCAGGCATTCCAGCAAGGAATGAGTTTACGCCACTTATCTGGAGTGCGTCCAATATCTGCTTATTTGTGGATTTTTGAAGAGCGCATATCAAAGACATGTGGTTCACTGCAAGATATTCTATGGACTGGATTTTATTGTGCTCCTTGTCTATCAAATGAGCGGTTTCACAAAATGGAGTTCTTTAGAACGTCATAGGTTTGTCACCAGCAACAGAAAAACAGACCCATCCAGAGTACCAGGGAGTTAGTTTAAGCTGCTATTCTATTATGCAGAACCATGAACGACCTCATACCGAGTCTCGGTACCGTCTCGGGAGGTCACGAAGGCCGACCACTCCCGGGTACCGTCCATCAGCCGGAAAGTGATCGTGTCCCCGTCTAGGAGAATCACATTACCGGCCTCGTAGAATTTCCCCGACTCCGTAAAGATTCCGATATCGCAGCCAAACTCCGTGGCGTGATACCGGGGCAGATCGGCGCAGGGCAGCGCCAGGGACTCCCCCGGCTCCAGCTCCCGCTCGTTGTACCGATCCAGCCAATAGCCGCCGTTGGCGGCGCCGCTCAAGGGCTCATCCAGGTAGAGCTCAGTGATGGGCTCCTCCAGGCCGTTGACAAAGGTGACGGTTCCGGGCTCGTATTGGGCCTGACGGCACCCGGCCAGGCAGAGCAGCAGGACCAGCACACAGCACACTCTTTTCATGGGGCACCTCCATACCGGGCCTGTTCATACTGAGCGTGCAGGTCCGCATCCTGAATGCCCCGCTGGTCCTCCAGCTCTTTCGGGGTCTGCCAGGAAAACGGCGGTTCCTGCGCGGCGGCCAGCACCCGCTTCTTGTACCGCCGGCGGATATTGGCCTCCTCCGAACGGTCCCACCGGGAGAGCTTCGCTTCCGGCTCCCGGGGCAGGTCCTCGATCTCGTCCTCCGGCTCCAGGGAGACCACCTCATCCCCGTTTTCGGCGTGCTGCCAACGCAGGCCCCTCAGCTTTCGGAGGACCAGCACCGCCAACACTGCCCCGCCCACGATCACAGCTACGAAAACCGCCGGAGACGTCTCCGTCTCCTCGCCGTCCAGCTCCAGGGCCTCAAAGGTGGGGACCTCCCCATCGTGGGTCAGATGCTTACGGCGTGCCCGATGGGTCAAGGGAATGGTCTGGGAGACCTGCACCTCACCCTGGGTGGCGGTAGCGGCCGGAAGCATGATCAGCCCGGTCCCCAGCAGCAGGGCCGCAAGGGCAGTTCCCACAATGCGCTGCACTCGGCGCCGAGGAAGGTTCCCTACGGCGCTATTGTCTTCCAGATAGCGCCGCACCCGGTCCAGCTGGGCAAAGGCCAGCCAGCCCAGCAGGTAAAGCACCGCCGACACTAACACGATGCGCTGGAACTCCGGCAGACGATAGAAAGCAGTGAACCCAAACGCCATCCCGAACACCGGAAAAAACATGGGGTGCGGGGTGTCCAGACGGGAGGACTTTTCAGGGTGCAAATGGTGGGTATGGGTCCGGAAGAAGCAAAACAAAGCCGCCATCACCGGGCCGGTGAGGTTGCCCACCAGCAGCCAGGAGACGGCGATGATCGCCAGATCGGCGGCCAGCAGAACCGCCGGGCGGGTGCACCTGCGCAAGGCATAGAAACTCAGGGCCGCCGGCACCACCGCCAGCAAACTCCGGAGAAAGAGTGACAGCACAGCCGGGCGAGGCCCCACCCCCAGATAATACAGCACCTGGGAGAACATAACGCAAATGTTTCCGGCCAGCAGCGCCACGTGCAGCCGACCCAGAAGCCGCAGCAGCAAGGTAGTCCCATCCGGAATCTCCAGCCAGTTCATCAGGCGTTTCATAGGCTCGCCTCCCATCGGATCAGGTTCATGCTGCCTCGCTTTTCCTCTTTGGCAGGGCCCTCCCCCACCAGCAGGAAAAGCCCCCGCTCCCGCCCCAGGCGGGCGGCAAAGGGCTTGGCCAGTTCCTCCCGGGGAGAGATCAGCACCGTCAGGTCGCCGGTACTCTCCCACCCGGAGAGTACGTCGGGCAGTTCCTCCCCTCCCTGCAGGCAGGCGAACTTCCGCAGCAGACCGGGCACACTGCCGCCCCCGGTGAGGTCGGCAAGGAGCCAGGGCTCCCCGGTCTGGCAGTCGATCCCATTGGAAATCAGTTCCACCGTGACGCCCTCCTGCAGTAGTTGCTGGGCTAGGGCGCAGGCCAGCCGGATCCCCTCCTCCACCAGCAGCTCCCCATGGTACAGCGCCGCAGTGTCCACATCCAACAGCAGGGTCACCCGCTGGGAGAGGGTACTGTCATGGAGATTGGTCAGCAACTCCCCCGCCCGGGCGGTGGCCTTCCAGTTCACGTACTTCAGGGGGTCGCCCCGCGCGTACTCCCGCAGGCCGGCAAAGGCAAAGGGGTCCTCCAGCTCCCGGCGGCGGGTCAGTAATTCTCCGGTAATGCGGGCATAAGGCAACTGCACTTGCCGGGTGGGCACCGGCCGGGGCGTCACGTACAGAGCAGCGTGCTGGGGCTGGCTGTCACGGTACTTCTTCCGCAGGAACAGATCCCAGCCGGTGAGGCCCACCCGGTCGATCTCATAGTACCCCCGGCCCAGGCATTCCAGGGTCAGCGTCCGGGTGATCTTCTGTCGCCCGTTCAGGGCAAAGATATCCCGGCGGTAGGTTTTGTCGCTGACGGAGACGTTCTGCCCGTCCGCGAAACGCAGATTCCGGTCCAACTGAAAGTCGATATCCACCGCCGGCAAAGGCAGGCGCTTGTCATTGACGATGACCTCCCGCAGGGCGGTGGTGCTGCCTTCCACGGCCGTTCGGTCCCGAAAGGCCAGCGTGACCCCCAGCCCACGGTCCCACCTGCGGTCATACATCCGGCGGATCGCCGCCAGCATCAGGAACAGCCCTGCCAGAGCGCCGGCCAAAATCACATAGGGGATCACTTTTGCCAGTCCTCTGTGGGCACCGGCACCGAGTGCAGCAGGCTTTCCACGGCCTGCCGCTGGGCCTGGGAAGAGCCGCCCGGCACTCCCAGCCGGTGGGCCAGCACGGGCGCCGCCACGGCTTTGATGTCCTCCGGGGTGACGAACTCCCCATCCCGGACCAGCGCAAAGGCTTGGGACGCCCGCATCAGGGCCAGGGTGCCCCGGGGGCTGACCCCCAGCTCCACCCCGGAGAGCGTCCGGGAGGCCTGCCCCAGCCGGGCGATGTACTCCACCAGCACAGGATGGACAGTCACCTCCCGCACAGCCTGCCGCAGGGAGAGAAGCTCCTCTTTGGAGGCTACGGGCTCCAACTTTCGGAGAGGCTCTTCGGTGCGAAAACG
>ERZ842401.4898-NODE-4898-length-15203-cov-4.832651_pt1 | contig 15203 bp, 13 predicted proteins | sample MGYA00521270_ERZ842401 | MGnify/ENA primary metagenome ERZ842401 (study PRJEB31892, sample SAMEA3878208) | bioreactor metagenome | biome: Moose rumen | place: Sweden | collected 2011-10 | study: EMG produced TPA metagenomics assembly of the PRJEB12797 data set...
GTCCCTAAATTTTTAGGTGCTTAACTTGACAAAATCGCTTACGAATGACACAAACTGCTTTTTGATTTCAGGATATGCTTCAAAAATTTCGCCCGCAAAAGGACCAATTCCTCTGTCTAGAAACAACACAAGCACATTTTTCCCAGTTTTCGAAAGATGGTAGACAGGCATTATATCCTTCTCAGGAGCGTCCACTTTGCCGTATTTTTCTAGATTCGCCACATACTCCTCATACCGACTTCCAATTTTCTGTATGTTTAGCACGGAAAGACCTGTCATGCCGAGGCTACAGGCAAAAAGCATCGTATTTAAAACTCCCAGCCTACCTCGTAGAGTCATTCTCATGCAGATGACGGCGGAAAGAAGAAGCAATTCCAAAGGAATCACTACAAACAAAGGATTTTCCACGCGAATCACATCAAAATTTGCCAGATTGAACGCTGCATCCAGATTGCCATAAGGAGCCTTAAACACATAGCCATTGAAGAGAGCACAGACAAAAAATGCGAACATCATCGGCGGCAACACACCCCGCACCTTCCTGCCGGATATAAGGTATATGGCTGACGGCCAGAACAAAAAGAGACCAAAAAAGACGCAGAAGCAGGGAGGCAGGTAGGAAAGAGGAGACGGTGTTTCACCCAGAAAGGAGAACTCAATCGGGCTTGTCGCAATGATGCTCGATGGAAGCATCAGTCCGCACAGCAACGCAAGCCCTACTCCCGACAAGAACAGCACGAAAAAAAACGAACGGGAACGAATGACATCTGGCACATGCTTCCCTATTTCTTTCCTTACAGCATTGCAATATACATTTACAAACGCCAGTCCATCCGATACCCGGCAATGCATCCATGTCTTTGCATAGCTAAAAAACAAATTCTTGAAAAAATGTTTCTTAACTGCGAATAAAATAATAAACAAGACATGAAAAGTACAGGCAATTGCAAAAGCTGGAGCTTTTTCCACAAAACGATATAGCAAGCCTGCAATGCCTAAGCAGGCAAAAAAACGCAACAGCTTCCACCGATGCGATGGCTTTCTGATAAAATTCTTTACAAGGGAAAAAACATTGTTTAGCGTCCAGTAAATGACCAGCCCACTCGGACTATCATAGAGGAGTACAAAGAAGACAACGGCAAGAACATATACCTGCACCTTGTCGCGCATCGGTGCGTCCCTGGTATACAGGATACCGCTTGCAACATTCACCGCCGTCATCAGCACGGGCAGGATGTTCAACGACAAAGCATGACCCGCAATGTTAAAGGCGCACAATGCGTCAGGCGTACCGAGATCCCTCACAAATAAAAACGACACGCCAGAAAGCGTGTCATTATTCCGCAGGTAATGGTATGCGGCGATGAAGAAAGGAATCTGAATCAGCACCGATAGCGTTCCCCTGAGCGCGTAAACGGGATGATAGCCGTTTTGCCGGTACAGCTCAGACAGCATCATAAAGCGTTCGTCACCCTTGAAGGTATGTCTTATATGTGCCACCCATTTTCCAAGTCCCTTCGTCACCGCCCGTTCCCTTTCCTTGATTCTGTCGGCAATGCCGTACAGTGGGAGGGCGAGGATATTGATTCCGATGCTCACCCCCGCGATGGCACCGATAACGCCTGACTGCGGAAAGCAATTGCGGACAAACGAGAACAACCAGTCACAGACCGTTTCAAGCGGCATGATGATGATGCCGTAGAGGACAGCAGAAACCAAGCCCGTCATTTCTTTTCCGCCATGTCTTTAAATTTCTTGTAATCCCGCAGGCATTCTATGCCGAAAGCAATCAGCACTGCGGACAGGACGGCAAGCACGGTGTAAGTAACGCCGTCATTGAATACCTTCCAGTGGATGGCAATACGCAGCGGTACGATGAAGCAACGGGTAAGGATGAGGTTTGCAATGACGTACATCACATAAGACATTGCGGTCTTTCCCCAGCTGCCCTCCCCAGTCTCGTTAACAGACTTGTTCCTCATTCTGTCCACGCAGACCGTAACAAGGGGGACAAGGAACAAGTTGATAAAGCAAACAAGATAATTCGTCGAAAAACTATTCATAATACACCTTCCTTTATAGGTGGCTAAGCTTTTTTGTATGTGGCAAAAACTTTCGAATGCACTTTTTCATAAAAATTTTAAAAATGCCCTTTATACCAAGAGCATTATACCATTCATTTGTTTCAAGGCATCTGTATGCCAGCTCTGATGACTGATACAGATTTCTGAAACAAGCGACAGCGACTCTTTCATCATCCCGATGTTCTGCATCCTGCAAATAATCATGCAACCACTGGTATGCCGCAATCTGAAAGGTGACAACAGGCAGAGACATCCAGAACTTCGCAAGCTCAATTCTCAGATTTTCTAATGATGATAAGTCCGTTCTGTTCAAAAGGCGTTGCATAAACTGTATGTTCTCTGTTTCAAAAAAAATTCTCATGAACACAATATGCTCAAAAAATGACGAAGCAATACATTTTTTCTTATTTGCTGATGAAGAAATCTGTCCCTCGTGTATTCTATATGATATAAGTTTTTCTTTTATAAAACCAATATTCTTTCCATTCAAAAGCATCTGAAGAAAAATGCTCATATCAAACATCATCACAATTGTAAAGTCTATTTTTATATTCTCAAAACATGATTTACGAAGGAAACACGATGAAAACGGCAGATTACTTACCATGTGATAATAATCTGTAATTGCTGCAAAACTCCAATCATCGGAATTTACAATATGTTCCGTACGATCAGTATAAAAATCAGATGGAAGCATTTTTCCCTCCTCATCAATATAGCCCTCATTTGAAAAACAAAAATCAACAGAAGGGGTTTCTTTAAGAAAAGCCAGACATTTCTCAAGATAGTTTTCATACATAATATCATCAGCACAGAAAAGTTTCAAAAATGTTCCCTTTGCAACTTTCAAAAATGCATCAAGAATCACACCCCCTCCGGCCCCGGCATTTGTCGATAAATCTATATGAACAATTCGATTGTCGTTAAAAGAATGTGCAATACTCCTGCTTGAATCCGTACAGGCGTGATTTATGAGAACAAGTTCAAAATCCGTATAGCTCTGATTTAAAACAGACTGAATTGACTCTTGCAAAAACAATTCATCATTGTAATATGGTATAAGAATTGAGATTTTCGGCACAGTAATCACCTATCATAAAGGAACAAGTTTTTCTTTTTTATGATTAAACAATTTCTTCGGAATCCTTCTCATAACTTCTTTAGAAAGGCCTTTTATTCCCAATCCGTTCAGGTTTTCATGCCCCCATGTAAAGAAATAGGCAAGCAAATCAGTATTTTTCCCTATATCAATCTTTGAATAGAGCTTTCTGAAATCGCAAATTGAAAATCCCAAATCATGAAGTTTTTTTCTTGATTCAGAGTCTTGAAACAGTCCGTGCAGATACCTATATCCTGATTCTTGATATTGGAAATTATTAATTCCTATTATAAATTTGGCAAAAAGAAATCTGGCAATAAAATCAGCATTTTTTTCATCAACCATATTTTGCAAATCATATTTAAACCAATTATCGACAAGGCACTCGAACAAATCGAGATTCATGATTTTAAAAAATTCATCGATGATGATTGGCAACTCGAAACAAGACTGTGTATAACTTCTGCGCATATTTGCACTTGAACTCGTCTGCGCTGCATGGATCCGATAATCAACATAACAGTCATTGATAAGTCCAACTTTTCCCCCATTAGAAATAAGGCGCATCCATAACAATACATCAAATTTCATTATCAACGTCATGTCAATTTCCAGATCCTCTGTTAATTTTCTTCAGCATAGTTTTCTATTAAATTTGACTGCTGATGAGCGTGAAGCTCCCTTATATTATATTCAGTTAAAATTCTACGAACAGTCCCATCCAAATCTAAATCAAGATTTTTGGATGAAAAAAGCGCCATATGATAAAAATATGGATGCTCAGGATTTGATAAATCACTACCAGTATTTCCAGATTCATCAATAAATGCAAACATATTGCTTTCTCCTCTTTCCTCCTGACGAAAATCATCTATCCATGATATAGTGCCCAGTGAGTTCTGCCATAGACTCAATAATTTCAGTATTCCAATCCCGGTATTTATTTATCTATTCCGTACATTCCCCACATAACCACTCGGAATATTCACTACTCATACTTTCCATAGTTATTTTCACCTCACTTTTTATTTATCATCATAATGATTCTTACAGTGTTTTTTTATCTTGCATTATCCAATAGGTGTAATCTGCTCATGCGTCATCAGAAAAATCCTTGTGCATCTCTACACCTCAACAAGTTCGTGTATTGAATGCTGCCCGTTTTCCATTTGAGCTTTAGAATGTTCCAAAGCTTTCATATTCCCCGCAAACTCCCTCCTGTCCAAGAGCGGGGACATATCCTCGAGCGGGCGGCTCGCCATCTGCCCGTCCGCCTTCATATAGTTCGTCTGCCGCGGCAGGATCTTCTGCCCGATGTACACATCCACAAGGCACACGGCGGGACCTTCGCACGAAAGAACGGAGTCTATTGTTGCAGAGAGCTCTGGCTCGTTAGAAGCTGAAAATGTCTTTATTCCAAACGCAGCTATAACAGCATTTAAATCAGGCAGCGAAAGCCCGCTTTCCTCCGTGCAGCCCGTCAGCCGCCTGAAATTCCCCGCCTGAGAGTTATAAATCATGCCGTATCCGCCATTGCAGAGGACGAATATCTTCACGGGCAGCGCCAGCCGGCGGAGCGTGGCAAGCTCCTGCACGTTCATCAGGAAGCCGCCGTCCCCCGTGACGCACACCGTGCGCCTGCCCCCGCCGGCGAGGCACGAGCCTATGCAGGCAGGAAGGTCGAAGCCCATGGAGGCAAGCCCCTTCGTCAGGAACGCCCGCTGCCCCTTCTTCACCCTGAACGCATACATGGAAATATCCGCACCCGTGCCCGAGCTGGTAAACTGGAAAATATCTTTTCCCGTCATTTTATTCGCCAGTACATCCACCAGCGAATAAGTATTCACACCGCGTCCTTCGGGCACTTGCTCCTTTATAAGCAGAGGATATTTTTCTTTCATCCTGCGGCAGTAGTCCCACCAGCCGGACCGTTCCCTTGCATTGATTTTCTCCTGGTTTTCAAGCATTTTTGTGATGAATGATTTTGCATCTGCATGGATTGCAAGATACGGATGCACACTGCATTTCTTCATTTCGTTCTCATCAATCTCAACCATCACGTGCCTTGCATTCCTCAGGAAGCTTTCAAAGTCATAGCCCGTAGAAAGCAGGTTGAGCCTCGTGCCGATGGTCAGTACGAAATCCGCATTCTGCTGGATAAAATTCGCATGGCGGTGCCCGACAGCCCCCGGCCGTCCGAAATATAAAGGATTGTCGTCTTCTATCAAATCAACGCCGTTCCATGTCGTCATGACAGGAACATTAAGCCTTTGTATCAGTTCCCGCATTTCCGGGATGGCACCTGCAAGGCGGATTCCATTTCCCAAAAGCACAAGCGGACGTTCTGCAGCATTCAACAGTTCAACGGTCTTTAAGACAGCTTCGCCGCTGCATTCATACTGCGGCACTTTTTCCGAAAAATGACGCAGCTTTTCCGGTTCAATATAGCAGGCCTGAATATCAAGCGGAACATCGAGCCAGACAGGACCGGGCTTTCCGCTTCTTGCCAGAGCAGCTGCCTTCTCTAATTCATAGAGAATATCTTCCGCATCCTGAATCTGAACCGCATATTTTGTAATTGATTTGACAATTTCAATAATTCCTATTTCCTGAATCCCGAACTGGCGTATCCCCTGCCCGTTCACAAGGTCTGCCCGTTTAGCCTGCCCGGAAATAAAAATGACAGGAGTCGCATCAAGCCACGCACCGGCAAGGCCTGTAATTGTGTTTGTAGCGCCCGGCCCGCTCGTTACCACGCACACCCCGAAGCCGCCGCTGATTCTTGAATATGCTTCCGCTGCAATTGCACACGGCTGCTCATGGAGCATGCAGACCGGTGCCAGCCCGGGATTATGCCCGAGGGAATCATCGAGATGCATCGCGCCGCCGCCAGGCAGATAGAACACATGCCTCACGCCGAGGGAGGCAATGTAGTCGAATATGAAATCAGAAACCTTTACCTTCATCTTACGCTCCAAGGCATTCAAGGCATGCTGCAAAAATGCTTCCCGTTACAAACTCTATGTGCATCTTTGCCTTCGCTGCAAGCACGAAATCACGGAACATATCCTTGATTTCTTCGTTCAGCTCGCCCCATTTTCCTTCAGGATTAAGCGTCGGCAGGGACGGGTCGGCATAGCTTTCGTTATAAGCGGTCTTGAAGCCGTCAAAACCGGCAAGGGCGACATCAGGAACATCAAGCTTATTCAGCAGGCGCAGGCAGCATATCACCGCGTTGTCAAAATGTTCCCAGCCGCGCTTTATGACACTGTTGAAGTTTACAATGATTTCATCTCCGTCTCCTGCCGTCTTGATGTTTGAAAGCAGGATTTTCTTTTTCCCCGCAAGGTCATTTCCGTAAGCTTCTTCCGCATACTGGTAGCGCACGGAATTAATGAAGCACAGAAAGTCACAGTCATATTCCCTGTTTACTGCATTCACGGCAATGACGACGGGATTTTCTTTCTTTATGAAGGAGAATATCTTATCTTTCTCCGTTATAGTTGATTTCCCCGGCGCAAGGAGCAGTACCGTCCGACCTGCAAAGCTGTCCTTCAGGGCCTTCAAAGCATCGCCGTCATCCACAATCCTGTTCTGATTTTCCATGTAGCACTTTTCAAGCAGGTCATAATCATACTGGCGGCGTTCAGCCTGCGAAAGGGAAGCAATGATATTGCTCATGTCACGGGCATTCGTGCGGTGGTTTTTCTGCAGGTAGGCGATGTTGTTCACATGGCACTGGTACAGCCCCGCTATGAAATACGGCGTTGAATAGCCCCAGGTATATTTTTCCTGGAATCCCGTCATATACATATCGATGGCATCAAGGATCTCATTCATGTCATAATTCTTATGGTACCTACGGTTAAGATAGCTTGCAACAAGTTCGGTGGTCGCGTTTCCCGCCCCTCGCCCCATGCCGCAGAGCGTCGCATCCACAATGGCATTACGATTTTTTTCCAAAGCAAGCCGCACGAATTTTGCCGAAAGGGAGAACGCCAGCTGCTGGTTGTTGTGTGCATGGAAACCTATCTTTACCGGTGCGTCTAACCCGCAGTCAAGCACCGTGAAGATGCGCTCCAGATCATCTTCATACATCGCACCGAAGGTATCGACAATGGATACCGCCGCAGGCTTCACCCTGTTCATCGCTGCTGCAAGGGCTGCAAGGTCTTCGTCAGAATATGCAAGCGTATTCGCAGCCTGAAAGAAGACCTTGTAGCCTTTCCGGCGGATCCGTTCGCCGACGGCAATTCCTTCTTCATGCTTTCCGTGCGGGAATACGACGCGGACCGCATCGAGGGACTTCCCGTCGTACTGCGGCAGTACGGAATCGTCATAGCGGTTGTAGTCTATCATTGCCACATAAACTGCGGAGGCTTTCTTTTCCAGAAGGTATGCCTCAAGGTCTGAAGGCACATGGAAATAGCTGGAGCCTTCCCGGTGGGGCGCGTCCTTCAGCCAGCCGCATTCAATGATTTCGGCATTCGCATCCTGTAGGTGCCTGATTATTCCCTTCATCGCGGGTACTCCGAAATCTGACCCGTTGATGTACGCCCCGTCCCGCAGCGTGCAGTCAAGTAGTTCTATTGACATACGTTTTTCCTTTCACTTTTCATTGCAGTAAATCCGTGAAATTTGTAATGAGAAGATAATTTGTAATTGGTAACTATAATTTACGGGGTTGCCGCAACATATCCTAAGCCCTTGGTGCCAAGGTGTTTTCTACCGGGCACCAAGGGCAATACATCAGAACATATCATTCAAATCAAAAAGTACCAGCTTTTTCTGTAATGATTCATCAATAGCTGAAAAACCAGAACGGGAGAAAAATCCATAACGGGCGCAGTCAAACCCGGTATTTTCAACCTGCCCAATTTCTTTCAAAATCATGTTTTGATCAACAGGCTCTTTGCGGAATTTTGCCTCATAAAAGACATACTTCCCGTCTTTTTCTGCCACTATGTCAAATTCACCGTTTTTATGGTTCCTAGGGTCATCAAAATAATAAGTACCTATCTTTTCAAAATCATCTGCAAGCTCCTTGCGCTGATTCTTCCGTATCAGGAACTGGGTACAGACGTTTTCAAAGGCCCTGGGCACATACTGCTCTTCAAAATCTTTTTCAATAAACCTGTCATAAAACACATCGCTGTCCATAACGGCGAGGCGGGAAAGATTCCTATATATATATGTGAAATAAAAAAGTGTCAGCTGGTCACATATATGATAGCCGGCCTTTTTACGGTTATTTGCGTCATTTATAGGAGCTGTCTTTTTCACCACATCCATTCTGATAAGCTTTTCAAGGACATCAACAAGCGTTGGGGAACTCGAAACCTTTGACTGGGAAAGGATGTCTGCAAATTTGGCATAGCCCTTTGCGAGCGTCTCAAAGACCACGTAAGCATTTGCCATTTTCTGAATCTCCGATTTCAGGTACATGATGACCTCACTCTCCAAGCGGCTCCCGGGACTTGCAATCAGTGCAATTATGTTTTCCCGCACCGACTTTTCTGGATTTATCAGACGATTGTAATACGGTATGCCTCCAAAAACAGAATACAGCCTGACCTTATCCTCGCTGCTGAAGCTACTATAAAAAAGCGAGGACTCGTAATAGTCCATTGCCTTAAGGTGCAGCACAAGACCGGACCTGCCGTAAAGCGGGTTCTGCTCATCAAGGAGAGATTTCATGACTTCTACATAAGAACCGCAGAGAACAAGCTTCAGCTTTGACGATGAGCGGTACCTGTCAACCAAAGACTGGATAATGCTGTCCAGCCCAGTTATTACCCGCCGCAGATACGGATATTCATCAAGCACAAAAATCAGAGGGCTTTCTCCCGCCCGCCTGAACAGGAATTCCAGAACCTGTTCAAAAGAAGAAAATGCAAGAGGGGGCAGGGCCAATGCATCTCCTATTATTTCTGAAACGCCTGAAATATTGTTTTCTTCTGACGTTTCCTTGCACTCATAATACACCGAGCTGATTGTGCCCTTCTTAAGGCAGTGTTTTAAAAGCTCCGTTTTTCCAACGCGCCTCCGCCCGTATACCAAGGCGGCCCGCTCAAAATCATTAGCGAAAAAATCTTGCAGCTTCTCCTGCTGCTTGCTCCGTCCAAAAAAAAATATCCTGCATTTCAAGTCTCTCTTTTACTCGGTTTCATCCGAGTCGGACGCAACCGAGTAAAATTATAAAGACTTCAACATGATAAATCAAGGACTTTTTCGATAAAATCCCTGCAATACAGTTTCATGAGAAGATAATCTAATTTATAGCTATAGTTTATAAAAAAACTTTATTACAGCCCTATTTCTTCAAGCATATCAGCCGTCATCGTCTTACTGTTTCTAATGGCATCCTTAATACGATTAAACAGCTCCGCCGGAAGTTCTGCTTTCAATGTTACCTTTCCAATCGAAAGATATTCAAGAAAAGTTTTTTCTGAAATCTGCCCCCAATTGCTTCTTCCACAATAGATGAAGGTCTGCTTGTTACTTCCTGCAAAAAATAAATCGGACTCTGCTTTTGACAGGGCAATGCCTGCATTCGGATCCTTTCGTACATATCGGCTTATCGTCAATTCCTGTGAGGTAAAGCAAAAATAATGCACCATACCATTATGAATAGTAACGACAACGGCGGCATGGGAGCTTCCATCCTTTGCGAAATCCCCATAATAGACTTTACCTACCTTGAGACAGTTAAAGCGTTGTAAAAGCTCAGGAGAGATGTTCATACGCTGTGCTTATATTCTTCGCGCATTGCATTCATAACGGAAACATCATCAGCGAAGGGATCTTTTCCACCAAGATATTTTATAATATATTCGTTGCCTTCCTCTGGGTCGCTGAAAAAATCAGCATAATCCATCGTTTCTGAAGCAGAAACATGAGAATCTAATACATCCCGATATCTGCTCCATTCTGGATATGCATGGGTAATCTCGCTGAGCTGATAGGGGGAAAAACTCCCGAAATGCCGTATTGAAAAATCCAGTGCCTCTTTATCAGAAATCGACAGGTAATCGTCACCCGTATTTTTGACAGAAACCACATCCCTGTTGCAGAACAGGTTTTCATCAACAAGGTGCTGTCCCTCAGCCGTAAGGCCGTCGTAGTAAAGTCCTTTTTTGATGAGATCGTAGGTCTTGGAGCATACAGGTCCCAAGGTCATCGCGCAGTAATCATCCTGCAGCATTGAAATGCCATAGTTCCTGATGTGATAGCGGTCTGCGAAGAAAACAAGTTTCAGAAGTGAAAGTTTATCTGAAATATTGCTTGCAGACTGTATGTAATACAAAGCCTGCAAAGCTTTCTTTACACTAAATTTTGCTCCCCGCATTTTCCTGCCTCCATAAAACTACTGTGTTGGTATCCTAGCACACATAACCAAAAATGTCATTGATACAATCTTAATACAGTTTCAAACGCAGCTTTCTTTTCACCAAGGGCAGCAGCCGCCCGGTCACGGTAAAATTAATAAAGCTTCAAATTCCTTTGCCGCTTCACGCCCAGCAGTTTCCTGCCAAAGGCCGTATGTACTGCCAGTTTTTTCAGCATGACGAAGTACTTGCAGCGGATTTCCTTCAGCCTGTAATGAAAGAAATTCCAGATGACGAAGTGCAGGTAATACGGCTCATGCCTGTAGTCCCGCAGGATAAGCTCCTTGTAATTCGCCTCTTTTCCGAAATCTGCACCTTTCAGGCTTTCCGGCATACGGAAGAGCCACGGTGCAGCCTGAGTGTAGAGCATATCCTTCCTGATTTTCCTGAACGCCTTCTCCGACAGCCTGCCGCTCTGGACATAGGGAGCAAGCAGCGCAGGATAATTCTTGTAGAACACCGTATACAGCCCGTGGGAATAATCCCTGTTTTTTACGGACTGTATTGAAACAATCCGTTCTGACATCAAAACGGACTGCTCATTTTCAGATACAATGCGCAGGGCCTTGTATGTCTGCCACAGGTTCGTTCCGCAATACGGGAATTCATCTTCCAGATTCACGCACTGTTCCTCCCACAGCCCGAAGCCTGCAATCCACGTCAGGCGGTGGCCGGTAAGGATACAGAACCTTTCAAAGTTTTCCAGCTCCGTAACAGGGAGTATCTTTTCCGGAAGCTGCTGCCCGTTCAGGAAGAACAGGAACGGACGGCTTCCGCTGTATTTCCGGACGATTTCAATAAGATAGCGCAGGCTGACGTCCTCATAAATCATGGTATCATTGAACAGCTTCCTGAACACGCCGTGCGCCAGCATCAGAACCGTGGGGAAATTCCTGTCATAAATATTTTCCTTGTTCCTGTGGTAGATGATGTTCGGGTAACGGGAACAGTATGACCCGCAGACTTCCGCAGTATTGTCCTCCGAGCAGTTATCTGAAATGACAACCTCCACCTGCGGAAACCCGTCCTGCCGGACAAGGGATTCAAGTGATTTTTCGAGATACTCCGCGCGGTTGTACGTCGGAATGCAGATGCTCAGGAGGGGGGCAATCATTTTTTGCCACTAATTCTTTTTATACGGCAGCGCATCAAAAACTCTTTTAAACTTACAACTGTATAACTAAACAAGACAACAAAACCAAAGATATTTATCAAAGTGAGATTTCCATTCCAGACCTCTTGGTTTCCTGCCCTGTTTGTAAAAGAAAAAGTAAAACGCAACGGTATAAGTATCAGTAAGAAATAAAGAAATATAAAAATATTTTTTTGGGAATGTTTTGTTTCTCGTGAAAAAAACAAAATGATTTCGGGCATTATGTATATAATACAGTATACAAATGATGTTTGCGGCAAATAAAGAACTGAAAGCACTATGAGCAATGTCTTTTTAAAAGTATCTTTATCAAAAAAAGCACATACAACAGCCAATAAAGATAAAAACACAGTAAAATAACGCCCAATACTGCCAAGTCTCCACGCAAGTACCTCATTATGAGTAATGAACCTGCATATTCTATAAACAGGATACTTAATATGAAAAGTCCCCGTAATATTAGAAAACCCTTTCAAATTTGAAAACAGTTGAGGAATATTTGAAAAACCATGTTTGAAGTATAAAAAAGGTAGAAAAGTTAAAAGCAATCCCAAAATAAACGCAATAAAAATTTCTTTCCACTGCTTCTTTTGAAGATATAAGATGCCGAATAACACCGGATATATTTTCATTACAGACACAAACACCAACGAAACTGTTGCGAAAAGACGAAACCATTTATTCTCAGAATCATAACAGGAAAGAAAATAATTCAAAAAGGCTGCTGCAATTAAAATAACATTTGCTCTTTGAAGGATATGCAATATAACAAATGATATTAAGATTGGAACCAAAACAAGTTTCCTCGTTTTATACCTGTCACACAAACAAAGCAATGAATGTGCAAACAATACCATTGAAAGTGAGAGAAAGAAAACAAGGGCAATGCTCCCCAATTCAGATGTATGACATTTTTCTAAGAAAGCCTCATAAGACTGATTCATAGAAAAATCGTCCACTTTTGAAAGTGGATAAAAAAACAGATATACAAACGGTAAATAAACATGGCACATAGATTCTGAACCGGCAAAATACGGATCTTTATCTACAACATGCCTGATAAGATTGAAAAAATCCGCAAACAAATCACCACCACCAAAATCAAAGAGATACCGCTGCGTTCCATTTGGGTTATGCACCAGCAATAAAAACCACGTAAAAAATGAAACTATAACTAAAAATGAAAACACATATACAGCTTTGTCACTGCTTCTTTTTTGCAGACGCTTTAAGTTCCAAATAGTAGATATATAACTCAGAATAAATTTCCCTAAATTTCGCTTTGACACGCCAGCCTTTCGTTCTTCAAAAAGAATGGGAACTTCCCTTATTGCGTAATCCTTCTTCGTCATTGCCAGCTTGATGAGTATTTCTTCAACGATATCAAAGTTAGAACAGCTTAATGACAAAGCCTGTATTTGTTCCGTACGATAAATCCGGTAGCTATCGGAAATATCCTTTACCTTGATACCGAAAAAGAGCCTGTAGGTCAGATTCAGCATATAGCTCATCGCCCTCAAAACAAAAGGATTCTGCGTATCTCCGCCTTTCGTATACCGGGAACCTATAACCAAATCATAGCCATGCTGAATCTCTCCATAAAAATCTTTGATATACTTCGGGTCATGACTTCCGTCCCCATCCATCACCACGGTGTATCCATAGCGGGCCGAAGCAATCCCTGTCCGGACAGCGTTTCCATAATTATTTCCGCCTGTCCTCCTCACATAGGTCGCCCCGTAATCCCTGCAGACTTCTTCCGTGTCATCCATTGCCCCCATGGTGTCTACGCAAAGGATTTCAAACGGAACACCTGTTGCAGACAGATTCTCCTTTAGTACGGGCAGAAGGTTCCTTAAATTCTCCGCTTCCTGGTAGGAAGGTATGACGACGCTTATTCCTTCCATCATATCGACCTCACCCAGCCGACCATCTTTTCAATACCTTCTCTGGCGGTAACTTTTGGAACCCAGCCTATTTTTGACTGAATTTTAGCTATATCGGCGACAAACACTTTCTGGTCACTGCAACGCACCGGAAGCCAGGTATACTTCATCTTTATGCCAAGCAGCTCATCGAGCATATCGAACAGTTCAAGGAGGCTCAATGACTGCGCCATCGTTCCGCCGATATTATAGGCATTTCCACATACCCTGTCCACATTTGCAAGCGCAGTGTAATAAAGGCTTACCATATCATCCGCATGAAGGATATCGCGAACCTGCTTCCCGTTACCCGAAATGGTAAACGGATCTGCGTTCGGATTGTTATACAGCTCAATAGCTTTCTGGACAAACCAGCCCACCCATCCCTGATCATACGTTGCAAACTGCCGCGAACCATACATTGAAGAATGCCTGAACACCGTCGTCCGTATTCCGAAAATCCTATAGTAATCAAGCATATACTGGTCAGCGCATCCTTTCGAGCACCCATAGGGAGACCTGAAATCCAAAGGGACGCTTTCATCAAATCCATTGGGAAACTGCCTGCATGTGTATCGTTTTTCGTTTTCGATGTAATCATATTGTTCAAGGTCACCATACACTTTGTTTGTTGATGAAAAGAATACTGCGGTATCGGGGCTATATTTACGGAGTGAATCAAGGAGGTTCAAGGCCCCTATCGCATTTATTTCAAAATCCTTATATGGGTTTTCAATCGATGTGGTCATTGCCACCTGGCCCGTCAGATGAAAAACGGCATCAAAATGATTATTCCTTATTACTGTTTCCACATCGTTTTTATTACGGGTATCGCCGTGAATAAAAGTGAAACTGCCAATCGACCTAAGCCATTCAAGGTTCCTTGATGCCCCCAACCGGGAAAGGTTGTCAAAAACAGCTATATCATAACCATGCGCAATGCCATAAGACGCAAGGTTGCTTCCCAAAAAGCCGCATCCGCCGTTAATCAATACTTTCATCCTTCAATTCCTCCACAAGTCTTTTCATTCCGTCCTTCCAATGAACCAATTCTTTTTCATATCCAAGGGAACGCAGGGTTGACAAATCCGCGCAGGTACTCGGCTCGCTCTTCCTCATCGGTTTTGCACCATACAGTATCTCAGATGTTGATTTTGCCTCTCCATGCAGGAAATCCAATATGTCATGTATCGAGGGAGCCACCCCCGTTCCAACGGGAACCGAATAATAATTCTCCGCCAAAGTCTGAGTAATACCCAGCCAGAAAAGAATATCAATGACATCATCAATAAAGATATAATCTCTGTGCTGCGTTCCCTCGGTAACTAAAAGATTTTCACCACGTAACAAATGACAAATGGATGACTTTATGAAACGATTTTTGGGTTCATCAGCCCCATAGAAACTTTCCAAAAGTATGTCAAAAAATTGAATTTTTCCTATTTCAGAAAAAAATTTCCCCAATTCCCCGAACTGTTTTTTCGTAAGGGAATACAGGTTCAAACTTTTGGGAAGGCTTGTAGAAATAGAAATAAACCTTATATTACACCCCCC
>ERZ842401.4899-NODE-4899-length-15190-cov-5.368352_pt1 | contig 15190 bp, 9 predicted proteins | sample MGYA00521270_ERZ842401 | MGnify/ENA primary metagenome ERZ842401 (study PRJEB31892, sample SAMEA3878208) | bioreactor metagenome | biome: Moose rumen | place: Sweden | collected 2011-10 | study: EMG produced TPA metagenomics assembly of the PRJEB12797 data set...
GACAGCAAAGGGGTGGCACTGTTTTGGAAAGTGCGAAGTTTGAGTTAAGTTAATTAATCTTGCAAACCGTTCCACCGGGGAATATCTGGCCGTCTACTACTACTTGCTCGATTACTGTTGTACGTGGTGAATCGATAAGGGCAATCAGACGCTGTGCGGCAAGTCTTCCAAGTGCCTGCGTATCCTGATGGAGTGTTGTAAGCGGGGGATGCATGCGCATGGCTATCGGAATTCCGTCGTATCCGGCCACAGAAATGTCAACGCCGGGAGTAAGTCCCATCATGTGCAAAGCACCAATTCCGCCGATAGCTGCAAAATCATCAGGGTAGAGGATACAGGTTGGAGGATTCTTGAGTTTTAACAGCTGCTTTGTACACGAATATGCCACAGATGTATTACGGTAATTACCTTCAATTACATACTCTTCCGGAACATCAATTCCCAGACTGTCGCAGGTCTTGTAGAAGCTTGAAAGGCGGCTCTGCGTAACAGAAGAATATGCGCCGTGTATATAGGCAATCTTTCTGTGTCCATTCTCATAGCAATAGGTTACAAGATCCTGCATTCCTTTGATATTGTTGGACATAATAGCAATACGGCTATCAAAGACATGATCAATTGTAACTACAGGTATATTACCTCTTACAAGCTCTTCTACCTTTGGATCATAGAAGTTAACGCAGGCTATAACGACTCCGTCAAAGCCTCTGTATCTCGCATGTTCAAGATAGCTTTTGGACTGATTGTTTCCACCCTGACTATTGATAAACGTAATATCGTAGCCCGCCGCCTCAGCGGTAGACTTAAAGGAATCAAGAACATGAGCAAAATAGTCATGTGTAAGACCCGATCTGGCATCATCTACGAAAAGCACACCAAGATTATAAGACCTGCTGGTCTTAAGTGCCTTGGCTGCTGCATTAGGAAAATACCCCATGTCAGAAGCAATGGTTTTGATCTTTTGTTTAGTTTCCTCGCTTATATCTCCGCGATCATTCAATGCCTTGGATACAGTAGCAATTGAAACGCCACACGCATCCGAAATGTCTTTCATTGAAATTTTATGACTCATAAGCACCTCAGCATAGAAAAAACCATCACTTAATCGTTTTCGTATTTTAATTATAATCGATTTTTCCTATGTTTTCAATTTCTTTTTTGTTAACTTGATAGTTTTGACAAAAGTGCTAAAAATAGCATTTTTTTATGTATATTTTTTTATTTTGATATTTGTTGAATTCCTTCTTTTGCTAACATATAATTAAAAGTAATCTTAAACGTTTTCGAAATACTATTTTCACCTATTTTTAGCGTTTTTATTGTTTTTTCGCTAAAGTGATAACCAATTCAAACCATATTGCAAAGGAGATCCTATGAAATACGGACATTTTGACGATGGCGAAAGAGAATACGTCATCACCACTCCTAAGACTCCGCTTCCGTGGATTAACTATCTAGGGAACCAGGAGTTCTTTTCACTGATTTCAAACACTTGTGGCGGATATTCGTTCTGCAAGGATGCAAAGCTTCTTCGTATAACACGTTATCGCTACAACAATATACCTTATGATAACAATGGCAAATACTTCTATATCAAAGATGATAAGGATATCTGGAATCCCGGATGGCAGCCCACAAAGACAGCGCTTGATGAATACGAATGCCGTCATGGTCTTGGATATTCCAGGTTTAAGGGTGTCAAAAACGGGATAGAAACAAATGTTCTAACCTTTGTACCCATGAACGACAGATGCGAAGTATCGCGCATTACTATCAAGAATAACACATCTTATGTCAAAGAGCTAAAGCTTTTTTCCTATGTTGAATGGTGTCTGTGGAACGCTGATGATGATGAAAGGAACTTCCAAAGGAACCTCTCAACAGGTGAAGTGGAAGTCGAGGGCTCAGCTATTTTCCATAAGACAGAATACAGAGAAAGGCGCAACCACTTCGCTGTATATTCTGTAAATACCAAGATTGACGGCTTTGATACATCAAGAGAGAGTTTCCTTGGTCCTTACAATGGCAACGATGCCCCGGACGTAGTAGCTACGGGCAAGTGTACCAATTCTCTTGCAAGCGGCTGGTCGCCTGTTGCAGTTCACCAGATCAACTTGAAGCTTGAACCGGGTGATGCAAAGAGCTTTATATTCGTTCTTGGATATATCGAAAATCCCGAAGATGACAAATGGGAATCTGCAGGAGTTATCAAAAAAGACCTTGCCTTTGAGATGCTGGATCGCTATAAGACAAACGAGCAGGTTGATGCAGCTTTTGATAATCTTCGCAGTTATTGGAATGATCTTCTGTCCATCTATCATGTAAAGAGTTCAAATGACAAGGTTGACCGTATGGTTAACATCTGGAATCAGTACCAGTGCATGGTCACCTTCAATATGTCACGTTCTGCTTCGTATTACGAATCCGGAATAGGAAGAGGCATGGGATTTAGGGATTCATGCCAGGATCTTTTGGGATTCGTGCATCTCATCCCCGACAGAGCAAGAGGGCGTATAATCGATATTGCTTCTACCCAGTTCCCGGACGGCAGCGCATATCACCAATACCAGCCTCTTACCAAAAAAGGCAATGCAGATATCGGTTCAGGCTTCAACGACGATCCTCTATGGCTAATAGCAGGTACAAGCGCTTATATACGCGAAACAGGTGATGATTCGATACTTGATGAAATGGTTCCTTTTGACAATGACGAAAGCACCATGGTTCCTCTTATAAATCATTTAAAAAGATCTTTTGACTATACCGTTAATCACAAGGGACCTCATGGACTGCCTCTTATAGGGCGTGCTGACTGGAATGACTGTCTAAACCTTAACTGTTTTTCAGCTCATCCGGGAGAATCCTTCCAGACTTTTGGACCATCCGAAGGTCCTGTTGCCGAATCTGTATTCATCGCCGGAATGTTCGTAAAATATGGTGAAGAATATGCCCAGTTATGCGAGCTTAAGGGCGACCAAAAAGAAGCTGAATATGCAAGAGGTGAAGTTAGGAAAATGTATGATGCTATCCTAAAGGACGGATGGGACGGAGAATGGTTCATAAGAGCCTATGACGCTTACTCACACAAGGTAGGTTCCAAGGAATGTGAAGAAGGACAGATTTATATAGAACCTCAAGGCTTCTGCGTTCTGGCAGGAGTAGGTGTCAAAGAGGGACTTGCGCAAAAGGCTATGGACAGTGTCAAAGAAAAGCTTGATACCAAGTACGGAATCATGATACTTCAGCCAGCCTATACCAAATATCATTTAGAGCTTGGCGAGGTCAGCTCTTATCCGCCGGGATATAAAGAGAATGCCGGAATCTTCTGCCACAACAATCCTTGGGTATCTATAGCAGAAACAGTCCTTGGCAACGGCAACAGGGCATTCGAAATCTACAAAAAGACCTGTCCTGCCTACATTGAGGATATCAGCGATATACACTGTACAGAACCTTATGTATACTCCCAGATGGTAGCCGGCAAAGATGCCAAGTTCTTCGGCCAAGGCAAAAACTCATGGCTGACAGGAACCGCAGCATGGACTTTCACTGATATAAGTCAGTATATATTAGGCGTATATCCTACTCTTAACGGTCTATCCATTGACCCTTGTATACCTGAAGATTTTGGAGATTTTGAACTCACCAGAAAATATAGAGGAATAACTTATAACATAAGCGTAAAGACAAAAAACACGCAAAAGGGTGTCAAAACGCTCATCGTTGATGGTACAACTATAAGCGGAACAATTATTCCTTACGACTCTTCCAAGAGTGGAACAGCAGTAAAAGTTGAGGTAATTATGGGTAAATAACTCAAACTTCGCACTTACCAAATTAGCAAAAATTAAAATCCCCGGATGTCCAACATCCGGGGATTCTATTTTTGATTTTCAACTTAGCAGTTTTATTTAAATATAAGATCTTGCATCAAATCATGCAAATTATTATTGAGCCTTCCAAGCATCATACTGTGACTGGAACTCAGCAAGAACTTCCTGATATCCTGCTTCGTCAAGTGCTGCCTGATACGCTTCTATTGTTGATGCAACCTTGCTCTCAGGAATACCACCATTTTCAAGCGGGAATCCATACTGTTCAAATAGGTTAGCACATGATGTGTACTGAGCTTCTACAGGAGTCTTGTCAAAACGGAAACCAGCTGCACATGATGTCTCAGCGCCGCCATTAAATTCTTCATAGAGATCTGCCTTGTTTGCAGGCTCATTATCAAGAGGAGTAACGATTGTGGCTGAAGCTGACTCCCACATTGAGTGGTTGTACTTATCAGATGTCTGTGTTACCTGTCCATCTGCATTGTATGTGAAGTCTTCGCCTTCGATACCGAATGTGTACAAATCAGCAAGTGTAGAGTCTGTATAAAGAAGTCCCATGAAATCGATACAAGCCTGAGCTTCCTCAGCTGTTGAATTAGCTGTTACACAGTAGCAGGAACCAAGAGCTGATGTTGAATGAGCATATCTGTTAGTAGCTGTCTGCATTGTAACATCCTGTCCATAACGAGAATCTGCTTCGTCGTTAACCGGGATATCTGTCCACCATGAAATACCCCAATCCTGTGTCTGAGTTGTAGTATCTGTTGTTACCTTGGTGTAATCATCCTCTGAGATGTAACCCTTATCAGCCCACTGAGCCATAAGTGTGCAGAACTCAAGATACTCAGGTGTCTGGATTGTATCAACAACTTCATTGGTAGATCTGTCTACAGCAAAGAAGTTAGTAGAAGAATCAGCTGTGAAGAAATCGAAACTGTCGATGTACCATCTGTAGAACATTGCTGTCTTCTGTGTAAGGAATGGATATTTGAGACCTTCGTCCTTACAGTCTGCAAGCATTGGCTCAAGATCTGCAAGTTCTTTAACTGTTGTGATATCCCATCCGTACTTGTCGATAAGATCCTGACGGAACATGAAGTCATAGCCTTCAACGTTGTCCTTGTATACAGGGATGAAATAGTTCTTGCCATCATATTTGGTAGCTTCCCACTGGCCTTCATCCATCGAATTATAAAGGTCTGTTCCGGGAAGCAGGTCTGTAATATCATATACAGCATTAGCAGGAACAAGATCATTAGTTCCAATTGTTCCTTCCCATGATGCTGTCCAGAGAAGGTTGATCTCGTTGTTAGCAAGAGCAAGATTAGCTTTGTCTGTATATTCACCTGAGCCTATATCTGTAAGTTCAATCTTAACATTGATCTTATCTGCGATATAATCATTGATCGCATCCTCAACCTTCTGCACCTGATCGCTATCAGGGCTTGCAAGGTTGAAAGTACATCTGTAAAGACTGATTGTTACTGCATCACCAGAGTCACTACTCTGCGAAGATGTGCTTGTTTCAGATGTAGTAGTTGTGGTATTGGTTGTGTCTGTAGCAGTTTGTGTGTCTGTAGTAGATGTGTCCGTTGTAGAAGATCCGCAACCTGCCAGCATCGACATAGCCATAGCCGCTGCCATTGTTACTGAAAAAATCTTTCTCTTCATCTTATTCCCTCCCTAAAAGAAGATTTAATATATATTTTTCGTCTGCGCTGTGCAAACGCTAAAATATCAACCTTTAACAGAACCAACAGTAAGGCCTTTGATATAATATCAACCTTTAACAGAACCAACAGTAAGACCTTTGATAAAATATTTCTGGAAAAACGGATATATTACCATGATAGGAGCTATTACAACCACAACAGTCGCCATCGTAGCCGAATACTGCGGAATAGTTCCGCCCATAGCTGCTCTCGCAGCTGCAGGTACATTATTGTTGTTAAGAAGGAACTCTATACTCTTTTGAATATTGATAAGCAAAAGCTGAAGTGGTTTCTTATTATCACTTGTGATATACAAAAGAGCGTTCTGCCAATCATTCCAATAGCCTGTAGCCATCATAAATCCAACAGCTGCAAGTGAAGGCTTCAAAAGCGGAAGCACGATCTGGAAGAAAGTTCTGTACTCACCCGCACCATCTATCTTGGCAGCTTCCATAAGCTCACTCGGAATACTATTAGCGATATAAGTCCTTAGAATTATTACATTCATGGTCGAAACACAAAGCGGAAGTATAAGAAGCCATAAGCTATCCTTAAGTCCGTAGTAGCTTGTGAATACAATATATCCGGAAAGCTGTCCTCCATTAAAGAGCATCGGTATAAGAAGATATACTGATAAAAACTTACCAAGACTAAAATCCCTACGGCTTATTGAATAAGCAAACATACTCATTACAAGAAGTCCCAAAAGCGTTCCGAATACCGTTATGAAAATCGTAACTCCATATGACCTTGCAAGCTGTGTTCCATATCTAAGAACAGTGTTGAATCCAACAAGTGACAACTTTTTTGGAAAAAACGAGAAGCCGTTTTGCGTAATATATTTTTCATCAGTAAATGCCGCTATAAAAACCAGCAGAACCGGCAAAAAGCAAAACAATGTATAAAGTAGCAATATTACCGCAAGAATAAACTGTCCAACACCAAATCTGTCTCTCTTGGAAGGAGCCAGATCCAAATCTTTAGTCTTAGCCATTTTTTTACTCCTCCCTTAATCAGAATAATGCATTTTCAGGTTCAATCTTTCGAACCGTAAAGTTAGCGAACAACATAAGAAGCAGACCTACAACCGACTGAAAAAATGATGTAGCCGCAGTAAATCCAAAGTTTGAATTCTTGAAAATCGCATTAAGTACATACGAATCAATAACCTGCGTAGTCTCATAAAGGATTCCGCTGTTCCTCGTTACCTGATAAAAAAGACCCGTATCAGATCTCATAACATTACCTACTGACAAAAGAAGCATGACCGTTATCATAGGAACAAGCGAAGGAAGTGTGATATGTCTTATCTGCTGCCACTTATTTGCTCCATCAATGTCAGCGGCTTCATACAAGGAATTATCGATACCTGCAAGAACTGACATATACAGAACCGAGCCATAACCTGTATCCTTCCAGATCTTAACTACAAGAAGTATCCATGGCCACAAACCGGCCTCAGAATAAAACCTTATGCTGGTTCCGAATAAGTTATTGATAATACCTGTATCAGAACTGATAAATGCATATACAATGAACTGAACAGCTGCATAAGAGATAAATACCGGAATAATCATAAGTGTCTGCATTGTCTTAGCCATCTTCTTGAGAATCAGCTGGTCGATTGCTATCGCAAGTGCAACATTTAGAAATGTACCAACTGCCGTAAAAAGAAGATAATACAAAATTGTATTCCTTGTGATAGATATAAATGTTGCTTTGGAAGCTATAAGAAACTTGAAGTTATCAAGCCCACACCATGGGCTTGCCCAAATACCTTTGGTAAAATCGAAATTCTTGAATGCCATGACCAGACCTGCCATAGGCACATACATTATGAAAAATAAAATCAAAAACACCGGAAGCGCCATTACTACATGAGCCCTGTGCTTCCAGGTATTGCTCAAAAAATTTTTCATATTATCTCCTCTCCCTCTTTGTCGCCGGTGTCACAGACTATAACCGCACAAATCCATCGACACCGTCCTATTCTTTGATAGCTCTGGCGCTTTAATCAAAAGCCAAAGTTTTTTTAGTAACTTAAACGTTTTCGTACTTTTAATATACATCATATTAACCGAAATTGCAATATATTTTTTATGCTTCATGGGCATTTTTCTAACTTTTTCTACAGAATCAATGTTATTTTTTGTGCTATATGCATAAGTACTCGTCGATATCTATATACAAGCAAGGAATCAGACCGGGCAAGCGAAAAATATGTTATTTCGTTAACTATTGCCGCTTTTCGCTATTCTACTACGCTCTGCAAATGGGGATTTAAGGAAATTTATTCAAGGAATTCGTAAACGTTTTCGAAAAACTAAATTACTTTAAGATAAAGCAAAATAAAAAGCAGATCTCCTAAGAAATCTGCTCCTAAATGTGAGTGACAAGATTCGAACTCGCGACCTTCTGGTCCGTAGCCAGACGCTCTATCCAGCTGAGCTACACTCACATGTTTATGATGTTCGCCGCCGCAACTTCATCAGCAACGGATATTATGATAGTATAATCAGAATGCTTTGTCAAGAATAAATCTAATTTTTTCAAAAAAATCGCTATTTAAACGCTGGGTTATCGTTTTATCATTCATCATCTACACCGAAATATAAACTTCCATTCTAATTCCTTTAAATATTAGTCATCATAATCATCATAATCATCATCTTCGCCATTTACAGCTTTATTGTCCTGCGCTTCCTTAATCTTGGTTTGCAAAAAAGCATTATTCATTTCAAGTTTGGCTTCTCTGAAGCAGTTTATAAGCTTAGGATTAAATACTCCGCTTTCACCGTTTACAATCATGCCGAAGGCTTTGTCCATAGAATAGGCAGCCTTGTATACACGTTCACTTATAAGAGCATCATATACATCTGCAAGGCCTGTAAGCTGCGCTGCAATAGATATTTCATCACCCTTTAGGCCGTCAGGGTAGCCATTTCCATCATACTTCTCATGATGATGCCTGCAGATATCATAGCTGTATTCAAAATACTCTTTGTCCTGAATATCAGCAAGCATCCTGATTATGTCACATCCCCTTGTAGTATGAGATTTCATAACCTCAAACTCATCCCTTGTAAGTCTTCCGGGTTTAAGCAGGATATGGTCAGGAACTGTTATCTTGCCTATATCATGCATAGCAGACGCATCTGCTATAACGGTTAATTGATGATCTGTAAGCCCATATTCAGGATACATATCCATAACATGTTTCCCAAGAATAGTCACAAAGTCGTGGATTCTCCTAAGATGATAGCCGGACTCAAGATTTCTGAATTCAACAATAGTACATATCTTCTCTACTATCATTGCATTGTTCTTCTTAAGAATCTCCTGCTGCTTTTGAAGCTGCTGAAACTGAGCTCTTAAAAGCTTGGTCTGTTCTGCTATCTGATTTTCAAGATGCTTCTTAGCTCCCATAAGTTCTATAGCTCTTCCAACTTTGGTTTTGACTATAAGGGAATCAAAGGGCTTACATATAACATCAACAACTCCCTGTTCATAGCACTTCCTCTCAGTTTCGACAGAGGAATCGCTTGTAACCATGACTACAGGAATCTTGTCAAGCATATTGACCTTAGCAATTTCAGAGAGCACAGCAAAGCCATCCATCTCAGGCATATTAATGTCCAGAAGAATAGCCGCAAGGAATGATCTGCTCTTCACTATCATATCCATAGCAGATTTGCCGTTATCTGCTTCAAGAATAGTGAATTGATCCTTGAAGATTTCTTTTAGAACTTCCCTGTTAATCTCAGAGTCATCAACTATTAAGATTGTTTGCTTGCTTTCAGTGTTATTATCAGCCATAATCGTCCTCGTTTATTTCTGATATATAATGCCGCCCTTTTCCTGTCTTGTAGTATTTATATCAAGCTGCTTTCCATCTATTACAAGCGATACACCTGCATAGATAGTGTCTCTTGCTGTTATGCTTGCTCCTTTTGCTTTCTGCATTTCATCATTTATTTTTTTCATCCTTGATTCCAGATGCGAAAGTTCCTTTTCCTTGGTGCTTACAGCCATATTAATCTTAATCTTCCACTGAAGCTGTTCTCTTGTGCTCATCTGAGCTGTCACCATACGTTTTTGCTCTTTTCTTAGAGGTTCAAGCTCTGATGTAACCTTATCCATTTCTTTTTTGACTTCATTATAATCATTTAATAGTTCCGAAGTAACACCAACTCTTACTATTGTATCAGCTGCGGTATCGTTTCCTATTTGGGCTGCGTTAATACCTGTCTGAGTTGCAACATCGCCGCCTATAATAGCTCCATTCTCACCGTAAACCATTACATTCCCTTTTACTTCGGCTTTACAATATATCATTTCATTGCAAAAGACGGATTTGGCAGCGTATATCCTGAGGTTCTGAAGATGTCTTGCATAAATGTTGCCTCCGGCTGTGACTTTACCTTTTTTGTCAAGTCCGTTGCATCCGCTTTTAAATATAATATCGCCTTCTGCTTCAATATTGGAGCCTTCGACATAACCATCTATAATTACATCGCCCTTTGCCCTAATCACTGACTTGTCGGCGACTTCGCCTTTGACCCATACCGTTCCGACATAATCAATCGACAGTGGCTTTCTGGACTCTTCAACTTCCATAAGCTGGCTTATTGTAAGTTCATAATCAATAAACCTTACAGCCCCCGATATGGTGGCGCAATACGTCCTACGGTCATCCATAACCATAAAGCCTCTCCCTCTTATCATAGGAAGATCTCGTCCGTTCTTGCCGGGGAGGGTTATATTTTTGACAGTCTTGCCATCAGAGCCTTTAATAGCAGGATGATACACAGCCAGCTTATCTCCTACGTTAACAGAGGCAAAATATTTGATATTATCAAAATTGGCAGAACCATCTTCTTCGAATATTATGTCATTTGAAATCTTACTTTCAAAAAAGTATTCGTAGTATCCGTCCTTACCAAAGGTAGGACCGTACCCTTCTGCTACAAGTACTCTTTCCTCAAATCTCTCATTATTGATTACATCCAGTATTACATCCTTTTTGATTCCAAATGTAACATTAGCTTTTCCAAGGAGTTCAAGTACAAAATCAAGTGTATAGTTACCTACATTCTTGATCCTCGGAAGCGTAAGATATGCCTTGAGACCGTCAGGGGTCAGCTGAAGATAGTGTCTTTTCTCTGAGAGGCTACCATCAAAGTTTTTGTATATATCGCTCCCTTCATGATAATCTCCCGATATATGACCTCCCCGGCTTTCAAGATCAGAATCAAGTACAAGACTTCTGGAACCGGAAACGCCTGCATCAAGTCCTTTTTCAAGGCGCATTCTTATCTCTTTCATATCCCTTGCAGAATAGATCATGCTTGAATACTTAGAAACATCAATCCCTGATTCAAGCCCCTTTCTGATCTCATGCATCTGGCGTGGCTGATAGAGGGGTTTTGCATATATACTTACATCAAGACGCTTCTCAAGGCCGCGTCGAATCTCTCTCATTTGGTGGTAATTGAATTCATGATTAGCATAATAAGATATCTCAAGACCCTCCTCGAGTCCTATAAGTATCTCTCTAAGATTCTCTCCCCGCATTTCTATACTTAAATACTTGTCAAATTCATCTATGTGCTCTTCTCGTGCCTTTATGATCTGCTCAAGCTGATCTTCATCATAACCTTCTTTGACATAATCCGATATATCTACCCTGCGAACGTAAGCCTCTTTGAGCTGACGAAGGACTCCTGCAGAATACTTAACAATTTCGTCAGTAGAAAGAGAAAGCCCTGCTTTCATACACTCTCTTGCTTCCTTCATCTTCATTGCAGGAATCGAGGTCTTAGCATAGACAGATATATCAACATTGTCAATAAGACCAAGTCTTATCTCGTTCATCTGACCGGCATCAAATGAGGAATCTTTATAAAAGACTATGGGAAGATCAGCTTCAATACCAAGCCTTATCTGCTTCATCTGATCGCCAAGATATTCTTTACTTTTATACTCAGAAACATCTATCCCTTTGGCAAGACCTTGTCTTATCTCTGAAATCTGGGAGAGTTCATATCCATCCTTTCTGTAGGGTGTCATGTCGATGTTCTGTTCCATTTCAAGGCGCAGTTCTTCCATGAGCATCCAGGAGGTTGATGAATTCATATATCTCGACACATCAACGCCCGATTCTAAGCCTTTGCGCACTTCAACAAGCTGGTTGTAATCCAGCTTCTTGTTTTTTATCTTATCTATGTCGCCTCCGGCTTTCTTGCACAATTCTAGTTCTTCATCATACTTGGCAGCCTCGGCCTGTTTAATTGCATCTTCTTCCTGAATTATCTGCTCATTATCCATTACGGCCTCTCGTTGGCTTTATGGTTCTAACACGACAAGTTACAGATCCACCTCTCACTACTATAGTGTTATAAGCGCCCCCAAGAATATACTCTCCGCTATATACTTATATCGGCTTTTTCCATAGATTAATTAGACCTTTAGGGCTTGGTTTTAACCAAAACTTCCAACGACGACAATTCGGCCCGCCCCGGCAATGGCTCTGTGCTATGACTTTACGAAATCGTGCATGGCCAAAGAACCTCCCCCAGCAGGGAGATTCGTACTCATATCGTTGGAAGTTTTGTTAAAACATTTAGTGTTGGATGTTTGCGAACATAGAGGATATTGACTTATCGTAGGGGGCTTTTAGGACTCCGTATTCTGTGACGATTCCGCTTATGAGGGAATGGTCTGTTACGTCAAATGCGGGATTGTAGACCTTTACGCCTTCAGGAGCCATGCGATTTTTGTACCACATTTCTGTGACTTCTTCGGGCTTTCTCTGCTCTATTACTATGTCGTCACCGGTTGGTGTGCGAAGATCAATTGTTGACGTCGGAGCACATACATAGAATGGTACGCCATAGTGCTTTGCAACAGTTGCTACTACGCTTGTACCTATCTTGTTGGCAGCATCTCCGTTTGCTGCCACTCTGTCGCACCCTACAAATACAGCTTGAACCTTGCCCGTCTTCATTATAGATGCCGACATATTGTCGCATATAAGAGTTGTGTCTATGCCTGCGGACATAAGTTCATAAGCAGTAAGACGTGCACCCTGAAGAAGCGGCCTTGTCTCATCACAGTATACGTGGAAATTGTAGCCTTTCTCATGACCTAAGTAAATCGGGGCTGTAGCGGTTCCGTACTTACATGTAGCAAGCTGACCGGCATTGCAGTGGGTGAGGATTCCGTCACCTTTTTTAAGAAGCGTAAGGCCGTTTTCTCCTATTCTTCTGCACACATCTATATCCTTTGCTTTAATAGCCTCAGATTCATCGTGCATGACTTTAATAACGGCTTCTTTGTCAAAAGATCTGCCGTTTTCTATTTCATTATCTATGAAATTTATAACCTTATTTTCCATCCTTTCAAGCGCCCAAGAGAGGTTAACTGCGGTTGGGCGGGAGCTGTTCAGGTAATCTTTGTTCTTTTTTAGCTCTTTTAAAAAGTCTTCTTTGGATGTAGCGGTTGAGTGCTTCATTAGCAGATATATACCAAAACCTGCGCAAACTCCTATTGCAGGTGCGCCTCTGACCTGTAAGAGATATATGGCATTCCATATCTCTTCGCCCGTCTTTAAGTCTATAAGTTTGGTCGTTCCGGGCAGAAGCGTCTGGTCAATTATAACGATTGCATCACGTTCATCCGCAAGAGCCACTGTTTCATAATCTAGTATACTTTTCATTTTATATTATTCCTTTCGCATAAATAAACTAACTAAGGCTCCCCCACTTGCCAAACCGGCTCCACCCTTTGCTGTTATACAGGTACATACAGTAAAGGGTCGAACTTTTAGTAGTCCCGCAAAGCCGCAGAGAAAGAGGATTTCGCCGACCTTGCCTTTCTTTTGTACCAAATTTGTACCACTTTCATGTATCTATGATCCGCTTGGATACTGAATATCTTCTTAATTTTCTGTATCAAGCAATCTCTTTAACTCTTCTATATCTGGCAATGCTTTCCTCAGCTCTTCTGACATATCCCTTGATGTTTTGTATGTTGCAACACCCATAGGTTTTGAATAATCCTGTATAATATAATCTACAAAAGACTTATTCATATCTTTGCACAAGATAATACCTATCGCCGGGTTTTCATGAGGCTTTTTCTCAAATCCATCCAGCACACTCAAATATCCCTGAAGCTGTCCTAAGTACGATGTTTTAAACTTTCCTCGCTTAAGCTCAACCGCTACCAAACAATTTAGTTCCCTGTTAAAAAAGAGTAAATCTATATATTGGTCTTCTCCGAAGGCATCAAGGTGATACTGGCTGCTAATAAAAGCAAAGTCTTTACCAAACGTTAGAATAAAATTCTTAACATTGTTCACTATAGAGTTTTCAACAACCTTCTCATCTACATCTGCAGCATCTCGGACATCTATCTCTTCTACATTTATGAAATCCAAAAGGTATTCATCCTTAAATGTACTAACCGCCTTAAGTGCCTGTATTCCAGTAGTCATTGTTTGTACAAAGTTATTTGGAAGTTTTCCTTGATGATGGTAACAATCCTCAGCTATTGTTTGTTCCAACTCAGTAAAACTCAACTTTTCATAAGCACACTTTTTAATATAAAAAATTCTCTCTTCGATATTTTTTACTTTTGATAAAATCGCTCTATGATGCGAAAAGCCTATACTATAAAATTCCTCGATTGGAAATTCACTCAAATTTGGCACACGCATGTGCCAATTCTCGTCCAAATCAGCATTATCCATTTTGGCACATGCATGTGCCAAAATAGAATCCTTGTCGCCTATCGCAGAACAATTTGCCCCATCAAGTATGATCCATTCCTCGTAAAAGGTCCTCATGTATCTCAAATTTCTTGCAGAAAAGCCTTTTAAGCCAGGCAATTCTCTTTGTAATTGACCACTAATAGTCTCAATAGCTCCCTGCCCCCAAAATCCATTTCGAGAATTCAAAGATATATATTTACCAATACCATAATAGAGCATCAGCTGTTTTTCATTAGCAGATTTTGCTGCCTCGTACTGGCTCTGAAGTATTGCAGCTTTAATAAGTTGTACCGCATCTCTATATTTCTAATCCATAATCCACTTCTCTCATCCCTGTGAAATCACAATCTGTGATATCACGGTTACTTCCTTCCATTGTATTTTTATATAATCAAATTATCTTCCCATAATTCATACCATCTCTGAGGGTCTTCAGCGCCCTTGCTCAATCTCTTCTACGTACTTCTCCGTAAGATGAAAATACGCAGCATTTTCACTTATAGTATTGCAGTCCAAAAGTCCAAGTCCATAGTGATATGCAAGAAGCCTTTGCTGTCTTTTGGGCAGAAGAACTAATCTGTTGTGCATCTTCTCCAACATCACATAAAGAACAGCAAGATTTCCCGTCGGATCATGTCTACCATCACTGATCCGGTCTGGCAAGTGGGAAGTTTGAGTTAGTTCTTTATGTCTTCTTTATGTCTTTTTTCTCTCTTTATAAACACAGTAAGCAACCTCATTCTATGTTTTATTCAATTATTATGCCGCAAATTAAATTTTTTTCAAGATTTGTGGCAAATTTTGCATTTTTAACCGGGAGGTAATCAAATAAAAATAGTAGATCGGAAGAGCGTCGTGTAGGGAAAGAG
>ERZ842401.4900-NODE-4900-length-15187-cov-10.095823_pt1 | contig 15187 bp, 16 predicted proteins | sample MGYA00521270_ERZ842401 | MGnify/ENA primary metagenome ERZ842401 (study PRJEB31892, sample SAMEA3878208) | bioreactor metagenome | biome: Moose rumen | place: Sweden | collected 2011-10 | study: EMG produced TPA metagenomics assembly of the PRJEB12797 data set...
CTCGCTCAAAACCTGTCTCACAGGTTTTGCCGGCAAGCCGTCGCTCCCTATTTCCATTTTCAATTTTCAATTTACTCGGTGAAACATACACTTTCGGCGAAAGCGTTTCACGCTCGACTTCGACAGCCTCCGAATCGGAAAGCTGCGCGATGAAGCTGGATTTTTCGAGCGTTTTTTCGCCCTCTTTAGCAACAGGCTTGAAGGAATCCTTATCGTTCACGAAATTGAAGGCGGGATTTTTTACCGTCGTTCCGCCGTTTTCATCTGCTGCGACTCCCTCAAACAGAATCGGGAGCAAAAGCTGGTAGATGTTCTTGGGGGCGGCAGTTTCAGGAAGCTCGTCTTTTTTGAACTCGCCGTTTTCGCTTCCAATAATATAGAGTTTTTCTTCGGCGCGCGTAAAGGCAACATAAGCCAAGCGGCGCAATTCCGCGCTTTCCTGCCGCTCGTTTTCCTCGGCGACCGCGCTCATGCAGAAATTTTTTGACGCGTGAGAAGTGCGAATCGTTCCGCTCACGGGAAGTTTTTCCGCCGCTTTTTGATAATCGCGCCATGTTGGTGTTTTGAGCAAGAATCCGAAATCTTCGGCAAAGCCGATTCCGCTTGAAAACGCGCTCGCTTTTCCCGAAACCGCGCACACGAACACGACTTTGAATTCCAAGCCCTTGCTTTTGTGCACCGTGAGAATCTGAACTGCGTCCTCGGCATCCATAATCACATCGAGACCATCGAGTTTTTGATCAGCGTCCTCATAGCTTTTCACCATGTCGATGAAACTCGCAAGGCTCTGCGTTTTGTCCTCGGCAAGCCGCGCCATCTCAAACAAAATGTCGTAGAACGAAGCATAGAGCGAGACCGTCTTGTTCCACAGCGTTTCGTAGCGGTAGCCAAGTTCGTACCAAATGTAAGAAATCGTTTTTGTGAGTTTTTCGGTTTTGAGCCGTGCGTTGATGTCGTCGTAGATTGCTTTGAGATTCATGATTTTCGCCGTCAGGTCGGAATCGTCTGAAATCGCGGCGAGCATTTTTTCGTCAAAAGGGGATTTGTACGGGCTTCCCGTGTTCACGAGGATTTTTTCAAGCTCGGCAAAGGTGAGCGAGCAGAACGGAGAGCGGAGCACTTTCGCGTAGGCATTTTTGTCCTCGGGGTACACGCAGAGTTTCAAGAGAGAGATGATGTCGTTAATCGGTCCGTCGGAGAAAAATCCCTTGTAGACTTCGGTTGAATAGGGAATTCCCGCGCCAAGAAGCACATTTTCGTAGGCGGCGGTGGGCGTTGCCGTGCGGAAGAGGAGCGCAATGTCGCGGTAGTGGTATTTTTGATTTCCGTTTTTGTCCTTTTCTTCGAGCAGTTTTTTGATTTCACGAGCGACAAAACTTGCCTCGCACTCGTAGACTTTTCGGTCAGCTTCGGGATTTTCGCTTTCGGCGCGGGCATTTTCTTCGCGTGGAAGCGGAATCTGATTTTCAGCCTCTTCGTCTTTTTTGGGATAGAGGGCGAGCGTGATTTTCTTTTCGGAGAAGTCGCAGTCTTTTAATTTGAACGCAGGCACTTCAACCCGCTTGTAATCCGCTTCATAATCGGGGATTCCTTCGGCTTCGGTTTCATCGCTTCCGTCCGTGTGCGACGGGAATTTCTCTTTGGTCATGAAAAGTGCGGGGAGCGCGTCGTTCACTTTTTCGCCGTTCGGGTAATCGTAGCCGCCAAAAATCGTGTTGAAACCGCGAATCAACTCTGGCACGGAACGGTAATTCGTTTTGAGCTGAATTTCATTCTGAATCGAAGAAGAAAGATTTCGGAACACGGAGACATCAGCCCCACGGAATCGGTAAATGCTCTGCTTGTCATCACCGACGAAGAACAATTTGTGCGTGTCGAGCCGTTCCAAAAGGTCAGAATCCGAAAGCTTTGGGATACTGTAGTTTCCGTTTTCGTCATATTTTTCGTGCGCGTCAGAAAGAATCAAAAGCACATCGCACTGAAGCTGATTGTCGTCCTGAAATTCGTCAATCATAATCGCGCCGAATTTCTGCTGCTCAATGTGGCGGATTTCCTCATGCTCGCGGAGCGAAGCAAAGGCAAGTTCGCTCACATCGCCGAACGAAAGCAAGCCCGAACTGCGCTTGGTGCGAATCACTTCGTTCTGAAAAAGCGCGAGATGGGCAAAAATCTTTTTAGTGAGCGCAAACCCCGCGATTGAATTGGCGAGCAAATAGAGCCGTTCGAGGAGCGGAAGCAGATTTTTTTTCGTCTGCTTGTAATTCGCATCCCCCACCCGTGAAAAATTCGTGCCGCAATATCCCGAGACATCCTTGCAATACGAAGAAAAATTGTTTTTGAGGAAAGAATCGGCATTCTCGCCATTTTCAAAAATTTCCGCCGTCATGCGTGGAGCATCAGGATTTCCGATTTCTTCGATATAATTGTAAAGATTCAGAAGCGTGGGACTTGCCTTCGGATTTCGCGGAAGCAGAATAAACGAGCCGATTTCGTCCGCAATCTGCGCCGTGACTTTCTCATATTCGGAAAGAATCGCGTTTTTCTGCTTTTGAAGGCTCTCCGCAAAATCAATCGGCGTGAGAATCGTTGAGAATTTCAGAATCGAAGAAGCGAACAAGTCGGAAGCGACATTCTGAATCTCAAAAACCTGCGCGATTTCCTTGATTTCCGCGCTCTCAAGATGCTCCAGAACATATTTCATCGCCTTGTAGTTCACCAAGTTCGTGATTTTTTCGTCATCAAGCGAAAAATTCGGGTTGATTCCGTAATATCTCGCCCCCTTTTTCGCGATTTCGGAAAAATAGCTGTCCAAAGTCTGAATGTGCGTTTTGTCGAATGACTCGATTGCAGTTTTTGCCCGCGCCTTGATTTCTGCCAAGTGCGGAAGATTCGCCGACAAGTCCGCCTTTCCTTTTACATCCTTCCCGTGGAGATGGGAGCGCAAGCCGTTGAAGATTCGTTCCTTCATTTCGTTCGCGGCTTTTTTGGTAAAAGTGAGCGTAAGAATCTTCTCACAGGGAACATTTTTCGCCTCGACAAGATACGCATAGCGCGAAGCCAGCACGGTAGTCTTGCCGCTCCCCGCCCCCGCCGAGACCACGACATTGCGCGTCTCCTTGACAGCAGAAAGCTGCTCGTCATTCAGATTCGCCGAAAGCTGGCGCAGAGACTCGTTATCAAGCTCAAAAGAATCGCGTTTGTGTTCTATCATCTAAAATTTCCCCTGTACTGGGATTAGGATATATTTTATTCCTCTTCATCGTCAATTATTTCTTCAAAATCATAACAATCTGAGGCATCGGTTAATCGTTTCTCATAACTTTCTTTGTCAATTTGTTTCCAGTCGGGATGGTCAAGATACATATGTTCCAACCGCCATCGATGCTTGCACTCTTTACCATTGAATTCTTTACAGAGAGAACATTTTTTTAGTTGAGGCACGATTATTTCTGGATTTTTCTCCAATGCTTCCAACTCCTCTTTTAGTCGTTCAGCAAAATCATCCTCACCGTCATCACCACTCAAAAGCCACTCAACTCTTCGTGAATAAGTCTGTGCGATTTTCAAATATTTAATCGCATTTTGAAATTCCAAAAGAGTCTCTGGAGACCATTTGTTTTTTCCCCATTTTATTTCTCTTGAAATTGTTGCAATGGGGTCATCAAATTTATAACAAAAATAATCTAAACTTCCACCGCTCATAAGACCTCCGAATTAGTATTCTTTAAATCTTCTAGTCTATTAGTTTTGAATATTCATCACCGAATCGCTCTTTAGCTTTCTCAACAATGATGTTTTTATCATTACAACCCGCAGATAGTCCTTCAATGAGATATTCAATGTCGTTTGCTTTTTCCATAAGATGATTCATTTTGACTGACCTCCAGTTTAATTCTAAACCTAGTGTCAAAAAAAATCATTAAGTCAGAAGTTTAAAAAGGCTTTTCGTTGAATAAGGTTGCTCATTACGGATTTGCATTGCTTTTCGTTTTGTTTCTGTCATTCTGCAATCTTCCTTTCCGCACTATTATACCTTTAAAAACACAAAATTTACAGAGGTACAAAATGACATACGGTTATATCCGCGTTTCGAGCGACAAGCAGACGGTGGAAAACCAGAGATTTGAAATCAACAAATTCTGCGTGAAAGAACGACTTCGCATTGACGGTTGGATTGAAGAGACCATCAGCGGAACAAAAAATTACGACAAGCGCAAGCTCGGCGAACTGCTGAATGTGGTGCAGAAAGATGATTTGATTATCTGCGCGGAGCTTTCAAGGCTGGGGCGCAATCTTTTTATGATTATGGAAATCCTGCACATCTGCATGAACAAGGAATGCAAGGTGTGGACGATAAAAGACAACTATCGGCTCGGCGATGACATTCAGAGCAAAGTGCTTGCGTTTGCATTCGGGCTGAGTGCGGAGATTGAGCGGAATCTTATCAGTCAGCGGACAAAGGAGGCGTTGGCTCGCAAAGTAAATGAAGGCATTGTTTTGGGCAGACCGAAAGGAAGAAAAACATCTCCTGCAAAGCACAAGTTGTATCAGAAAGATGAAATCATTTGCGAACTGCTCATTTTCGGGATCTCCCAACGGAAAATTGCAAAAATCCTTCATGTGGACAGAAACACGCTCGCGCGATTTATGCAGGGAAGCAAAACAATCAGCAAGTACAAAAAACTGAGTGATAAAAAATGAGCGATTTTGTTAGGCAGGAAGGTTATCCGTGCGCATTTACAAGCAATGAAAGCTGGGTGATTCTCAGCCCGATTGAGCAGAGTATAAAGCGCAAGATTGAAGCCGTTGGCATTCCGCTCAAAGACTGGGACATCAGCATAAACTATGGAATAAAAACAGGTTTCAATGACGCATTTATCATAAGCGGAGCGAAACGCGATGAGATACTTGCGAATTGTAAAACTGACGATGAGCGCAAGCGCAGTGCGGAACTTATTCGACCGATTTTGCGCGGACGGGATATTAAACGATATGAATACAATTTTGCCGACTTGTATCTGATAAATACTCACAACGGTGTAAAGGATAAAAATATTCCAAGAATTGACATTAAAGATTATCCCGCTGTAAAAAAGCATCTTAATGAGTATTGGGATAAAATCTCAACCCGCGCTGACAAGGGCGATACACCGTACAACCTGCGTAATTGCGCGTATATGGACGAATTTAATAAGCCAAAAATCGTATGGGGAAATTTAAATCTTTCTGCAACATATACGCTTGCCCCTGCGGGAATGATGATAAATGCTCCTGCAACAATGATTGTTCCTGCAAGCGAAAACCTTTTGTGCATTCTTAATTCAAAACTGGCTGATTATTATATTCGCAATCTTGGCGTTACAAGAAACGGCGGATATTTTGAATATAAACCGATGTTCATTGAGCAATTGCCCGTTCCGAAAAACATTGATGAAAATTTATTTTCAGAATTTACAGGAAAAGAATTACAGAAAGAAAAAGAAATAGACCGCAAAGTGTATGAACTGTATAAGCTGACAAACGAAGAGATTGAATTTATCGAGCAGAAATAAATGAAAAATATTGAATCATCCTGTTGCTTTTATACATACTTTTGTACTAAAATGTGTATAAAAGCAAATGAATCAAACAGAAGAACTGATAATAAAAAAAGCATCTTCTCTTAATGGATATATAACCATACAGGACTGTGAATTATTGGGAATTCACAAAAATGTTGTATTCAATATGTCAAAAAATAATCTTCTGACTCGTATGGCTTCTGGCATTTATGCACTGACACAGACAATTCCAGATGAGCTTTTTATTCTTCACTTGCGCTTTCCCTCCCTTGTTTTTTCCCATGAAACTGCTCTTTATTATTTAGGTTATAGCGACCAAGTTCCATTTCAGTATTCAGTGACTGTGCCGAACGGTTTTCATTCGGTTGCATTAAAAGATTATATTGTCATTCAACAAAAAACTGATTTTATTGAGCAAGGTAAAATTGAAGTAGAAACCGAATGTAAAAACAAAATTCCTGTTTATTGCATTGAACGCACCTTGTGTGATTTGCTTCATAAGCCAAGCAATTTGGATTTAGAGCGTTTTATACCCGCATTTAAAAAATATATTTCGTCAAAAGAGCGAGACAACATAAAACTTTTAGATTTTGCAAAAAAGTTACGAGTTGAAAAAAAGATTCGTACCTATATGGAGGTATCACTTTGAAAACTGATAATGCCATGCAATTAAAATCAAAAATTAACAACAAAGCAAAATCATTGAATATTTCTCCTCAGTTTGTATTGCAAAATTACATAATGGAATGTTTCATAAAGCGTATTTCTATTTCAGAATACAAGAACAATTTTATCCTAAAAGGCGGACTTTTAATTGCTTCCCTCGTAGGAATTCAAAACCGATCTACGATGGATATGGACACAACGATAACAGGCTTTACACTTGAAAAAGAGGAAACAATCAAAATTCTGAAACAGATTTGTTCTATTTCGTGCAATGATGATTTTAACTTCATCTTTGACAGAATTGAAGATATTAGGGAAGATGACGAGTATTCTGGACTTAGGGCATTTCTTTTTGCCGATTATGAAAAAATCCATGCACCATTTTCAATAGATATAACGACAGGAGACAAAATTACTCCGAAAGAAATCAATTATTCGTTTAAGAGAATCTTTGATAAAGATGTGATTGAAATTTATAGCTATCCGATTGAAACAGTTATTGCTGAAAAACTGGAAACAATACTTTCGCGAAATATTGAGAATACTCGTCCACGTGATTTTTATGATATTCTTGCTTTAATGCCATTAACTCATAATTGTAACAGTGAAATTTTACGAGAAGCCTTGTTTAATACTTCCAAGCGGCGAAGCAGTGAGAAATATCTTAAAAACACAAAAGTTTTAGTTGAAACAATAAAAGTAGATACATTTATGAATTCTCTGTGGCAAAAATATGCCAAAAAACAACCTTATGCAGAAAACATTACATTTGAAAAAGTCTGTTCGACAGTTGAAAATCTGTTAGATAAAATTGGATTATTGAATTAAAATTTCGGACGAATTATTTCAAGAGCTTTTAAAACTTTCTCATCGGAAGAAACTGGAGAATAATTAAAGCTGCCGAGATTCGTTTTTTCTATTTTTGTTTTCAATATTGAAAGTTGAAGAAAGGTCATACAGTCAGACATATATTTTTCAAGCTTTTGTATTTCATCTTGCTTAAAACCATAGAAGGCTTGGGCAAAAGAATTTACAAAACCACAAAAGAACTTGCCGATATTCCTGAGAAGATTGCCAGCATAAAATCTTTTGGTAGATGATTCCATCCCAAATTAAAAACACTGACTACATAAGTCAGAAGAATACAAACTATTGATATGCAGAGAAATATAAGTATATTTGTTTTGTTTTCTTTCATAATTCTAGCTCCTTTCTCTATCAACTAAACATTTTCCTTTCCAACAATCTCCCAATATCCGCCTTTAGCACCGCCGACACGGCGGATAACCTTCTTCTCTTGGAGAATTGCAATCTGCTTTGCGACCGCTCGGCGGGAAATGCCTATTTTATCAGCCATTGTCTGTGTTGTAATCGTCTTGTCCATTTTTATAAGCTCAATAATTTTCTGTGAACTTTTCTGTGAACTTTTTTCTGTAGCCTTGCTGTCCATTCTGACTTTTCCGTGCTCGGCATCCCAAGTATTCTGCCCAGGGTTTAGGTTATCCTTATAAATGAGGCCGTCTTTTGCCGTGCCTTCAAGCGCGTCAAAAACAACGGTAAAGTCATTTCCGTCAATCTGATAATGCGGCATGGGATTTCCATTTTCTTTGCAGGCATCGCAGATTGCTCCATACGCAAAAGGAAAAGTTTCGACGCGCGTTAACTGGGATTCGGACATATTACTCTCCCTCCTCTAGCAACATATCTAACTGTGCTTGCAATTCTTCCTTCTTTGGTAAATACAGCTGATACCGTGCCGCAAACAACTGATTCGTAATTCCCTGCGTTGCATATTCCATCAAAAGTTCATCTTTTTTAGCGCCCAAAACAATTCCAATTGGAGGATTATCATCGCTCTGACAAATCTCGGTTTTGAAATAATTCAGATACATATTCATCTGCCCAATATCACTGTGCTTTATTTCTTCTCTTTTTAAGTCAATCAAAACATAGCACTTTAAGATACAGTGATAGAAAACCAAATCAACCTTTAACCTGCGGCTTCCAATTGGAATCACATATTGACGACCGATAAAAGCAAAACCTCTTCCCAATTCCAAAAGAAATTTTTCCATATTTGCTTTTAATGCCGCTTCAAGTTCTCCTTCTTTATAGCGTTTTTTCTGTGGAAGCCCTGTAAATTCAAGAACATAAGGGTCGCGGATTATATCCTGAGCGGTAATAATCTGGTGCCCTTCATTTGCCAGCGCAAGCACACCTTTCTTATCCGTACTGAGCGCCAGACGCTGGAAAAGCGAACTCTTCATCTGTCGCTTTAATTCCCGCACTTTCCAACCTTCCTTTTCTGCCTCATGAAAATAGAACTGAAGTTCCATCGGGTCATCGCATTTTAAAAGCTCAAAATAATGGCTCCATGTTAATTTGTGAGACACTGTCTCACATTTTGGAAAAGCCAGATAAAACTTTCGCATATATGTAAGATTACTGCGGCTGAATCCCCTGCCGTTCCTTAAAGTTAGGTCTTTAGACAGATTCACAAGAAGTTGTTTTCCATACTCGGCTTTTGCCTTGCCGCCTTGCTCATATTCAACAATATATTGCCCCGTATGCCAGTTTGCCATTAAAAGCTCAGAGTTAACCGCCAATGCAGCTTTGTTTTTTGATTCCTGCCACAGCGTAGAGATATTGTTTACAAGAAGTTCATATTCTGGTTCAACGGGTTGTGTGATTAATGATTTTGATTCGGTCATAGCTCATTTGCTCCATTCTTTGTATTCGACTAACTGGGATTCGGACATTGTACTTCTCCATTACGCTTGTAATTTTAGGCAACCGCTTACAATATCAGGATTATTTTTTGATATAATTCGGTATGCTATTTTATCTGTCAATTGATCATTATTTATGAACAACGGTGTTGGAAAAGCTACAATAATATGTTGCTTTATATAATCCATGTGCAACTTTACAATGCAATTATTTTCCTTTTTGAAGATTTTATAACAGAATGTCTCATTCAGATTTGTTTGATAATTGTTTTCAAGCCAATTACCTTCTTCCACAAAGCTAGGCACAAAGGGAGAATCCGCACCCTTTCTTTTCTCTACCGAAGAATCATAATCCGCATATTTTTCAGTTTGACTTATTGAAAAAATATCTAGGAAACCATAATTTTCAGAAAATGATTTAAATACAAAATAGTCTACCTTTGGCAACTTATCATGGGTAATAATCATTGAGAGCGGGAAAATAACTTCAATATCAATATCTTCATCATAAGTATTTCCAGCATTTTCAACGACCAACTTAATCATAAATAAATTTGAAAATGTGTTTTCTATCTCGTTCCATAACACATAGTCTTCAATTTCTCTTTCTAGTTCCTGAATGGTATAGTATTTCTGCTTTTCAGCTTCCGTCCCTTTTAAAACACTACGACCACCACCTGACAAACTAGAAAGAGCCATGGCAGAAATATCGTCATACAAATCACCTAAATCAAAAAAATCAGAACTCAATGTAATATTTTTTACCTTTGCGAATTCAAAAATTTTCTTTTCAGTTATATCATCGATTTTTATAGCAGTTCCCCTAAGAGTAGTCATCGCGGTCAGAAAAGCAGAATTTGGAGCAAGCCTGGACGCAACAGGGACTTCTTTTTTAAAGTGGATTTTATTTATTATCGCAATCTTTTCTCTTATACTTTCCATTCTTTTATCATCAGACATAGGGTTCGGAACAATATATTTTTGTACTATTGCAGAATCTACAATACCCCCATCTTGTGAGATTGATTTTACAGATAACTTTGGTTTTGCTTCTGATTGAATTGCATCAATAGTTTTTACCGTCAAAAAATGTTTTGTTAAATGAGCATTAAACAGCTCTTTAAAAGATTCATTTGAATCATAAACAGAGTAAATTCCTTTACTGGCATATTTTTCTTTAAAGGCTTGTACCAATTGGTATTGTTTATCATCATAGCCAGGCTTTACAGGTTTTTCACAAAAATAGAGAAACACTTGTTTCCCAGCATCCAACATAATTTCGATTTTTTCCTCAGAACCTGATTTATATTCATCAGTAGGAGTTCCAAACCGTGTCCAAAAAATTGCGACAGCGGCATCACAATCTTTTACAAATTGCTCATTAAGTAAATTCTGTGGCTTATCTCCAGATTGAGGATACGAACTTTTGCTCCAGTGGCGAGGCTGAATAGCAATTCCCAAAGAATTGGAAAATTGTTGATTAAAGTTTGCAACAACTTCAGTGATAATATTAACTTCATCAAAAACATCACCTGGACAAGAAATAAGCAAATCATATTGTGTTATATTCTTAGGCATTTTTTATCGCACCTCCTCCTTTCCAAATTCCTCTTCCATCAGCGAATTATCTATCACCTTAGCTTCTTCGAAGGAAAGCCTGTAAAAGTGATAAACAAGCAAGTCTATTTCCATCTCCAGTTCGCTTGTGTTGGCGGCGAAGATTTTGTTGTTTGGTCTCTCATGCATTTACTTTTCTTCCCCCATCGCTTTTGCGAGTTCTTCTTCTGTCGGAAGAACCTTGCGCACATCTTCCGCCGTTTTGTAAGTGGCAACACCCATAGGATTTTCGTAACCCTGAATGAGGTATTCCACAAAATTCTTGTCAGCCTGTTTGCAGAGAATTATGCCAATACTTGGGTTTTCAAAGGGCTTTTTTACTTTGTCGTCAAGAATGCGCAGATAGGCACTAAGTTGCCCCAAATATGCAGGCTTAAATTCGCCCTGCTTCAATTCCACAGCTACAAGAGCTGCAAGTTCACGATTGTAAAAAAGCAAATCTGGATATTGGTCGTGCCCGAAAATTTCCAGATGATACTGATTCCCGACAAACGCAAAGTCATGTCCGAATGTCATAATAAAGTTTTTAACATTATGAATGATTTTCTGCTCAACCACGCGCTCGTCAATGTCCGCCTTGTCGCGTTCGCCGAGTTCTTCTACATTTATAAAATCAAGGAGATATTCGTCTTTGAACATTTCGATAGCTTTGAGAGCACTCTTTTTGTTTGGAATCGTTTTAGCAAAATTATTTGCCATCTCTCCCTGATGATGATATAGGTCGGATTTGAGAATATCGCGCAGAGCATATTTATCCCACTGATTTATGAAGGTCTGGTGAATATAGAAAATACGCTCTTTTATGTCTTTTGCCTTAGAAAGAATTTCCATATGATGTGTGAAGCTGACCGAGACAAATTCTTCAAAGTTCAAATCGGTCGCCATTGGCTGCCGATTTGCAGGCAATAGCAATTTGGTCTGCACTTTTTCAGAATCCGCCAAATCGCCCGCCAGTGGCGGTCGAAATTCAATTTTATTAAATTCGGTAGTCGTGGCGATTGAATTTAGAAATTTAGGAATTTCGGCAGCCGTGGCTGCCGAAATACAAGGATGCCATTCTTCATAGAAGATTCGCATATTTTTTATATTTCGTGCCGAAAATCCACGCAAGCCCGGAAGTTCTTTCTGCAATCGCTCGCTTATCTGTTCAATAGCACCCGTTCCCCAAAAGCCTTTTCTTGAGTGCTCAGAAACATACCTTCCGATACCAAAATAGAGTGAAAGCTGCTCGCTGTTCACGCCCTTTGCTGCCCTGTACTGGCTTTCGAGAATTGCGTTTTTTATTGCTTTTACGGCGGTCGTTAGGTTTTGGTTCATAGGTATATCTCCTTACTTTTTGATAATCACGACTAATTGGGATTCGGACATTATCATTCTTTCTCCAGCCCTTTTTCAATCTCTTCAATGCTTGGCAAAGACGATTTTACTTCTGGCATTTCGATAAAAGCAAAATTATACGGGTCTTTGAACACGGCTTTTGCCAAGTCAGACTGGGAAGAAGGAAGCGTCTGTGTAAAATTATTGATTGCCTTTCCGCTCCGCTCATACAAATGACTGTCTACCTGCATGAGCATGACATCACGGCTCCAACCGTTTCGAGCGGTTTCCATTATGTAAAAAGCCCTTTCGCGCAAGTCCTTGACTTTTGAAATAAGCGAAATATGATGATACCAAGTGATTTTTGCAAGCGACACTTGCACAAATGCAGTGTCGCTGTCTAATTTGGCAAGTGTCGCTTGCAAAATTGAAGAGTAATCGGAGGGAAGTTGTTGGAGTGCAATACTATTCATGATTTTTTATCCTCCATGTAAATCCAAAAAGGGCATTAGAATTATCTCCTAATCGTAAAATACAATTATCATTTAACAATTTTTGTAGATTTTCTGAATAACTTGAAAGTCTGTCAAAAGCAATAAAAATCTGTTTGTCAAAAGTTGCATATTGAAGAAACAGTTTTTCCAACGGCTCATCCCCTATATTCTTAAAAAGTAATGAATCATGGATAACAGCAGGCAAAATAGTTTGCTTTAACAAACAAATATCTAAAATAAGCATATTTTTATAATTTGTTCCAGTTCCATTATCATCTATAGAAGTGTAGTTATAGCTTTTTTGTCGCAGTGTCAGTAAAGGTGGTTGATGCTCAGCTGTATATATGGTTGAATTTATATTAGCTAATTCCAAGTTTATTTTATTTTGCAGTTGAAGCAAAATGACTTCAATTTCTTTTTTTAGTCGTTCCGCACTTTGTTTTTTTGAATCCGTAAGAGATTGTAATTTGTCATAACTACTAGTTTCAGCTATTAGTTCCTTTTTATGAGTTACTAGTGTTTCGATTTTTGACAATACAATTTTTGATAATTGTTTCTCATTTTGATATACATCCAATTGTTTTGATAAATCAGCTATTTCTTTATTGCACTCATCAATTAGCATATTCAATCCGTCAATTTCATGATTGACTTCTTTATTCAAAATATGAAACAGCCCCTTATGAAAAGCATCGACATCAGATAACTTTTTAGTGTTTGCGTTTGGGAAAAAACTTACCAATGTTTCATAAAAGCTTGTGTTACTTATGGTAGGAGAAATATTTTCTGTCAGTTCATTTTGTAATCTTGCTCGTTTATTTTTATATTTTGTCAGTCTAGAACGAACAAGTGATAATGTGTCCTTTATTTTACGAGCCTCTGCCGTTCGTAAATTCTCAATATCCAAAATATTTCTATCTAAATCAGTTGCTATGGATGTAAGTTCGGCATTAGAGTCTTCTATCTCTTTTTTGTTAGATTTATACTTTTGTTTTGTGATTTTCGGTAAAAAACCCTGTTGAAGAGATTTCTTATAAATACTGAGTTTATTTGAATTTTCATCAAGCAAATCTTCGTATTCTTTTATGCTTCCATATAGATTATATAACTTTATAAGACGAACTATACTTTTTCCTTCACTTTCTCCCTCAAAAAACTGAAAAGGCTTATATTCATTATAATTTTTTCTTTGGTAAATTCTATAATACCCAGAAACAACTTCTCTAAATGACAAGTCATCATTTTCTATTTTATATTTACTTTTTAAGAAGTTACGGAATTTTTCAATACTGATTTCATCTTGAATTTCATAATTATCATCACATTCATATACAAGATTATAATTTTCTGTATTTCTAATGAATTTATATACATTACCGTCAAATAAAAATGAGAACTTTATTTGATGAAATTTCACATTACGATGTACATCAGCACATTTTTCAATATAATCATCTCCACCAAGGACAAAATCTATTATCATGAGAAATGTTGATTTACCAATAGAATTCGTACCTGTATCATCACCCAAAACAACATTTAACCCCGAGTGAAAAATAATTCTTTGATTCTTTTCATTAAATTTTTCGCAAACAATTTCAGTCAGCATAAGTCAACTCCTCGCTATCTTTATTAAAATGTATTTTTCCAAGATAAAACAGCGCATCAAGGGTTTCTACAAAATCTGTAACGGAAAGAAAATAGTTCTTTGTTGCTTCGTACAATCTGAACACAGAAGTGTTTTCTTTTTGAATAATCCCTAGAATGAGCGGAAACTTCCCTATGCAACTTTCATTAACAGTAAAAATTTTATTCGGTAATTTCATCAAACACCTCACAATTCTGAACAAAATAGGAAATCACAATTTCAGCAGCAGCACTATCTTCTGAATTTGTCTTTGATAGCAACCATTTAACCAAAGAGTCAAATATTTTATTTTTTGAATCTGAAGAATTGAAAGCGGTTAAATATGCAAGTTTTATCGTAGCTGCTAGTTTTGAGAAATTTAGTTGCTTCGTATCTTCCAAATTCTTGAAATAATTTCTAATGAATACAAAATACTCTGTTACACACGAAGTCACCTTTGATTTTAATGCTGATTCTGATTTTGAAAATTTTTGCTTGATTTCTAAAGGTTTTAATCTTAGCTCTATATCATCTGCCGATAAATTCAGGGTCGCAATTTTATCAAGCAAAGTTTCTATATTTTGTGGCACATCAATATTTGATAATTCAGCTTTCATCGTTTCAGATGTGTATAATGCATGTTTTTTTGCCAAAACTTTATTATATTCTTCTACCGTCTTGTGAAAATCATAATTTTTATGACAGTTAAAACATAGCGCAATTTTATTTTGAAACGATTCAGAGTTTTCCCCGAACACAGTAACTCCATCCAAAATCATAAGTTCATCTAAACTAGGACTGTTTGGATAGATGTGGGCAATTTCATACTGCTTTGTTTTTTTTGTTCCTGTATTTATCAGCATATTACCGCAAAATGGACAAACACCATTAACTTCTAGCAAATGCAATCTATCATCTGATACAGATATGGGCTGCCGCTCTATGCAATAATCTGGGCAATCATTTATGTTTCGCTCAATTAAATCTATAGCCATCTCTTTTATCTCTCCATTACCTTATTAAATTCCTCTTCCGTCAGCGAATCATCTATCACCTTTGCTTCCTCGTAGGAAAGCCCGTAGAAGTGGTAAACAAGCAAGTCTATTTTGCGTTCAACTGCACTTGTGTCGGCATTGCGGTCGGCTTGCTTTGCGGCGAGGATTTTGTCTACCAAAT
>ERZ842401.4901-NODE-4901-length-15186-cov-9.046791_pt1 | contig 15186 bp, 20 predicted proteins | sample MGYA00521270_ERZ842401 | MGnify/ENA primary metagenome ERZ842401 (study PRJEB31892, sample SAMEA3878208) | bioreactor metagenome | biome: Moose rumen | place: Sweden | collected 2011-10 | study: EMG produced TPA metagenomics assembly of the PRJEB12797 data set...
GGGTGGGAGCGAAAGTGCCGGCCTGTTCCATTATGAAATTTACTTCACCTTATGCCGCTTCCAATAAAGATAATATCCTCCGGCAATAACACAGGCCAATCCCACACAAGCAAAAGTTATCACGTGTAAATATTCTTTCAGCAAGTTCTGATGTTCACCGAGCAAATATCCCGCAAAAGTCAACACGCACACCCAAGTTCCAGCCCCGATCGTCGTAAAAAGCGTAAAAGTTTTCATTGGCATTCTGGCAATTCCGGCAGGAAGAGAGATATATTGACGAATTACGGGCAATAATCTCCCGACTAACGTGCTGACGTGGCCATGACGTGAGAAAAATTCATCAGCCTTGTTAATGCTCTCAGGCGAGACAAAAAAATATTTTCCGTATTTCAGCAAGAACGGGCGGCCAAGTTTCACAGCTATCCAGTAATTGAACAGCGCACCCAGCAAACTCCCGACAATCCCGGAAATTAGGACGAGCGATAACGACATTTCACCTTTCCACGCAAGATAACCGGCTGGAGGCATGACAACTTCACTTGGAAAAGGAAAGAAGGAGGATTCTAGAAACATTAGCGAGATAATTCCAGTGTAGCCCATGCTTCCGATTGTATTCACGAGCCATTCTGTGAGTGCGCTGATGATATGCATTATAAGCCAAGCTCCTCTTTCACTGACGGATCATAAGCGATATTTCCGCCCATTTCTTCGAGTTTCTTTTGTGAGTGAGTTGCTGAGATAAATCTTATTGTCCCGGAACTGCTTCTCATGCAGAGTGAATTTGTCTCAATGTGAGCTCCATGATAATGAACGCCCCTTAACAAATCTCCGTCAGACCCTCCAGCGGCTGCAAAGAAGACGTTATCGCTCTTGACTAAATCGTTAATCGTCAAAACCGTATCTTTCGTCAAGCCGCGTTCTCTCGCTCGTGCCTCGTCCTCTTCGTTTCGGAAATAAGGCATACACTGCATATTAGCGTCAAGACATTTCATAGCGCACGCGGTGATTACAGCCTCAGGAGATCCGCCAATTCCTAAAAGTAAGTCAGCCGATTCGTGGCCGGGTAAACTCGTCATTAATGCTCCTGCAACATCGCCATCACCGATTAATCTTATTCTTGCGCCGAGCTTACGAACTTTTTCAAGAATTTCATGATTTCTAGGTCTATCAAGCATTACTACGGTTGTCTCCTCAATCTTTTTGCCTTTAGCCTTCGCGACAATTCTAACGTTGAACTCAACAGGAGCTTGAATGTCAATATATCCTGCGGCTTCCGGGCCTGTAACAATCTTATTGAGATAGAATAAATTATCCGGGCTGAACATTGAGCCTCGTGGTGCGGCGGCAATTACGCTGATAGCTCCGTCCTGCCCCTGAGCAACTAAGCGCGTGCCGTCTATCGGGTCAACAGCAATATCCATTTCCGGGCCTTCACCTGTTCCGACACGCTCACCGTTGTAGAGCATGGGGGCTTCATCCTTTTCGCCTTCACCGATTACGACTACGCCGTTCATTTTTACACCATGAAGAACGTAACGCATAGCCTCAACAGCGGCACGGTCAACCTCGTTTTTGTCGCCAAGTCCGAACCAGCGGCCTGATGCCATTACGGCGGCTTCTGCGGAGCGCACGAGTTCCATAGCGAGATTTTTATCCTGAGCGAATAATGCCATGAGAAAAATTACCTCCCTCGAAATATTTTATGTAAATTTTATGAATGGTGATGTGAAAGATTATATACTAAATTTACGTCTATTAGCGTAAAAAAAATTCCCCGATGTTTTCACACACCGGAGAATTAAAAATTTCTATTTCAGTCCGTAACGCTTCAACAATTCTTGATACTGTCGTTCAACTTCGCTGACTTTCGGCTCTGGTCTTGCTGGAGCTGGCGCGGCAGGTCTGGGAATTGCGGCTTGTGTCTCGTGTGCATTAACCTGCTGAGCTTGTGCTTTCTTTTCAGCGGCGGCTTTCTTCTTGGCAGCGGCTTCACGTTCCTGACGTTCAATCCTTGCTAAGTAAGCATCATCCTGCTCAACAAGAAATAATCTCGGGCCTCTTGGGTCATTATCAGCAGTCCTCTGACTTCCGCCGTGACTTGGACATGAAGCCGTCGGGGATTTACCCTTCGGGAAGAACAACGGAACAGCCTGACAGCCTGAACGTGCGCGGTAGCCTGAAGCTCGGCAGATTGAAACTTTATCGACTTCAACATACGACGGTGGATTAGCGAAATTGGCCGGAGTTTGCTGCTCTTGAACGGCATACATCATGAATTTTCGCCAGACCGGAGCCGCTAAAGTTCCTCCGAAGGCTTTACGTCCCATCGATTTATGGTCATCTCGTCCGACGTAAACCGCCGTCGTCAATCCTGGAACTCCTCCGCAGAACCAAGCGTCAATGAAATCGTTTGACGTTCCAGTTTTCCCGAAGACGTTAACTTTCGAGATTGCCGCAGGTTTTCCAGTTCCTGAACGTACAGCGTCTTGAAGCATTGAGCGTATTGCATAAGCCGTTTCCGGTCGCATTGCCTGAGTTTCGGCCGTCTCTCTATGCTCAATCACATTGCCTTCTCTGTCCTTAATCTCGCGTATCATCAACGGGACAATTCTTTTTCCGCCATTGTTGAAGCAATTAAACGCTACAGCCATCTCAAGTGGTGTCAAACTCGCTGAACCTAACGCGACGGATAAGTCATTCGGCAAATATTTCGTCTCAATTCCCATGTTACGAGCCATGCGAACGATTGAGTCAGTTCCGATATATGCAGCAACACGAACAGCAACGGTATTAAGCGAACTCGTCAAAGCTCTCTGCAAAGTTACCTCGCCTGAATACCCCTTTGTCGAGTTTTGCGGCGACCAGCCTTTCCCTCTGCTACCCTTCTGCTTGAAAGTTATCGGAGCGTCGAGAAAATGATCGCTGGGCATTACGTCTTCTTCTATCGCGGCGGCATAAACTATAGGCTTGAAACTTGAACCTGGCTGACGAATTGCCTGAGTTGCTCGGTTAAACTTGCTCTCCTTGAAGTCCTTTCCTCCGACCAAAGCAAGAACTTCTCCGGTCTCAGCCTCAATGCAGACGAGTGCGCCCATTACGTTTTTGCTCAGGCCGTTAATTGCTTCACGGGCTTTTTCCTGGAGCTTAATATCAAGCGTCGTGTAAATCTGCATTCCTCCGCTGTAAACTTCATCTTTTCCGTAACGAGGCAACAAATCATTGAACAGTAAATGCGAGACGAAATAAGGTGCTCGGTTGAACTCCTCAATTTTATTCGCTTGCGTCTTAATCTCGATTTCCTCGTTATAAGCGTCCTGTCTTTGTTCGGGCGTAATCCATCCTAGAGTTTCCATTCTTGCAAGAACATAATTCTGTCTTGATTTTGCGTTGCTCATGCTCGAAAGCGGGTTGTAACGTCCCGGGTTAGCGATTAATCCGGCCAATATTGCTGACTGTGCTAAATCTAAATCTCGTGCGGACTTGTCAAAGTATGTTCGTGCGGCCGTCTCTACTCCCCAAGCTCCATGACCGAAATTAATCGTGTTCAAGTAAAGCTCAAGAATTTTGTCCTTCGGGAATAACTTTTCAAGCCTCATAGCAATAATTATCTCTTTAGCTTTTCTCGTTATGCTCTTCTCGTGTGATAAAAATAAATTCCTCGACAACTGCTGAGTAATCGTACTTGCTCCCTGAACTTTTCCCCCTTCAACAACGTCCGTCCATAATGCGCGCATGATTGAGCCGAGACGAATTCCCCCGTGTTGATAAAATGCCGAGTCCTCAGCCGCTAAAACAGCTCTGACGACATAAGGCGACATTTCAGCTAAATCTAAAGGTGTCCTGTTTTCAATAAATAATCTCGCTATGACTTCACCGTTTCTGTCATAAACGATTGACGGCAGGCTGTTCTTGGGATTAGCAAGCTCAACCATGCTCGGCAAGTCTTCAGAAAGTTTCACGACGTACCAGGCAACTCCTGCGCTTAATGCTCCTGTCGCTAAGAGAATTACAAGCAATATCGTCATGAACATAATCTTTAAAATTGAAAAATGTCGTTTCTTTTTACGCGGCTTCGGTTTCGGCTGTGTCCTCTGAACCTGCTGTTTTTTTCGTTGCTGCTGTTGCTGTTGATAAATTCTATCGATGTCTACACTGAATTTTCGATTATCAGGTTCACGGGAACGGCGCGGTCTATATCTCTCGTCCATGTGAATAAATTTCCCCTTTGTTATAATTTCTCAAATAATATCATAATTAACGCTCAAATATCCTGATTAAGCCGCCTTTACGTTCATATTTCGTGTCGTGAATTTTCCGGAGACTGAACCATTGATATTCGCCGTAAGTTACAGTGAGAACGTTCAAGTCATCGTTTAGCTCTTCATATCCGGCCAAGTTGAACCAGTGCCATTCGAAGTCGTCCAAAATTTTATCCTGATGATTGAGCAGCAAGAACGGGACGGGCAAATTTCGGTCAATTTGATTTACGACGGCCTCAGCAAAACTTTCATAATCAACATTTCCGGAAATTCCTTCGAATATTAGCGCGGAATTATGAATTTTTTGCAGATAATCATAGAAGCCGCATATATACGTCTCGAGATAGTCAATTCCATGATAACGAGGTCTGAGAAAAGGTTTCATGATCGAAGCGAAGTTGATGAAGTCATTGCGCGATAAATTTTCAGTGTTAAACGGGTAAAGAGTTCGGAATTTCTCAGCAGACCTGGCAAGATAAATGCAAGTATCACATGCCGTTACAGCCGCACATCCGCCCATATTCATGTCCCATTCAGGAAGCCAATCTTGATTTCCGCCGGGAGCATTCTCAATCGTGAAGTAATCGAGAGTTTTTTTCTTGGTCAAATTATCACATCCCTCAAAATTTTTGTCTGCATATTTTATAGCTTTAAGCGAATTTGTGAATGTTATGGAATTTTTATCTTGAAAATTTTATGATGAGAAAATAGAACATGTTATATTTTTCAGCTGGCAGAGCTGGTATCTCCTTTATCGCAGGCAATTTCGGAATTTCTTCAAGTTTATTGCGCAAAACCTCAAGCATTCTCGCTGTAATATTCCCCGTTTGTTCCGTAATTTTTCCTTTCGCCGTCATAATCTCGTCAATCATTCTCTCCTGACGCTTTATTACCGACTCAAGCTGTCTCGTTGTATCAAGAGCCTGAAGTGTTATATCCTCATCAATTTTACTGTAAAGTTCCACGCTCAATTATTGCTATTCTCTGCGCGGCTAACTCGTTCAACTTCTCCTGCATGGTCGTTACTGCCTTAGCTATCCTCACGAAACCTTCAGCCCTCGCGCGTTCCTTGTCGATTTGTGTCGCTTTCACTCGGTCAGGGTCATATGTCGTTGTGCTGTGGCTGGTGTAAGTATGTGAGCTTCCGCCGCTGAAAAATGATTTTACCGTGTCGACAGCTTTTGTGCAGAATGACGCAATCCCTGAAAACAGTCCCATTATTGTGCCCCCTGTTCCGCAATATCTTTTCTCATCCTGAACATCAGCGAGTTATATTCCTTCTCACGCCTCGCAAGCTCCTCACCGTATGCCCCAGCGTCCGACAAATAAACATCGTAATTCTTCTGTCTCAATGCCGAAAAACCGTCGAGAATTTCCGCCGACACCTTATCGAGCCCGTTATCTGCAACGAATGAGATTATCCCGTCAATTCGCAGGTCAAGCAAAGGTTCTGCCCAGTTGAGAATAAATATCCTGTCAGCCGACGACGTACACGAAAATATTATCTTCTGCAAAGCTCCCTGAAACTTTGACGTGAGTTTGTAGAGCATACTTTCAGCCTTGAATTTCTCCTGAAGACTTCCGCCCGGCGTGAACGCAAATTCCTGATGTATTCCCTTGCGCTCATCAAGAAAGAATTTATCAACGTCCGATTTATATTCCTTAAGTACCGCTGCAATTTCTTCCGGCACTGATTTACAATCTTCAGCGTTCACAAGCATATCACCAATAAGCCCGCGTTCAAGAATAGGCTGTAATTTCCCATCAATCTCAAGCCTCAATGTCTGCCATTCATCGCACCAAGCGCCCCAAAATCGCGCGTCAATCGTATCTTTAACGCAAGAGTCCTTGAGCTGACCGATTAGCGTCGTCTTGAAGACCTTGTAATCCTCCGTCCATTCAGTGAGAATATTTACTGCATTCATGACAAAATCCCTGTGGGCCTCGAAATACTCAATTTTCAGCAGGGCATTACGTATAATTCTGGCCGTGTTCTCTGCGATTATCGTGAATGTTGCGTGCTCCTCACGCTGTATTGCCGCAAGCTCCGTGATGCTGTCAGTGCTGTCTATTCTGTCTTCGAGTTCGGTAGCCTGTTTCTTGACGGCTCACGTGAAAGAGCGGGGCTGTCATCGTATTTCTTGGAGAGTTTGAGGGTTATAACGCCGAAATCCCTTATTGTTCCGTCCTTCTCGCACTCGAAATTCTCAATCATGATCATTAGGTCATCAGTCCATTTTTTGAGTGCCTCGAAGTATTTTATGACGGAAGAATTTACTGCGGGGAGGTCATATTGTGCGAGCATTGCTGTGTAATCGAACTCGGACGATAACACGCGGACGGCCATTAGCGGGGCGATTTGGTCGTTGAGTTCCTGAAGTTTTGCGGTTAGTGCGGGCTTGTCGATGTAGATTTTGCCGTAAAGCTGTGTGATTTCGTAGTCGCTGAAGATTGGCCAGAGGTCATTTTGCGTGAAGAGGTCAAGTGTGAACTGAAGGCGTTCGGTTTTGGAGAGGAGGATTATGTAGAGAAGCTATCTAAGTCTATTTTGCCTGTCTGAGTATTCCAATAATCAATGATTTTTATACGATAATTGCTTCCTTCTTTGAAGGGAAATGTATGGTTATCAGTTAACATTATCATTTCATCGTCTCTTGGGAGTCTCCAGTTCTCATATCCGCCAATGTTATCGAAGTTATCTCGTCTGCCATTTACGATAGTTGAAGTAATCCAGATTAGCCCACAAAAGCCCGGTCATCTTGTCCATGAGGATATACTTGTTGTTCTTGAAGAAATACCATATCTGCGCATTTATCGCCTCAAGTATCCTGTTCCTGCCTTCATCGCTGATAGCCTCAATCTCCGCAAGCTCAGTCATGACATTATCGCGCTGTGTCGTAAGTTCAGAGAGTCCTGACATAAAGCAATTCTCCTTTGTCGTTTAGAAATATATTTATTGTAAATAATAATGTCTCAGTGTCAAACAAATAAAATCGCTTAGTGTATATAAATTTTGACTGAATATTTCTTATTCTAGAAATTTACAGCAGAAAAATAGAACATGTTATATTTTTGCCTTCGATGATAAATTATTCCCTGAAAAAATTTACGACTGTGCTAAAATATTTCCCGTTTTTCATAATTTCACAACGAAAGGAAATTTTCACATGGCAGACATAATCGGACTTACATGTACTCAGTGCAAACGCCGCAATTACACTACAACGATTAACAAGAAGAAGCAGAGCAAGAAGCTCGAAATCAAGAAATATTGCAAGTGGTGCAACGCTTCAGTCCTTCATAAGGAATCAAAGTAGTATTGCCAAAGAATTAAACCTGTTGTAAAATCTCTCTCGTTTAATTTTCACGCAGGTCCGTGGCTCAATTGGCAGAGCACTGGTCTCCAAAACCGGGGGCTGAAGGTTCGAGTCCTTCCGGGCCTGCCATTTCTTTATAAGGACAAGACAAACAAAATGGCAAAAGCAACCACAGAGAAACCAACAAAAATGTCTTCGTTGATGACCTTCATTCGAGAAGCGAGGGCCGAACTCAAAAAAGTTACCTGGCCGACACGAAGGCAAATTTGGTATTGGACGTTAATCGTAATCGTTTTCACTCTCTGCGTTTCGTTATATTTGGGACTTATTGATTTTATTCTTGCGTGGTTATTCAGCGCGCTTCTGGGTTAAATATAAATCATGCCGGACAATAATCGCAAATGGTACGTAGTTCAGACTTACGCGAGCTACGAAAACAGAGTTGAAGCGGACTTGCGCGAGAGAATTAAGGCCATGCATATGCAGGATAAAATTTTCAACGTTTTAATCCCGACAGAAACGCATATTGTCGTTAAGGACGGGAAAAGCCGGGAAGTTACGCGAAAGTTATATCCGAGTTACGTGATGGTCGAGATGATACTTGATGAGCAATCCTGGTACGCCGTCAGACACACGCCGGGAGTTACGGGGTTCATCGGAGCTGGAACGCATCCAATTCCGTTGTCGCAAGAAGAAGTTGACCGCATAATGTCCGGAATGAAGAAGAGCGAGGAAAATCCCAAAATTGAAGTCGACTTGAAAATTGGTGATACCGTGCGGGTAATCGCTGAAGGAGAAATGAAGGGTTTCACAGGGCCTATAGTTGAGATTAACGCGAAAAGGGGCAAATTGAAATTCAATCATGGATTTCTCGGCGGTGCTGAAATTGAGACGGATTTCAAGTCAGTGGAGAAAGTTTAAGCAGTCAAAAGTTTTTTGGCAGTAATAAATCAATAGTAACAGAAACAGAAAGGAAAAATTTTTATCATGGCTAAGAAAGTAGTAGGGCAGATAAAGTTACAGCTGCCAGCCGGAAAAGCCACGCCCGCACCTCCTGTAGGACCTGCACTCGGACAGCACGGCGTGAACATTATGGAGTTCTGCAAGCAGTTCAACGCAAAAACTCAGGATCAAGCAGGATTAATCATTCCAGCGGTAATTACGGTTTACGCTGACAGGAGCTTTAGTTTTGAGCTGAAAACTCCTCCGGCGGCCGTATTATTGAAGAAAGCAGCAGGACTTGAGAAGGGTTCAGGAGTTCCCAACAAGACGAAAGTTGGAAAAATCGCACGCGCTAAGGTCAAAGAGATTGCAGAACTCAAGATGAAAGACTTAAACGCTAACGATATTGAGGGCGCAATGCATATGATCGAGGGCACGGCGCGTTCAATGGGGCTTGAGGTCGTCGATTAAGAACGAAGCGGAAGAGTTATTGAACTCGCTATTGACCGCAGGAGGTAAAGAATGAAGAGAAGCAAGAGATACAGAGAAGCCGCAGAAAAAATTGAAGCTGGCAAGTTATACGGACTTCGTGAGGCTGTAGATTTATTCAAGCAGGTAGCTACGGCAAAATTCAACGAGAGCATTGAAGTTCACGTTCGCTTAGGGATTGACCCGAGACACGCAGATCAGCAAGTTCGAAGCACGGTATCACTTCCACATGGAACTGGTGTAACTAAGAAAGTTTTAGTAATCACTCAGGGCGAAAAAATCAAAGAGGCTCAGGACGCAGGAGCTGACATTGTCGGCGGCGATGATATGGTTGCGCAGATTCAGGGCGGATTTATGGACTTTGACGCCGTAATCGCGACACCTGACATGATGAAATCCGTCGGACGCTTGGGAAAAGTTTTAGGCCCCAGAGGCTTAATGCCCAGCGCGAAAACTGGAACGGTAACATTTGAGCTTGCCAACGCCGTAAAAGAGATCAAGGCAGGACGTGTTGAGTTCCGAGCAGACAAGGCAGGAATTACTCACAATGCGGCAGGCCGTAGAGATTTCAGCGCTGATGACTTGTATGATAACGTCAAGGCTTTGTTGCAGGCGATTTACAGAGCACGCCCGGCTTCAGTGAAAGGCACGTATGTTAGGAGTATAGCGATTGCGCCGACAATGGGACCTGGAATTGCGGTAGATCCGGCACTCGCTCAGAAAGAATTAGCACTGTAAAAATTTTTCGCAATATATAAATCCGAAGACAGCAGGAGCATTTACGCTTAAAACTCGAAAAAAATCCTGCTCAGGAGAAAGTTAAACGTGATAATAATGCTTCTCCTGTTGTGTGCAAAATTTCGGGAGGAGCTTTTGTTTAATATTAAGGAGGTGAAAATAAAAACATGCCAGCAAAGATTAAGTATGAACTCGTCGACGCTTTGAAGGAAAAACTTTCAAGGACTAAAGCCGTTTATGTCGCTGAATATCGCGGAATGACCGTAGAGCAGAGCACAATGCTTCGTAAAAAAGTTCGTGAGGCGGGCGGTGAGCTTAAAGTCTCGAAAAATACTTTGTTCAAGATTGCCATGAAGGAAACGGGATTAACTGAGCTTCCCGAAGACATGACGAAAGGCCCGAACATTTACGCTTTATGCTATGATGATCCCGTAAGCGTCGCTAAAGTTCTGAAAGAATACGCTAACGACAAGACACAAAAAGCATTTATTCTCAAGGGCGGATTGCTCGAAACACAGCTTTTGGACTTGAACCAGTTATTAGCACTCGCGGATTTGCCATCGAAAGATGCTCTCAGAGGTCAAGTTGTCAGGACAATCGCGGCTCCGTTATCAGGACTCGTCAATGTATTATCCGGAACAATCAGGAATTTCGTTACATGCCTCGACCAAATTCGAGCAAAGAAAGAAGAAGGCGCGGCGTAAAAATTTATTATTAATAATATGGAGGTAAAATTTATTATGACAAAAGATGAAATCATTAGCGCAATTGAAACAATGTCAGTTCTTGAACTCTCGGAACTCGTAAAGGCACTTGAAGATAAGTTCGGCGTATCAGCTTCAGCGGCTCCCATGATGATGGCGGCAATGCCTGGTGCTGGTGCTGCGGCTCCTGCGGCTGAGGAGAAGACAGAGTTTGATGTTGTCTACAAAGGTCCTGGCGCGAACAAGATCGCAGTAATCAAAGTTGTACGTGAGATTACATCATTAGGCCTTAAGGAAGCGAAAGAGCTTGTTGACAATCCTCCGAAGAATATCAAAGAGGGCGTTTCAAAGGAAGAGGCTGAAGAGCTCAAGAAGAAACTGGCTGATGCCGGAGCGGACGTAGAAGTTAAGTAAGATTGCGTAGACAGAGGCTCATGAGTTCACGGGCCTCTTTTGTTTATGAAGCGTTTATGAGTTTATGAATGGAGGAATTTTCACGATGAGTGCGCAGAATAATAAGAAAAATCCCCAGCCCCAAAATGACAGCAAGAAAAAAATCATAATCGGCATCGTCTGCTTAATTTTATTATTAAATATTATGTGGACGATTATGCAGAACAAGTTTACCCCGAAGCTCGACGAGGTTAAAGCGGGAATGGCGGCTCTTGAGCAGAGAATTACGAAACTTGAGCAGAGCGGACTTCCTGATGTTGCTAACTTGAAAGAAGATTTTACGGCGTTGAGAGCTATAGCTGATAAATTCTCGGAACGTCTTAACGAGTCAATTAAAACCGAAGAAGAACAGCTCAAGGAGTTAGAAGCTCAAGTTGAAGCGAAGAGAGCACGCGTTGAGGAATTAAAGAAACTTTCCGGCCAGGAATAATAACACAACGCACCTCCTTTAGATGAAGCCCCGATTGAAGCTAATTCGTCGGGGTTTTGTTTATTGATGATTATGATAATATGATTGCTAATCTTGAAGATAAGGGGTTGAGAAATTCATGAACTGTTCAGGATGTGGAGCACCGCTTGAGCTTAACGATGAAAAATGCCCGTATTGCGGGAAAATTACGCCGTACGGTGAAAGAATGTTCGAGGAGCGCAAGGAGCAGGAGAAGAAGAAAGAGCCTGAGAATTTGCCGAAGATGAAATATGCTTCGATAGTTGCAATTGCAATTCTCTATGTAATTACGTTTGGATTTTACTCGCCTTATTGGTGCGTGTCTCGTGCGAACTCGCTTAACGGGCTTTACTCTGAGACGAAATTCCCGACATGGGCGGCTTGGCTTTATCTGGTTATAAGCGTGGCTGTCTTTTTGCTTCCAGGAGATTATGAGGCATTCGGACTTAACGAAGAAACTGGAGCTAACGTTTTAAGCGTCTTAATGCTCGTGTTAATGGTCATTGCAATTTGGATGTCGTTATGCGCGAGGAGAATTTTGCAACAGCATGCTTCACGTTTTATCGGAGTTGATGCGGCGGCTAACAGTGTTGCTCCGTCGATAATCATGATAGTAATCTGCGGGCCGGTTTACGTTCAGTATCATGTGAACAGGCTGATAAAAATGAAATTGCTTGCTCCGAAAATTTAGCAAAAAAAATGCCCCGACTGTGATTAATCGGGGTGTTTTCTTTATTTCGAGTTCTTGACGTAATCGTTGCGTTCTTTCAAGGCTCGTTCAGCAAGTGTGCATGCTCGTAATACTGCTTGAATGTCCTGACTTCCTGAGAGAGCTTCAAGATTTTTCACGGCATCTTCAAGTTCATTCTCAAGTTTTCGTGATGCTGGCGAAGGATCCGAATATCTCAGAGCTTCGGAGAAATTCACGAGTTGTTTAATGCTTTCTGCTGGAACTCCGGAGGCTTTCAAGTCATCGACGACGTACGAAACTTTATTTGCCAATGATGAGAGATTTACGCGTCCTTCGGATTGCTGGCGAGATTCTGAGCTTGAGAGTTTCAGCGTTGCCATGTTGACGAGGAGCATAGGGATTAAGAATACGACGAGGCCGCCGACGTGAATTAGCATGTACGTAACGACGGAGAAATTAGCTAAAGCATTGCCGACAGAGACGACGATAACGAACAGGAAATAAAGCCCGCCTAAAATAGCCTGAGTGAAATTCATCGGAATATTTTTGCCGGAGTTCTGACGCATCGCAATTCCGCTGAACATTAAGGTCTCAAGTACCAGCGCGAAAAGCAAAAAGCCCGCAGAAATCCAGAAAGTTACGCCTCTTTGCTCCGGAGTTGTCAGGAAGTAAACGAAGAATGCTGCGACGACACCGATTAAGAGCATGAGGAGGAATATATTGAAGACTTGACGGATTTTGTTAAAGAATTTTCCCATTTTATTAACACATCACCTTTCACGTAAATTTATAATTGTTGTCCGCAGTTCATGCAGAATTTTGCACCAGGAATTAAAGCCGCACCGCACTTCGGACACGCTAATTTAGCTCCGCAGTTCATACAGAATTTCGCGCCCTCGATTACAGGTTGACCACACGACGGACAAGTTTTGCCTGAGCCTGAGGGTTGAGGATTGGGATTTACGGGATTAACTGGATTAACGGGAGGATTTGAGGGATTAGGATTTTGCTGAGGATTAATATATTGTCCCATTTGCGAGGCCATTTGTCCGAAGGTTCCGCCCATTCCCATGCCCGCACCGAGACCAACGCCAGCCCCTAAAAGTGAGCTTCCTCCTTCGTTCTTAGCGGCCGCTTCCATAACGTCGAAGGATCTTTGCTGTTGATAGTTATAGCCGATTACGTTCATGCTCGCCCGTTCGCTTAAGGCTTGTTTGAGCTTCTTTATGCCCTCGTCGTCGTCGTTGATGTTCACTGAGCCGAAATAGAAGTTAAGGGGTTCAATGCCGTAATTCGCAAATTCAGGCCTGATTTTCTCGACAGCCTCGTTCGACATATCCTCAAGATACGCGCTAATCTCAAAAATATTAATCTTCTTGTGAGCAATGTACGTAGAAATCATATCGCCCATTCGTGAGAGAATTAACCCTTTAAAATAGCTCTCAATGTCAGCGCGTGTAATCGATGATTTATTTCCGGCCAATTTCAACACAAACTGTCTGCTCTCATTCACACGAAGTCCGAACTGTCCAAATGCCCTAACATAAATCGGAATTTGATACTCCGGGTCGCGCAATAAAATCGGGTTTTGAGTTCCCCACTTAATATCAAGCACATTGACTTTGTTCACGAACCATACGGACGCTTTGAATGCGCTTTGTCCGCCGGTTGCAAGGTTAATTAGGCGGCTTAACATGGGAATATTATTTGTTGAAAGAGTATGACGACCTGCCGCGAATAAGTCCAGAGCTTGGCCGTCCTTGAAGAGAATTGCTTCTTGAGCTTCACGAACGATTAACTGCGTCCAGTTTCCGAGTTCATCGCTTTTTGCCGGATTTTTCTTGTCGACGTAACGCCACGCGAGAATATCGTTTGAGTTGATGCTGTCGTCCCATTGAACAACTTGAACTATTGCCATGAATTTTTACACCTCTTATATTGCAATTTTTGTGTATAAATCTGTATCAACTTTCACAGCTATTATAATTTCTCCAGCTTCCAAATGTACAGCTTCCATTTTGCTAGCTTCAGGAATTTCCAAGCCTTTATCCTCAGCATTCACAAGCATAAGACTAAGTACATCTTCAGCATTATCAATCGCCTCATGCAACGTTTCTCCGTCCGTGAAGCAATTATGAAGATCCGGGAAATTCACATAATATACTTTATCATTGAAATCATAATTTATTATTGCCGGATATTCGTATTTCATTCTATACCTGCCTCCTTGAAAATTTTTCTCAAAGTTCCCGGCGGAATGTCCTTGCCTGAATGTCTCCAAACTGGAAAATCATTACCGGTAATGTCAGAATGCCATATCTCATGATTTGTCCCCTCGCGAAGGAAATAACAGCCGTTAGCCTTAAGTATTCGTAATAATTCTGAACGTTTCATGAGTTTCTTTCCGGCATTACAAACTCGCCGACTTTTTTACACGCCTCGCACCATGCTCGCTCGATATCCTCATCCGAAAACTTATCGCTGAAGCGTCCCTCAGGTCTCCAATCTATACGTCTGAATTTCTTGCCTTTACGTTCCTGCATATTCATTCACCTTCCCTTCACGTTCAGGCCAATTATACAGCAAAAAAAATTAGCTCCCCCATTTCTGAGAGAGCCAGTATTGTCCTGTTAGTGAGTGCACTTCTTCGTTCAGAACTCGAAACTTATTGTCTGAATTTTCGCGAGGCCCTAATGCTAACTTACACGAGAGTAAATTTTCTAGCGAATGAACATTCCTACGTTCCCCGTCTTGTCTGTTAAGTCCGCACTAACACCTGCGTTGTTACTAGTAGTTACTTTCCACAGACCTACAGCCGATTTACGTGATATCAGCTTATCGCCAACGCGTGAATCCGTGTTGTTGATGTAGACAAACCAAGTTCCGGAATTTTGGTTGCCTACAAATTCGTAGTCACCTAATCCCTCATTGCTCATGTACTTTGCAATTTCACTTTTCTTGTCACTGAGCTTGAAGCCTGATGTTTCGGCTGTCGAAAGATTATCCGCATACCAAGAAAGTGCCGCTGTCTTGAGATTGCGCAGGTTGCTCACGATATTGCTAGCTTTTGCTGAAGTTACAGCCTCTGTGCTCGAAAGCATCATCATTGTGCTCAATACGCCGATTACTACGATAACGATTAACA
>ERZ842401.4902-NODE-4902-length-15186-cov-5.230784_pt1 | contig 15186 bp, 21 predicted proteins | sample MGYA00521270_ERZ842401 | MGnify/ENA primary metagenome ERZ842401 (study PRJEB31892, sample SAMEA3878208) | bioreactor metagenome | biome: Moose rumen | place: Sweden | collected 2011-10 | study: EMG produced TPA metagenomics assembly of the PRJEB12797 data set...
ATTTCTACAGCTACGACCAGAACTGGACAGGCAAACACGACCCCTGCACCAAGGTACGGCACAACTACAGCCACTTCTACGGCGTGCTCAGACCGAAAGACCAGAGCCGCATCACAGGCACTGCAGCGGCCTTTGAGCCGGGGACTTACACTCTCGCCGTCAACCTAAAAGTCCGCACCGGATCCGGCACCAGCTACGCCCAGAAAAAGCGCAGCGAGCTCACCGCCGACGGCAAGGCTCACGCCCTGGATCAGACCCTCGCTGTCCTCCGTTCGGGGACAAAGGTTACAGTGTCTAAGGTCACCAAAAAGTCCGCCAAGGAGTGGTGGGGCCTGATACCATCCGGATGGGTTTGCCTGATGATGGAAGGAAAACCATATGCTAAGAAGGTGAGCTGATGGAGAGTGTAAAATATGTAAAAATGCGCACTACTGCCAGAGTAAATTACCGTAATGAAATGAATACGGATGATGATTCTGTTGAAGGAATTCTAAATACCGGTTCGACAGTAAGCGCTGTCGAAAATTTTTACGTATTCAAGCATGGTCATTTCTGGCGTAAGGTCAAGATCCACCGCAGACATTTTTTCATTATGACCGACTACCTTGAGGATACCTGAGAGAAGTTTCATTTTTTTATATCATTAAAAGCACCTTTGATGGTTAATTTAATACCATTAAAACTATACCGAAAAATTTGAAATGTAATAAAATAAAGCTGTGAAAGACCTCTTTAGTTGAGATGTTTCACAGCTTTTTTGCATTTTGCTTGTCAAATTTTTGGATTTTGCTTGTCAAATAACAAAACTTTTATTTTAAGATTCGAGATAGATCCCTCTTTTAGAATCATTCCGATAAATGATCTGCCTTCTGCATCAACAATTCTAATGAACAGATCAATGCTTTTATCAACACTGCTGATTCCTTCCATAATTTCAACATCTTTCGCAGTTATAGAAACCTCGTTATTAATAATTATTTTCATAATAATACCTCCTGTCTAAATATTTTTACTAATACTTTGTCAATTTAAAACTTGCATAGATTATAAATATTCACACTATATCGTGTTATAACTCTTTAAGCACTTTCAGGCACATCGTTTATTTGAAAGTCATAATCTCCACTTCTGATTATATCCAATAACTTTTTTACGAAGTTCATAGAAATAAGATCGTTGATTTCCTTTCCATGTGTTGAGAGTTCACCAATATTTACCACTTTCAAATCTGAATACTTTTCTTTGTTTCTTCTATAATCATCTATCGGAGTATGGAAAGAGTGAGTATTTAGATCGTAATACAAAAAGTAATTATAATTTGTTTCGTTATATATGATTACATAAACTGTAATTGTATCTTCAAAATAATCATCAACAATAATTTCTTTTTTACGAGAATAGCTGTTTATTACTGTATCACCCAATCTTTCCAACTCTTCTTTATACTCATCTTCATCATCACACTCAATTGAATATGTCCTTATGTCCTCTGCTTCATGGATACAAGTTGGAGAAAGCAAAGATAAAAACTCATCTTTTATTTTATAATATTTTTCTTTTTTGTCTCTATATCTCCATTCATTGAAGTAGGTGTCATATCTCCTATTTCGATATTCCTTTTCTTTATCTCTGCAATTCTTTGCCCTTTTGTTTACACTGTATATGCAGTCAGATAGCATATCAATAGTTATTATTCTTTTTTTAAGGTTATCCATGTAAGCTTTTGGTGTATTCATTTATATCCTCCTCTGTATTCCTCTAAAAATAACTAATAATTTAGGCTTAATTAAAAGCGCTTGAATGTTAAAGACACTTTATATAAATGATTATATCTCACATAAAAGCATAGAATGTCTTTACACATAATATAGCACGCAAAACAGTCGGTTGTCAAGTGCTTGAAAGTAAAATTTAATATTATGTACATTTTCGCTTTGAACAACACTAAAAAATGTGCAATATCAACATATTTTAATAAATATTCAGATATTTTTTTAGTATATCACTTGACAAATCTTGTTATTTGATATATAATACTGTTAAAGTTAACAGAACGGAGTGACTAATTCTAATGAATCAACTTGATAAGAAAAAAGAAATTACAGAGCTTGTAAAAAAATGTATCGGTGACAGATCTATCACCGCAGCAAGCATGGACACCGGATTAAGCAGAAATAAGCTCCAAAGGTTAAAGACAGGCGTTTTTGCTAAAATTCCCCCATTAGAAGATTTTGCTGCATTGACAAATAAAAATGCCAATCCGCAAAATGGAGTTACGCTTGATGATTTTAAAAAGATCCTTGAAATGCCGACAATACAAACTGATAAGGCTGCACGCAAAAAAAGCGGTGAAATGATAGAGGCACGCTTTTTAGGTATTATTATTAGTTATTTAAATAAGAAATATAATAGTTATACTATTGTAAACAGGAGTTCTGACAGAGCCGATCTCACAATAATGGTCGATGGTCTGACTTATTGCTATCAATTTATTCATATGAGTCCATATATTGTAAACCCGGATAAATTCTCAAATATAATAGATTCGTGTATATTAAAAGCAGTTAAGATAAACGCTTGTGATGGCTTCAATATTGTTTGTAACAACCATTCATTATATGAAGCGATGATAAATATGAACTGGAAAATCGGAATCAAAGCAAACGTTATACTCGTTGATTATGAAACTTTTTCAGTTGTTGAATCATTTACCCTGAATTGAATTATGATTATCAAAACGATCCGACCTGTTGTGTAAGTCGGATCGTTATTTGTTTATAAGCGTCAATTACTGAGGAGCTGAGCATGCTTATTTATATAAGGTTCACTCATTCAACGTCTTGCCCCTGCATAATTTCAATTAATCCTCCGAATAATTCTCGTCATAATCTATATATGGCACACCGACATTTGTTTCGGTATCAAAAATTGTTTTACGAAACCCCATAGGTTGAATTTACCCTAATATTGTTGTATAATAAGGAAAAGGAGGCTTGGCATATGAAGATTAATAATAAAAATTTTGTCTCCATTGCGGAATCAAATCAAAATTTTTCCAAAGTTGCCCAAATTGCTGATAAAAATGGCTATGTTGTTATAATGGAGAATAACACTCCAAAATACATTCTCGTTGAGTTTGCATTAGCAGAGAAAGATCAGCTTGCTGATGATGAGGAGCTGCTCGAAGTATCTCAGCGTTTGATTGAACAAAACCGCAATGCTTATGATGAACTGGCAAAAAATAATTAGTAAATCAGTAATCCTCCGAATTATCCTCATCATAATCAAGGCTATCATAGTCGATGTATGGCACACCGATATTTGTTCCTGTATCATACTTGCGAGGCTTGATTCCACCAAACTTCTTTGTTATAGTATCAGGCTTTGTCGCTGAAGCCAGCAGCAAGCCTGATTTGAGCTGAATAAGGCTTTTTGTTTCCTTATTCTTTGTAAGATTCGCAAGCTTGCCCTCTTCTTTTTTGAGTTGATAGTACTCTTTCGCAAACTTAGTGTTGTAGCCGAGGATGAACTCGATCTCATCACAATTGATGAAGTTTCCTGCAATCGAAACGAACATAATAATTTCTCCTTTACAATTTATTTGAGCTGATGCTCTACTATTATTATAGTATAATATTTAATTTCTTAAAAATCAGGTTTTAATTCTAATAATAACTGCCGCACCAATTAATGATACGGCAGGTTCCGGATTGTTTTATATAGTATTATTCTTCCAGCTCAGCCTTGACTCTCTCAGCTATCGTGTTACCCGGAAAACCACTCAAGTCTGCAAGGTACTCAAGCGCTAATCCATAGCCCAATTTAAACTGGTTCATATTCATCAGCTTTATTACCTCGCAAATGTTATTATCCAGCTTCTGCACTATATCAGCTCCGAGCGCTGTTTTTATCTTGTATATAGTGCTGTCCAAATTATGAGAAGCCAGCTGAAACTCCTCCGAGGCAATATGCTCCTGCTCAGGGTTATAATCGTTGCTTGCAAAAAGCAAATCGGAAATCGTTTCGATCTCAACGTTCTTGTTACAGCCATTTACAGATCCAAGCTCACCTAAGTCATCTATCTCATTTCTCAGATACTCTTCATCAAGCTCGCCGTCGTGATAATATGTCCCGTTTATATTTGTCAGCACAATGCCTGGTGTATCTTTATAGTAAAGATAATTAGTAATCAGTCTATAAAAAGTGAGGGAATCAAGGCTCTTAAAATACATGAATTTCTCATTAAAAAGCTCGGGATTATCGGTGATCGAAAGCATCAGATTTGACTTCATCAGTCTCGCCTGTATCAGCTCACCCTCTTTCAGATCTCTCATTTTGCCTTTTACTTTGATCAGGTCATTCGTGTCAATATAAATCTTTAAATTGTCCATGTCTATTGTCCTCCTTAAAACCATTCGTCGTCGGTAATGTTTTCAAATTCAAAATCTTTTAAATCCTTATTATGATTATTGTATAGGTTTTGATAAATCTCTGATGCAACCAGATAGCCCTGCTTAAATGCTATTCTATAAACTATTGGAAGCAGTTCTTCCTCGTAAGCTGCCGTCAAAGCATCAAGATTTGAATAAATCTCCGGGTCACATTTCTCGCAAATATTTTTGTATAAGCTGCTTGCCATCTTCATAATCTCCTTATACTCTTTATTCTCATTGATAATCCTCTCGGGGTTATACAAAGGCGACTCGGCTATCATATCAAGCGCATTGCTATAGTCCTTTGCAGCCTTAACAAAGTCTGATGTATCAAGATCATCACCAAAGATTTTTCTGAGCTGCTCGTCACTGGATTTGGTGTCGATATACTCGTCACCGATTTTGGTAAGCGCAATTCCGTGTATATTTTTGCTTTGTAAATAAGATAGTATAAAAATCAAAAACTGAGGATTATAAAAACCATTATCCGTATTTTTAAAGTATATCGTTTCCTGATCAAGAGTTCCGGCATTATCAACAGGTTCCATTTTAAGCACAGTATCTTTTAAGGTTACCTTAAAAAAAGCTTTGGAGAAAAGCCCCTCGATATCACCTGCTTTTTGCAGCACACCTTTGTTGTCACAATAAATGTATGCTTTTTTATCTTCATTATCCATAAGCCTCGATCCTTTCTGTTATTTGTATAGTGATTTTTATTTTCATATGACCAACAGAACTCCTTTCTTGGTTGACACCTTTATTGTAATATGATATAATGTACTTAGATAAACAAATATCACATTACATTTGTGTTGTTATCTTACACTTATATTATACACTATGTACATAGTTTTGTCAACAGTTAGAATGTAAAAAACTTATACAAATTTTTATTAGGTGTTTTGTCCATACTGACTATGTACATAGTTGATTTATCCCCTTTGATTTGAGGTGAAACGCAATGAAAAAATCAGAGTTCAATAAAAAGGATTACGATATAAAATATAATAAGGAACATTACAAGCAGCTTAAGCTGAATTTGAAACCGGATGATTTTGATCTCATTACTGATTTCTGCGAGAGAAATAATATAGTAAAGAGCAAATTTATTTTAGCTGCATGCAAGTACTTTATTAATAACGATAAAAATCCTCTTGACGAATAAATACATATTAATATAATTTAAAACTGTGAGGTGGGTTTATATTGACATCAGAGCAGTATCCAAAAAGTGAGCATGGCAGACGATGCTTATATGTTTGCGATTATATTGTATATTCCGCCGCAAGATGTAATACTGATATTCAGACTATTATTGGTAAAATAGGCAAAGACACACTTATCCATTTGTATGATTATGCCGATCTATTATCGCCTTATCCGCACGGTGAGCATTTTGATAAATTCGTTCAAGATTACGGTCTTATATCTGTGATTGATGATAGTGCTGTCAGCAGAGAACTGGTCAGAGATGAAGCACATGATCTTTATTGTAAATTAAAATGCGAAGACAAATCATCGGATATTTTTATACAATTATTATTAGATATTAAATTATAAATCCAGCCCCCGCAGACCATTACATCTGCGAGGGCTTTTCTCTTACATATCAAACAGATTGATAACCTTCTTCCCAACACTTTTAGCATACTTCATCGCATTATAAGCGCCGCCGTTCTCCTTCTCCACATAGCAGATAACCAAATCCGCCCTGTTGCACATCTCCCTGTTTCTGACCCCGATAGCCGCCTTCGGGTGAGCAGAGACAGCATCGGAGCTAATCTGAACTTCGTCATAATAATCCTCAAAGCTTTCCTTGTTGTCACGGTACTCGGCCCGCTCATAGGGGAGCACAAGAATATGCGAAACATTCCCGTAGTCGTAGCGCCCCTTTGCCTTCTTTATTGCCGAGGACACTATCTGGTCAAACTCGCCGTCCCTGCCGACAAGGAACTCGACATATTCCTTCTGGTTTATCAGGTCTTTCAGTATAGGCTCAATCTGCTCCTCAATCTTAAACATATTGTCAACGTATCTGTGCCCGAAAAATGTAACCTTGTAAATCTCCATGAAATCACCTCTGTATAAAATAGGTTAAAATATCCCATATTAATTATATCATATGTAAAATGATTACGTAAGTGCGTACACGCATAAACGTATAAAACTGTATAATTTAGTTAAAGATTATACAGTAGGTGATGAAATTGTCAGCAGTTAAAAATGCCGTTGTAGAGCGGTTTAAAAGCATATGTAATGAACGTGGTATTGCGGCTAATGAGCTTGCAAACATCTCGGGTGTTACTCCTTCAACCGTATACAGCCTCTTTGACAAAACAAGGCATAATGTATCAATAAAAACTATCAAGATACTTTGTGACGGGTTGGATATATCGCTTGGCGAGTTTTTCAGCTCTCCTGAATTTGACGAACTTGAACAAGAGATAGAATGAAAACGGAGTCATACGGCTCCGTTTTTTTGTTGTATCTATTCATCGAAGAAATACGTTTCATTTGGATCGATTTTTATAGCTCCGATTATATTCAGACATTCCTTGACCATATCCTTGGAAATGTTATGTCTTCTCTTAATAATGGCATAAATCAATTTAAGGATATAATTCGGTATGTCCCCTTTCTCATTGTTCAAAATGATTTTCTTATTTGAAATAAATACGTTCTCTCTAAGCTCCTCTCTTTGAGCATGATTTAACTTTAGTGCATCAGCAATTTTGACTATATGCTTCTTCTCGATCACACGCTCCCCTCTCATTAGATTTGTCAGATGGCTATAGCTTATTCCGCTAAGATTTGATAGATCGGCTATTACCTACACGTTACCTTGATAGATACACGCCTGAGCAAAGGCGCAGACATGAGGTTCGTCCAGGTTTGTCTAATCCCTCTACAACTAACGGCAGAAACAATCAAACATGGGAGCAGCAGTTTGAGGGTGACATTCAGTATGTTGACCACATCACGTTTGCAACTGATGTAAAAAGTGTTTTTGATACTGTAAAAGTTGTATTCACCCATAGCGGTGCAACAGCAGCCGATGGAGGAGCAAGGGGAGAATTTATCGGTATCGCTAATGTTGATGATTTGAAAGCTGATGCAGAAGGCAATTACATGAAACTATAATAGACATGATTGTAAAGGATAAATGGTAATGAAAAAAATATATGTAGTGGGCGCAGGCGGCTTCGGCAGAGAACTGATTTGGTGGCTCAAAGATATTAACAAGGTAAATCCTACATGGGAAATCATGGGCTTTCTTGATGATGATCCCCATGCTTTAGATGAATATGAATGCGACTACAAAGTTGTTGGTTCAATCAAAGATTGGCAGCCGAAAGAGGACGAGGAGTTTGCTTTGGCTTTAGGCTCTCCTGCATTAAAAAGAAAAATCGTTGAGATCATGAAGGCTAAGGGTGCTAAGTTTGCAACAGTCATTCACCCGACCGCTATGCTCAGCGAATTTGCTCACCACGGAGAGGGCTTTATCATGTTTCCCTACTCTAAGTTGTCGGCAAATTCAACAGTCGGTGACTTTGTTACTCTGCTTTCTTCTCCGATAGGACATGATACGCTGATTGGAGATTATTCTGTTATCAGCGGAAATTGCAGCGTAGTTCGTAATGTTGTTATTGGAAAAGATGTATTCCTTGCTGCTGGTGTTTGTATTGCACAGGACGTTCATATTGGTGATGGAGCATATCTCGGACTTGGCTGTGTAGTATTAAAAGATGTTCAGGAGGGTGCAACAATGTTTGGAAATCCTGCAAGGGCTATGCCTAAAATGAATTGAATGGAGGACAGGTCATGAAAAGCAGATTGGCAAGTTTATTCTATGAAAACGCTCAGAAAACACCTGATAAATTAGCGATTTGGTGTGATGGCAAAACGGCTACATATAAGGAAATGGCAGATTTGGTAAGCAGATATTCCAATCTTCTTCTAAGTCAGGGCGCTGTCTATGGTGATTACATCGCAATTCCCATGAACAATAGTATCGAGTCAGTAGCATTGTTTTTCTCTGCTGCTGATCTTGGCATTTGTGTTGTACCGTTAAATCCGTCCCTCCCTCTTGAAGCAGTAAAGTCTGCTATGCAGGCAGGAGATATTAAGCACGTTATAGCAAGAAGTTCCTTCTTTTCTGATTGTGCAAAGAGTGGCGGACTTGATATTCCTGGTTTTGCGATTTGTCTTGACAAGGAATATGAGGATACAGTCCCGTTTTCAAAGATAAACGAAATGTCAACAAACAGACCTGAAACTGATTTTGATGTTAAGGGTGATGAGAGCCTTATCTTGACTATGACCTCCGGCTCAACAGGCAATCCGAAGCCGATCGACATTAGTCAGGATAACAAATATGAGAGGTCAATGGCTCACATTAGGGTTTACAATATCACAAAGGAAGATAGCATATTGGCGGCTACACCTCTTTATCATTCATTAGCAGAACGCCTTGTGATTCTCCCTCTGATACTTGGTGCGACTTCTATTCTTCTCCCTCGATTTACTCCGGCAATTTGGCTGAAATGCGTTGAGGAACAGAAGCCTACATTTACGATTGCGGTTTCTGCACAGCTCGCTCAAATACTTGAATTGCTCAAAAAGCCTGATGCACCTACAATTACCAGCTTTAGAAGTATCGTATCATCGTCTGCATTACTTGAAGCATCGGTCAAGTATGAGCTGATTGATCTGCTAAAGTGTGAGTTCCACGAAATGTACGGAGCTTCTGAGGTGTCAACAGTTACGGATATTTGTTTTCAGACTTCTCAGGACAAGCAGAAATCTGTCGGAAAGCCTTTTGATGAAGCACAAATCAAAATTCTGCGTGATGAAAGCGAATCTGATTTTGATACAGAGTGCAAGCCCTATGAGATTGGTGAGATCGCCGTTAAATCTAAGCTCCAATGCAAGGGTTACTATAAGCAGGAGTCTATGATGCAGGCAGCCATGTTCGGTGATTATTTCCGCACAGGGGATTTGGGCTACCTTGATGAAGATGGATACCTTTATTTCTCTGGTCGGAAAAAGGAGCTTATCATCACAGGTGCTATTAACGTGTATCCTCACGATATTGATGTAGTTATTGGACAGTTGCCTGAGATAGAGGAATGTGCAGCATTCTCCTATCCTGATGAAAGACTTGGCGAGGTTGTTGCATTGGCAATCGTTCCAAAGGAAGATCATGAGATCAATCTCCGTGCCATTAAAACCTATTGTGCAAGAAATTTAGCTGATTTCCAGCAGCCGCATAAGATTTTTGTTGTGGACAAGCTCCCGAAGAATACAATGGGCAAATTACAGCGTATGTCAATTTTGAATTACGTTCGTGAAGCAGGATTAGATCAGTAAACAGAAAGGGATACATACTATGGAAAAAGTAAAGGAATTTATCGTTGATTACATTCAGCGTGAATATACAATATCAGAAGATATAGACATTATGGAGCTTAACTATGTAGAATCAGGGTACATTGATTCTATGGGTATGATACAGTTCATCGCTGTGATAGAAGATGAGTTCGGTATCAGCTTTTCTGATGATGAGCTGGCTGAACCTGATATTAAGGTAGTCGGAAAGCTGATCAATATGGTTGTAAAAAAACTGGAGGAAGTCTAATGGTAGTAGATGGAATCAAAGTAGTTGATGCAACACTTCGTGACGGCGGTCTGGTAAACGATTTTTATTTTGATGATAATTTTGTCAAGGCTTTATATGACGCCAACATCGCTGCCGGAGTAGACTATATGGAGTTAGGGTACAGAGCTGACAAAAAGCAGTTTGATCCCAAAGACTTTGGCAAATGGAAGTTCACAAGCGATGAAGATGTGTGGAATATCATCGGCAAGAAAAATCCTAATATGAAGCTGTCTGTTATGGCTGATGTGGGAAGATGTGATTTCAGAAATGATATTGGGCCGAGAAAAGACAGTCCTATCGACATATTCAGAGTTGCTACCTATATTGAGACTATCCCCGAAGCAATCGAAATGATCAACTATATCAGCTCTCAGGGATATGAAACAACGTGCAATATCATGGCTATCTCTAAATGCACAGACGAACAGATCGCTCACGCTCTCTATGTTTTAGCAGAAAGTCCGGCACTTGCGGTTTATATTGTTGACAGCTATGGTGCGTTATATCCAAAGCAGGCAAGAAAACTTGCAAGGCTTTATCATCAGATACTCGCTCCAGCAGGAAAAGAAGTCGGAATGCACGCTCACAATAATCAGCAATGTGCCTTTGCAAACACAATTGAAGCAAAAGATATGGGAGCTAAATGGCTTGACGGTACTGCTTATGGTATGGGACGAGGTGCAGGAAATTGTCACCTTGAAGGATTGTTGGGTTATCTGAACGGTAAAAAGTATCATGTTGATCCTATTTTGCAGTTGATAGAGGAATGGATGCTCCCCATGAGAGAATCAGGTATTGAATGGGGATATAACACTTCCTATTTACTCACAGGATTAACGAATCAGCACCCCCGAACAGCTATTGCAGCCACAAAGAAGAAAGATCATCAGTTTACAGAGCAATTTAAGTTTTTATCATATCAGTAATCAGAGAGGTGTCATAATGAAAGAGGTAGTTACCGTTGGAGTAGTTGGAGCCGGACGAGCGCTTGAGCTTCACGCATTTGGCTATAAGAGATCGAATATTCCCGTTCGTCTTAAAACCGTTATGGCACGCAGACCTGAGCAGATCAAGCAGGCTGTAGAGCTTTATGGCTTTGAAAAAGGAACTACGAATTTCGATGATCTGCTAAATGATCCTGAGATTGATGTAATTGACATCTGCACTCCTCCTTATGTTCACAAGGAAGAAATCATCCGATCTATGCGAGCTGGCAAGCACGTTATCTGTGAAAAACCGCTTGTCGGATATTTTGGGAGACCAGGCGATCCTGAACCTATCGGAGAGAAAGTATCAAAGAAATTCATGTTTGAATGCTTGCTTGAGGACTTGGCAGAGCTTCGTGAAGTTCGCAAGGAGACAGGAAAGCGTTTTATGTATGCTGAAAATTTCGTATATGCTCCTGCCGTTCTGAAAGCCGGAGAGATCATTCGTGCCAAAAAGAGCCGTATTCTTTACATGAAGGGCGAGGAAAGCCTGAAAGGTTCAAGCTCTCACGTTGCAGGCGAATGGAACAAAACAGGCGGCGGTATCTTTATGAGAAACGGCGTTCACCCTCTCGGAGCTATTCTCTATCTGAAAGAGCAGGAGTCTATTTCTCAGGGACATAATGTAACTGTTAAAAGCGTTGTCGGTGATATGGGATACGCCACAAAGCGACTGAGTGAGTATGAGCATCGTCATATCGCCGCCCGTCCTCACGATGTTGAAGATGCAGGAACAGCGGTTATTACCTTTACTGACGGAAGTAAGGCAACGATCATCTCAACAGATAACCTGCTCGGTGGCAGTAAGAACTATGTTGAGATTTATGCAAATGATACTGCTATCAACTGCCGCCTAACCATGAATGATGCTATGGAGACATACATGGTCGATGATGATGGTATGGACGGAGTATATCTTTCGGAGATGCTTCCCATTGTTACTGGCTGGAATAAGCCTTTTGTGGCTGATGAAATGCTCCGTGGTTACTGTAATGAGATCGTAGACTTTATGGGAGCTATTTTGGAAGATAGAGAGCCGGAGGGTTGCTTTGATCTGGCAGCTCAGGTTATGAAGGTTGTGTATGCGGCTTATTACTCTGATGAAGAAGGTCGGAGAATTGACCTTGTTTAATTAAATTTAATAGATAATTAGATAGGAGTCGATATTTGGTAATGAAGAAGAATAAAATTCTTATTATTCTTAACGATTTGAAAAATGGTGGTGTAGAGCGCGTTTTATCTGTATTAGCCAATTATTTTGCTGATAGAGGATATGCAGTAAATATTCTTGCAATTGCTTCTGATCAGATAAGTTACCCGCTGTCACCAAAGGTTAAATATGAATATGTACCGATCATTGGAATCTACAAAAGAGTTAGCATTTTCAAGGAATTTGATGTTATGAATAGGATTGCAAGAGAGATTAAGAGAATCAATCCTGAATATGTCATTGGTTTTGATGATTCTATAATTATCAGGAGTATTCCTGCCGCATGGTTACAGAAAAGAAAAATTGTGGTTTCTGAACGCATTGATCCTTCAATCTATGGATTGCCTATGAGGATTATACGTCAAGTCGCATATGATATGGCAGATGCTGTTGTTTTCCAAACACCTGATGCAAAAAAGTTTTTCCCTAAAAGAACACAGAAAAAAAGCGTTGTCATTCCTAATCCATTAAGCCAAGAACTGCCTATTAGAAAAAATGTGACTAATAAAGATATTCTTATGGCTTGTAGACTTCGTTCTCAAAAAAATGTTCACATGGCAATTAAGGCATTTTCAAAATTTTATAAAACACATAAAGATTATCGTCTTGTTGTATATGGAGAAGGAGAACAACTTGATGAATTGAAAACGTTGGCTAAGAAACTTAATGTTTCAAATAATGTCATTTTTCCTGGTCATGTTGATGATATACATGAAAGAATGGCTGAATGTGCTATTTATTTATCTACATCTGATTATGAAGGCTTATCTAACTCTATGATTGAAGCATTAGCCATCGGAGTTCCAAGCATTTGTACAGATTGTCCAGTTGGCGGTGCGAGAATGATGATTAAGAATAATGTCAACGGATTGTTAGTACCCATTGGTGATGTTAATGCTTGCGCAGAGGCGATGAGTAAAATAGCAGATAATCCCACTTTTGCGCATAAAATTGGAAATAACGCAAAGCAGATAAACAGTAAGTTAGCCGTATCTGTAATATGCCCCAAATGGGAAAAATTATTGAAGTGATTGTATCAAGGATGTATAGGAGCAATTTGTATACTCGCTCCGCCGAAATATATTCTATCAATCTTTTCATATCAGAAAGACTTGGAAAAATACGAAACAAGGGTTCGCTCTGCCAAAAGCAAGGCTACACAGGACGCTGCCGAGAAAATACTTGAAGCCCTCCGCCGTGCTCTTGACAAGGCTGAAAATCTTGATATTCTGTTCGACAAGCACATGGAGGATAGGACAGGGAAATACATCGTTTTCTGTGCCAATCTTGAACATATGCAGGAGATGATTGAAAAATCCAAGGAGTGGTTTGAGAAGGTAGATAAGAAGCCGCATATCTACTCGGTGTACTCTGATGACCCGACGGCAAGTAGGTCTTTTGCAGAGTTCAAAGCAGATAATGACCCTAAACATTTGAAACTACTGTATTATATTGATGCACTAAACGAGGGCGTTCATGTTCCCGATGTTTCGGGAGTTATTCTTCTGCGTCCGACTATCTCTCCTATCATTTACAAGCAGCAGATCGGGCGAGCATTGTCCGCTTCAAAGTCGAAAAATCCTGTCATTTTTGATATCGTTAACAACATCGAGAACCTCTACAGCATTGACGCTATCGAGGAGGAAATGCAGGTCGCTATCCAGTATTATCGCTCACATGGCGGCGAGGGATTTGTTGTCAATGAGACCTTTGAACTTGTTGACAAGGTGGCTGACTGCAAATCGCTGTTTGACGAGCTGGAGGGAACGCTGTCTGCAAGCTGGGACATCATGTTTGAGCAGGCAAAGAAATACTATGATGAAAACGGAAACCTCGATGTACCCAAGCGCTATTTTACGCCCGAAGGTTATTCTCTCGGGTTGTGGGTACAGACACAACGCCGGGTGTATAAAGGCGATGTGGCAGGCAACCTCACGCAGGTGCAGATCGACAGGCTGAACAGCATCGGTATGCGCTGGGAGTCTGCAAGCGATGTGGCTTGGGAAAAATTCTTTGCCTCGGCGCAGGCTTACTTTGACGAGCATGGTGACCTGAATCCACAGGCGCAGTATGTTGACAGGAACGGTGTTGCTCTCGGCTCGTGGCTGGCAAGGCTTCGGGTCTATCGCAACAGTGGCATTAAAAACCGCTACATGACCGAGGAACGCATTGCTGCGCTCGATAAGATCGGCATGATTTGGAGCGTTCCCGACTATATCTGGGAGGAAAACTATGCGGCGGCGGTGCGCTATCATCGTGAGCACGGCAGCTTGAATGTGCCTGCAAAGTATGTTGATGCCGAGGGTATCAAACTGGGTCAGTGGATCCAAGGACTCCGCAGCAATCGGAATGGTACCGCAAAGACTGTCAAGCCGCTCACAGACGAGCAGATAGCTCGGCTTGACAAGATTGGCATGATCTGGGGCAGCAAGTACGATATACAGTGGAACGAGGCTTTCACAGCTTTGTGCGACTATCATAAACGCTTCGGCAGTTTTGATATTCCCGCATCGTACAAGACGAGTACGGGGATAGCGCTCGGCAAGTGGATTCGCCGTCAGCGTGACTTTTACGAACAGGGTAAGCTGTCTGATGAACGTATAGAGAAGCTCAGAGGTATTGGATTCAAGCTCGAAAAGGCTGACCCTTGGGAAGAAAAGTATCTGCTTGCGAAGGCTTACTATGATGAGCACGGAAATCTCAGAATGCCCGGAGATACGGTCATCAATGGTGTTTGGTTGTGGAAATGGCTGAATGAGCAGAAAAATATCGGAAAGGGCAAGAGGAAGAACAAGGTGCTTACTCCGCCGCAAAGAAGTAAACTATGTAAGCCCCGAGGAACTTCACCAGAAGCTCCATCACCACGGCCGCGACCGTTCCGATGATCAGCGGCAACAG